>Ga0058694_1001176_pt1 | contig 10627 bp, 11 predicted proteins | sample AgamicOrSfrz_FD_55041 | JGI IMG/M metagenome (GOLD analysis project Ga0058694, IMG submission 55041) | Agave microbial communities from Guanajuato, Mexico - Or.Sf.rz | ecosystem: Host-associated > Plants > Phyllosphere > Phylloplane/Leaf | place: Guanajuato, Mexico | collected 2012-05-30 | reverse complement strand
TTCGTTCAACACGAGGAGGGTCTCTCGTTCCCTGGCTTCAGCCAGTTGCTTGTCCAATGCTTCTTGTTGAGCGCGCAGTTGAGCGATTTCAATACCCCGATATGCCATATGTTCTGAACTCTGTTGCCGATTTGTCCGTCGATCGATTTCGGCGGATGGTTCGCAAGTATAGGCGGTTTAGATGCCCGCACGTGATACGGTCGAGCGATACGAAAAGAGGGCAGCNGTNTCGCCAGCACGACAACCATAGCGACCGCTTGAAGTGACTTCGCGGGTAATCGAACGCATGGCCAGCACAGGCGGACATTGCGTTGAGAAAACGTAAGTTTTTCATACTGAAGCTCACTTGCAGTGAAATCAGTTGGACGGGTCGTGATGATGGTGATGCGCGTTGTCATGAGCGGCGTGATGCCCATGAGCGCCGTGTTCGTGCTCGCCTCCCTCCATCATGCGCATCATGCGGGGACCGCCGGTTCTGAAAAAGACAATGCCGAGAGCGACGAATACGACGCCGAAAACGATGTCCAGCACGGTGGTGTAGTTGAAGGTAATTGCTGCGTCCACGACTGCTGTATGCCGTTGCGTCGGGACCCATCCGAGTGACTGGAACAGTGCTTCGACCACGAGGGCCGCTGAGACCATCGCAAGATAGAAGGTCACAGCGAGGAACACCGTCATCCGGCCGCCGTAGTATTTCCGGTAGATGTTGAGAATAGGAAGGATGATGAGGTCGCCAAAGATGAAAGGAGGCGACACCGCCGAAGCTGATACCGCCATTCCACAGCACTGCAGCGAGCGGCACATTTCCAACGGAGCAGGTGAACGACGCAACCGCAATAAAGGGGCCGACAAAAGCGCCCCAAATCATTGCCACCGTCGGATGACTGACAAGGAAGAATTTCTGCCAGAAGCTGTCCGGCACCCAGGCGCCGAGTGCGCCAGCGATTAGCAACCCGATCCCGATGTCGCGCCACAGCATCGCCCAGTTCATCACGTAACTATGGCTGATTGCTATCCACCCGTCTCTCGATGAGAGACGTTCCTTCCAGGTGCCGTGCTGTTCGCCCATCGACATGGCCGCATGCCCCTCCATACTGCCCGCGATGCCCTTATCTGCTTGCTCAATAGCTTCCTTCTTCAGCGACTGCCTGAGAAAGAAACGGAAGAGCAGCACCAGCACGACAATCATGATGGGGCCGCCGATGAATTCAGCAGCGGCGAACTGCCAGGAAATCAGCACCCACATCAGCACGCCAAGTTCGAGCACCAGATTCGTGGCTGCAAACTGGAACGCCATCGCGGAGGTGAAGTCGCCCCCTTTACGCACAATGGAGCGGGCCATCGCGACGGCCGCATAAGAACATGATGAGGACGCGGCACCGAGGAGGCTGGCGACCGTCAGCGAGCGAGGCGACGCGTCAGGCAGAAGCTTCGACATCTCAGACTTCGAGACAACAACTTCAATCACGGCAGAGAACAGGAAGCCGAGACTCAATCCCCAGAAAATCTGCCACAACATCGTGAAGGCCATCCACAGCGCATGACCCAAAGCAGTGACAATCTGCATCGCAACCTCCTGGTAGACATCTATACCAACGGCGCCCGGTTATAGAAGTAAATGCCGTGATGTTCATGCCGTCGGTTTCGCAGATGTCTTCGAAACCCCTCAGCGATTGAGAGGCCAGAAGGGTGGATGCTGACACCGACATGGTCACATTGAAGTACGGCGCACTGGAGGACGCCCGGATGCCGTCTATGAGGAAGGCGGATATTGCCCGAGAGCGGGGAATTGCCGCACCTTTTCGAGTAGACGTTCCAGTGCCATCAAGAAAGATGAAATTTGGTCGATATTTAGCCTGTTGTATTTACTGACAGAGAGAAGACGTGGAGGACAACGATTATCTGGCGGCCTTCGCATTCTGCGTGACCGTCGACGCCATTCGGAAGGCGCAAGGGAAGATGATGCCAGAGGACCTTCCGGTTGGGTCTATGGAGCGCATGCAGGCGGAGGTCGACCTCATAGAAGACACGCTTCGCATGCTTGGCATAGCCCCGGACGCGGCGAACGGCTTCCAGGACGGGCCGGAAGAGTAGTTGGCGCACTTGCGAGCCACCATTGCATCAAGCACCACAAAAACCGGCCCACCCCAGGTGGTAACATTTGTTGTCACTCATCCCCGTTTCTCAACTCTGCTCCGGGCCATCGCATGCCAGACAGTTTCGACCAGCTCGCCGTCCTGATCCGGGCGCGCTTTTCCGAACTGAGTCCGCAATTTCAGATGGGCGCGGCATTCCTGCTTGACCATCCGGACGAGGTCGCCGTCTCGTCGATGCGCAAGGTCGCCGAGCGTGCGCAAGTGCAACCGGCGTCGCTCGTACGCCTGTCACAGCAACTCGGCTTTCCCGGCTGGAACGAACTGCGCAACCTGTTCGTCGCGCGCGTGCGCACGCGGCCCGAACCGCTCACGAGCCGCGCTCGCTCGCTGGTCAAATCGAAGGACGCGCTGGCCAACGATCTTCTCGTCGCACAGCAACACAATCTCGAAGTCACCGCGGCACACAACGGCCGCGTGATCGTGGAGGCAGCGCGCTTGCTGCGGCGCGCGCCGCACGTTCATGTGGCCGGTTTCCGCTCATGCTATCCGGTCGCGTTCGGGCTCGTGTACGGCTANCGGTTTTTCCGCTCGTCGGTGTCGCTGCTCAACGGCGAGGCCGGCACGCTCGAAATGCAANTTCGCACGGTNGAGCGNGATAGCGCCACCATNGTCATCAGCTTCGCGCCGTATTCGGTCGAAGCCGCGCGCGTCGCGGAAGCCGCGCTCGAAAAAGGCAGCAAGCTCATTGCCATTACCGACAGCGCCGTTTCGCCGATTGCACTGAATGCGGACAAGGTGCTGATCTTCGCGCACGAAAGCCCGTCTTTCTTTCCATCGCTAGTCGCGGCCACGGCGATCGCAGAATCGCTCGTTGCGCATCTTCTTGCACTGGAAGGCGCGGACGCCGTCGAACAGTTGAGCATCGCCGAGCAGTCGCTGCACGCGAAAGGCGTGTACGTGCCTTGATGTGAACTCTTTGTGGAATTGCCAGTGGTGCGGTCACGCACCGTTTGACAACAAATGTTGTTGAGCGGTATAAATGTGTATCGGTTGTTGATCGAGCGCGCGCCGCAGCTTGATCGGCCGCCGCCGTCCACTACAGGTGAAAGCCATGTCCACTGTATTTCATCGTTCGCCAAAGCAGTCGTTACCGGTTGCCGTTGCTGGCGACGGCATCGAGATTATCGACTCGACGGGCAAACGTTATATCGACGCTTCGGGCGGCGCCGCCGTGTCGTGCCTCGGACACAGCAACCAGCGCGTAATCGACGCCATTAAACGGCAGGCGCAACAGTTGCCGTACGCGCACACTTCGTTCTTCACGACCCAGCCCGCCGAGGAACTCGCCGACCGGCTCGTTGCGAGCGCGCCGCAGGGCCTCGAACACGTGTATTTCGTGTCGGGCGGTTCGGAAGCGGTAGAAGCCGCGCTTAAGTTAGCGCGTCAATATTTCGTGGAGAAGGGCGAACCGCGGCGGCGCCATTTCATCGCCCGGCGGCAGAGCTATCACGGGAACACGCTCGGCGCGCTGGCAATCGGCGGCAACGCGTGGCGGCGCGAGCCCTTCCTGCCGATGCTGATCGAAGCGCATCACGTGAGCCCGTGTTATGCGTATCGCGAACAGCGCGCCGACGAAAGCGAGACCGAATTTGCGCAGCGTCTTGCCGACGAACTGGAACAGAAGATCATCGAACTCGGCTCGGATACGGTTGCGGCTTTCGTCGCCGAAACNGTGGTCGGAGCGACCGCGGGTGCGGTGCCGCCGGTNCGCGAATATTTCCGCAAGATTCGCGCGGTGTGCGATCGCCATGGCGTGCTNCTGATTCTCGACGAAATCATGTCGGGCATGGGCCGCACAGGCTATCTGTACGCGTGTGAAGAGGACGGCGTCGCGCCGGACATCCTGACCATCGCCAAGGGACTGGGCGCGGGCTATCAGCCAATCGGCGCAACGCTCGTCAGCGACCGGATTTATCAGACCATCGTCGGCGGGTCGGGTTTCTTTCAGCATGGCCACACGTATATCGGGCACGCAAGCGCGTGCGCGGCAGCGCTCGAAGTACAGCGCGTGATCGCCGACGAAAACCTGCTTCCCAACGTGCTGGCCCGCGGCGAACAACTGCGTGGGCTGTTGCGCGAGACTTATGCACGACATCCGCATATCGGCGATGTGCGCGGCCGCGGGCTCTTCGTCGGCGTCGAACTGGTTCGGGAGCGGGGCAGCAAGACGCCTTTCGACGCGAGCCTGAAAGTGCATGCCGCAATCCGGCGCGAGGCGTTCGCGCGCGGCTTGATGGTCTATCCGATGGGCGGCACGGTGGATGGCAAGATCGGCGATCATGTGTTGCTCGCGCCGCCGTTTATCTGCACCGCGAGCGATATCGACGAGATCGTCAGCCGGCTGGCCGATGCGATCGATGCTGCGTTGGTTGCCGCGTTGGCCGTTGCTCCGGTCGCGCGATAACCGTACGCGCCGATCCGCCGTTGACCATCTCAGCCATTCACCTCAACTTGCGAGACCGACAATGACCGAGCGTTTGCCCCCTTTCGATGTCGGCGCTGCCACGCCCGAACAGAAGGCCGTTCTCGACGAGATTTTGTCCGGTCCGCGCGGCAATCTGAACGGACCGTTTCTCGGCTGGATTCACAGCCCCGAACTCGCGCAGCAGGCGCAACGTCTCGGCGCATTCTGCCGCTATCGCACCGGCCTGCCGCTGCGCCTTTCGGAACTGCCATTCTCGTGACGGCGGCTCGTTGGCAGGCGCAGGCCGAGTGGTACATCCACTATCCGATCGCGCTAGAAGCAGGCGTTGACGAAGCGGACGCCGAGGCGATCCGCGCAGGCCGGCGGCCCGATTTCGCGAACCCGGACGACGCGCTGATTCACGACTTCGCGAGCGAACTGTACGACACCAGGCGCGTGTCGGACGCGACCTATGCAAAGGCGGTCGAGCGTTTCGGGCACACGGTGGTGATCAACCTCGTCGGGCTGCTCGGCTACTACGCGCTCGTCGCGATGACGCTCAACGTGTTCGGCATGCGCGCCATCGGCCAGCAAAGCCTGCCGTTCGCCGAGTAGCCTTCAACGGCCGCGGCGCGGCGGCGTATGTCACCGTCACGGCATTGGCACACGGAAGCGCCTATCATGAAGGTCGGTCCACGTCCGCGCCTGTCACGCAGCGCCGCACTCGCGACCCATGCCAAAGCCGCGGAACATCCGGGCGGGACCGTTGCGGCGGGCATTGCGATCAGTCGTGCAGCGCGTGAAGCAGGGCACAACAGGAGAGAACGATGAAGCGCAAGGCATCAGCAGTCTGGCAAGGCGGTCTCCAGGACGGCAAGGGCTCCATTTCCACCGACAGCGGCGTCCTCAAGGAGACTCAATATTCGTTTTCCACGCGTTTCGCGGACGGCATCGGCACGAATCCGGAAGAGTTGATCGCGGCTGCGCACGCGGGCTGCTTTTCGATGGCGCTTTCGGCGGAGTTGGGTAAGGCGGGCATTTCGCCGGAACGCATCGGCACCACTGCAACGGTCACGCTCGACAAAGACGGCGGCGGCTTCACGATCACCGCCGTGCATCTGGACGTAGCGGTGAAAATTCCTGGCGGCGACAAGGCTGCGTTCGACAAAGCCACCGCGGACGCCAAGGCGGGTTGTCCGGTGTCGAAGGTGCTGAACGCCACCATCACAATGGACGCGAAGCTCGAAACCTGAGCCGGGCATCGGCAACCGGCGGCGCGCAATGCTGCCCTGCATTGTTCGCCGCGCATCGAAACTTCCGCGCAACCCACGCCGCAGTGCCGGCATCTTTCGCCGGCGCGGCGCTTCTCCAATGGCATCGCCATGACAACCCAGGCCGAAAAAGCAGCGCAATTCCAGGCGCTGCATGCAGCGCAGGACGCGTTCGTTATTCCCAACCCGTGGGACATCGGTTCGGCGCGGCTCCTCGCGCTGGCCGGCTTCAAGGCGCTCGCGACCAGCAGCGCAGGCTACGCGTTCTCGCGCGGCTTGCCGGATAACGCCGTGGGCCGCGCGCAGATGATGATTCACCTCGCTGAAGTCGTGGCCGCGACCGATTTGCCGGTCAGCGCCGATCTGGAAAACGGTTTTGGCGATGCGCCGGAAGACTGCGCGGAAACCATCCGCCAGGCGGCCCGGGCAGGCGTGGTNGGNGGNTCGATCGAAGACGCGACCGGCCGCGCCGACGAACCGATCTACCCATTCGAGGCCGCTGTCGAACGCGTGCGCGCCGCCGTCGAAGCGGCCCGCGCACAGTCTTTTCCTTTCACGCTGACCGCCCGNGCGGAGAACTACCTCGCTGGGCGTNCGGATCTCGACGACACGATTCGCCGCTTGCAGGCCTACGAGGCCGTCGGCGCCGACGTGCTGTACGCGCCAGGCCTCAAGACGCGCGAGGAAATCGCCGCCGTGGTCGGCGCGCTGAAGCGTCCCGTCAACGTGTTGATGGGCCTGCAGGGNGTTNTACTNAGCGTCGANGAATTGCGCGCGATGGGCGTGCGGCGCGTGAGCGTCGGCGGCTCGCTCGCGCGCGCGGCANTTGGCGCGTTCCTGCGNGCCGCGCATGAGATACGCGATCACGGCACCTTCGGTTACACGAAAGACGCGGCGAGCGGCAACGAACTCAACCAGCTTTTCGCCAAGGCCGAAGAAAAGTGGCCGACGCCGGGCTAGGCGGGCTGCTGTCCCTGATCGACAGTCAGCGTAACGGCAATGCGGAAGTTATCGGTCGTTTGACCGGTACCGCCGCGATTGCTGACATGAGATCCTTTTGCCGTTGCCGCCGCGCTCGCATTCTCTTCTAACTCTTCACGGAATCATCAGGATGGACGATAAGGACATTCCTCTTGCCAATAGCAACGTCGCATATCAAACCTTGCTACGGGAGAACGGCTACACCGTCGCTAAAACGACTGTCCGCGCGGGCGGCGAGACGCAATGGCATCACCACAGCAACGTCAGTGACCGCTTTCTCGTAGTCAGCGGAGTGCTGACTGTGGAGACGAAAATCGGCGGCCTGGTCAAGAGCACAAAAGTGCGTGATTTCTTCAACGTCGATCCGGGTGTCGTTCATCACGTCAAGAACGAGACGGAAGACGATGTCGTCTACATCATGGTTCAGGCGGGAGGCGCCCCGGACATCGTGCTAGCCGCGGCTCCAGGTTGAGCGTCGGAGCCGCTGCACGGGTCGAGCGATCACAGCAAGCCCATTGCCGATGCCCTGAGCGTGGCCACCGCGCGCGTTGAGCATTCGAGCTTGCGAAACACGCTCTCCACGTGCGTGCGCACCGTGCTCGGGCTGAGCGCCAACTCCTGCGCGACTTCCTTGTTGCTCGCGCCTCGCGAAATGGCGCGCAGCACGTCGATCTCGCGGGCAGAGAGGCGTGCGCCTTGAGGCGTGCCGCTGGGGGCGCGTCGGGCGACGGCCGCGCCGTCACCCAGCACTGCCTCCACCGCGTGGCCATCCAGCCGGCCGCTTGCCGCTTCGTCGCGCAACTGCTTCGCCGCTGCGTCGGCGGAAAATGCCGCACGCCACGGACGCGCCGAGCGCAACGCGACCCACACCACCGACGCCGCCAGTATCCGCGCCTCGAGCGATAACGCCGCATTGCGCGCCGCACGAAAATAGCCGGAGCCGTCCAGCCGTTCGTACGCATGCGACGCAAGCTCGGCCGCTTCGCCGAGCGCCCCGGCCTGCTGGCCCGCGCGCCATGTCCAGTAAGGGACGAGGCGCACTTTTTCCCAGGCGCTCGGCGGCAGGCCTCGGGCCATGTTCCAGACATTGTTTGGAACCGCCGCGCGGCCAATACCGTGAATCAAACCCGCGCGATAGACGCGCCGGTGCGCCGCTTCGTCCGGCGTGAGCCGCGCACAGCCTGCCGCTGCCGTCGCGGCCACTGCGCGCGAGAAGCCGGTCATCCACGGCAGCTTCAGGTCGATCACGTCGGCGATCAATTCAGCCGACGTCGCCTGTTGCATTCGCGACGTCGTCAACGCGGCGTCGAGATCNGCAGGGGACAGCTGATCCAGTTCCGTCAGCCAGGAGGGCGCATGGCGCGCGGCGGTGTCGACGAGCCGCGCCGGATAGCGGGTGTCGGCGCGTTGTGCAAGCAGCCCGAGCGCCCGTTCCACACCATACGTGCGGGCGAAGACCTCCAGATCGCCGGCGAGCCCGATTACGTACACCGGAACCGGCACCGCCGCTCCCTCCAGACGCGCGGGGAGCCCGTTGCCGTCCCACGTTTCGAAGATGTGCCGCAATGCAGTTTCGGTTGCGGGTGCNAGNCCNAGCATGCGCGCGATTTCGCCCGACACCTCACAGTGAATTTGCGCGAGCGGCGTGAGCACCGCGGCNACGCCGCCTAGCGCCTCGAGCGGCTCGATCCAGTCGACGCGACCTTCGAGCATCGCGACGCGGCTTGTGATGTCGTCGCCGAAAACGTCGGCGAAGCCCGCTGCGTTCGCCGTGCACCCTGACCAGCGCAGCATCGACGCCTCGCGGACGGTGTCGCATGCCGTCGCGTCGATGCCGGCGGCCTCGGCAAGGCGCGCTGCGAGCCACCCTGTGCGCAGCGAATGGTCGGTTGGCTGGCCCATGCTCAGATCGCCGATGAAGGCGAGCGCCTTCACGGAATCGAATACGCGCAGCGGCGTGTGACCAGCATCGTCGTCGATCGTTGGGGTCATGTGAACAATCACTTTGGGAACGACTGGTAACTATATGCGATCCCGCGTTTTGAAGAAGGGTCGGTCATCTGACCGATGCCGCCGAAGAGCGCGAAATGCGATGCTGTCATGCGATTGTTACCACCGATCAGACCCGACTACACACGGAGTATCCATGTCCTTCCGACTTCAACTCGTCGTTTCGGCGATTGCCCTCACGCTCGCTAACGCCTCGTTCGCTCAACCCTCGGCGGACAAGCCCGAACGGATCAGGGGCACCATCCAGTCGTATTCGGCCGGCACGCTCCAGGTACACCGGCGCAGCGGCGAAACGGTCAGCATCGCAGTAGACGATTCAACCGGCCTGAATGCGGTGAAAGCCGTACAGCTTTCGGATATCAAACCCGGTACTTACGTAGGGGCCGCCGCAATGCCGGGCGCCGACGGCAAGCTCGTGGCGAAGGAAGTGCTCGTATTTCCCGAGGCCGCGCGCGGAACTGCCGAAGGTCACTATGCATGGGACCTGGGCGCGAATAGCTCGATGACAAACGCGAACGTCGATACGGTCGTGCAGGGTACCAGCGGTCGCGACCTCAAGCTTTCGTACAAGGGCGGCAACAACACGGTTACGGTGCCCGCGAACGCGCCGGTCGTCACGCTCATTCCCGCTACACGCGACGAACTGACCTCGGGCAAGCGGGTGTTCGTCGTGGCGAGCCACGGCGCAGGTGCCGCCTACAAGGGGCTGCAGATCGTCGTGGAGAAGGACGGAGTGGCGCCCCCGATGTAAGTTGGGCCGTCACGAGCGTTACGTATGAAAGCCGCTGACGAGGCGCCACCGTAGCGGAGATCAGAAAAGGAATTGCAATGAATGAACATCCCATGAATGCCAATAGCGTTCGAGAAGAACACTGGCTAACGCGTTACTACTTTATGCGGACCGCGTTTTCAGCGGTTTGGGTCGCGCTTGCTTTTTCGGTCGGGCAACGCTCACCGGAGGCGACAGCGGCTCTACTGTTTGTTTATCCCGCATGGGACGCGCTGGCCAATTACTTCGACATGTCGCGCAGCGGCGGAATGGCGGAAAGCCGCACGCAGGCAATCAACATTGTCATCAGCGTCATCACGGCGATCGCGGTAATTCTGGCGTTGAGAACCAGTATGAGCTGGGTGCTTGGCGTCTTCGGGGCGTGGGCGATACTGTCAGGGCTCTTGCAACTCGGAACTGCGCTGCGCCGCTGGAAGCGCTCTTCGGCCCAATGGGCGATGGTGCTGAGCGGCGCGCAATCGGCGCTGGCAGGTGCTTACTTCATCGTGCAAGCCGGAGTGGCGATGCCCCCGGCTATCTCACGCATAGCGGGATACGCCGCGGTGGGCGCAATCTATTATCTGGTTTCCGCGGTTTGGCTCTATGCACGCCGGCTGCGCCGCAAGGTCGCCTGAACGGCGGAAAGAACTGGCCATTCTCACGACGCCATTCGCTCTGCATGTGCTTCATGAGTCGTTCGATATTGGCCGGATGTTCGATTTCCGCCGCACCTAGAACCGCTTTATAGAGGCGAGATTCCGCTGACGCCGGCCTTGCCGCCGACGTCGGCCGGACATTCGCCTGAGAGAAAACTCGCATCGGCCGAGTCGGACATCGAATCGTGGCCGTCCGTCGTCAAGTGGCTGCGTCGCCAACTGGCGGGCGGCAAACCGAATTCCCGCTTGAACGCGCGATTAAACGCCGCCTCCGACTCGTAGCCGACCCGCTCCGCAATAGCCGTAAGCGACTGCGCTCCGTCACGTAACGCCTGTGCCGCGATTTGCAGACGCCAGCGCGCCAGATATTGCATCGGTGG
>Ga0058694_1001169_pt1 | contig 10645 bp, 10 predicted proteins | sample AgamicOrSfrz_FD_55041 | JGI IMG/M metagenome (GOLD analysis project Ga0058694, IMG submission 55041) | Agave microbial communities from Guanajuato, Mexico - Or.Sf.rz | ecosystem: Host-associated > Plants > Phyllosphere > Phylloplane/Leaf | place: Guanajuato, Mexico | collected 2012-05-30 | reverse complement strand
GCCGATGGTAGTGTGGGGTCTCCCCATGTGAGAGTAGGGAACTGCCAGGCATCAATTAGAAGAACCCCGTACCGTAAGGTGCGGGGTTTTTTGCTTTGTGCGTAGAAAAAACCAGTAGCGCTGCGGGCTTAGTAGGCCGGATAAGGCAAAGCCGCCATTCGGCAACGCAGGCCGCACGATCCCACGACAAAGAGAAACAAGAATACAAAGAAGGGATTTATAAACGCAGAAAAGCAAAAACCCAGCCATAGGCTGGGTTCTTTAAATAGTGGTGCCCGGACTCGGAATCGAACCAAGGACACGGGGATTTTCAATCCCCTGCTCTACCGACTGAGCTATCCGGGCAACGGAGCGCATTAAACCGCAATCACGCCCGATCGTCAACATTATTTCGGGAAAAGCTGTTCAACTGCTTAAGTTTGCGGCAATCTGTCCGCTTTCGCCGTGAAAATGCACAAATCTTCCAGACAGTACCTGCGAGATACGGCAATGCTGAGAGTAAGAGGAGGGCAGTATGACGAATGACTGGCTTGAACTGCGTCAGCATGCAGATACGGGTATTGAGACGATTAAAGCGCATTTCGAAGGGCATGCCTTTGATCCGCACTGGCACGATAGCTATCTGGTAGGGATAACCCTCTCCGGCACGCAGCAGTTTCATTGCCGCCGTGAGCGTCATCGTAGCCAGCCGGGCGACGCATTTCTCCTCGAGCCTGGAGAAATTCACGACGGAGATGCGCCTGTCGAGGGCGGTTTTACCTATCTGACCTTCTATCTTGATGAGCGCTGGCTTACCCATGCGCTACAGGGACTCTACGAATCGACTCCCGGGAGTTATTCACTCCACTTTGCCCAAACGCTGACGCGGGAGCCGCAGCTGGTGCGCGCTATCGGTGAGACATTCTCTACCCTGCATAATGATGAGATGAAAATCGTTCAGCAGAGCACAATGGATAATCTGCTCTCACGGATCACCGCCCATTGCCACTGGCGTAAAAAACTGCCGTCGCAGTTACAAAGCGCTGCCGTGGCGCATCGTGCGCGCGACTATCTCTATGCCCATATCGGTGAGAACGTGGGGCTGTCAGACCTTGCGCGCGAGACGGGCACGGATCGCTTTACCCTGACGCGCTGTTTCAAGCGCGAGTTCAACCTGGCGCCCCACGCGTGGCTTATTCAGCTGCGTCTGGCAAAGGCCAGACAGCTGCTGGCGCGCGGTGACCAGCCCGTTGATGTGGCTGCAACAGTGGGTTTTGCCGATCAAAGCCATCTGGGGCGTTGGTTTCAGCGGGCTTACCGTATCTCTCCTGCACACTACCGCCGGTTGTGCACAAACCTTCCAGACGTTTCCAAAAAATAACGGCACATTCATGGCTCTAATAAAAAGGAGCCACCTGTGAGTTTGATACCCTTTCTGTTATTCGCATTTGTCGCCTCCATTACGCCGGGGCCAACCAATATCCTGGTGCTGACGAACAGCCAGCACTTTGGCGTAAAAAATACCGTACCTGCTATTCTGGGCGGGTGTATCGCGGCCAGTGCGATCGTGCTGGTATCAGGCGCTGGCGCAGGAGAAGTGCTGCGTCAGTATCCTCTGATACGTCAGATAATGAGCTGGGCAGGCGTGCTGTGGCTAAGCTGGATGAGCTGGCAGCTATTTCGCGCTCCGGCCGCCCGTCTTTCCGCTGAGAACCGTATCCGATTCACCGCTCAGGCGGCGGCGCTTCTGCAGATCGTGAACCCGAAAACCTGGATGATGGCGTTGGCCGTCGTCAGTCTGTTTGCCCCGGCTGGCGACCATGCATTGCGGGAGATTGCGCTAATGGCGCTATGGTTTCTGCTGATCTCAATAGTCTGTTTGATGTGCTGGGCGTGGTTGGGTAAAGCGGTGAACCGAATTTTTCGCACCACCGTGGCGATGGTGCGGTTTCAGCGCCTGATGGCGCTGTGTCTTCTCGTCTCTGCCTGGGCGGGCATCCTGGCTTAGGTCAGTGCCCCGCCCATACGGCATTGAGCGAATCGCAGAATGTCCTCCGCCAGACGGTGAGCGGTATCCACGTCGGCCTGGCTACGGTTCACCAGCATGCGGCTGAGGCAACCCTCCAGCACCAGCTCCATCTGCTTCGCCACCATCGCCGGGTCATCGACTTCCAGCGTGGTCAGCAGCTCGTGGGTGAAGTCATGCGCCGCCCGTTTTTGCTGCTCCGCCAACTGGTGGATAGGATGGCCTGGGTCGGGAAAATAAGTGCAGGCGGCGATGAACAGACAACCCGGGTACCGGTTGTTGCTGACGCATTCCGTCAGGGCAGTATAGCGCGCCAGAAGCTTTTGCTCCGAGGTCAGTTCTTCATTCAGCATCAGTTGCCTGCGCCAGATATCAACCTGCTGGCTGAGATAGCGCAGGGCATCATAAAGTAGCGCCTCTTTATCCGGCCAGAAGCGCTTAAGTTCATCCAGGGGATAATCGATACGGTCGGCTACCATCTCAAGCGTGGTGCTGGCGATCCCTTGAATCTCAAGTAGTTGCAGGGCTTGTCCCAGTACGTCTTCACGTTGCACGGTTATCTCCTCCGCTATTCCCAACGGTTTGTCCCGTTTAAAGTGTTGTTTACGGTTGGCGATTGCGCAAATGCGCGCTAAATGCCGCTGCATCCATAAACCCGGTTATACGCTGTTCTGGCTGCTCCTGGCCCTGTTGATTGAAGAACAGAATGGTTGGCAGCCCGAGCACGTTAAGCTGCTTCAGCAGAGCCTTATCCTGCGCATTATTGGCGGTCACGTTCGCCTGGAGCAAAACGGTCTCTTTCAGGGCGCTTTGCACCTGCGGATCGCTAAAGGTATATTTTTCAAACTCTTTGCAGGCGACACACCAGTCGGCATAGAGATCGAGCATCACTGGTTTGCCTTTTGCCTCTGCCAGGGCGCTGTTGAGTTCATCCACGTTTTTAATCTGGGTGAAGTTCAGATGCGCTTGCGTCTGACCCACCGGTGTGCCGAACGCCCAGTCCTGCAGAGGGCGTACGCTCACCAGCGCGGCAGCGAGCAGGAGGATTTGCACCAGGCGCATCCACGTTTTTTTCGCCCCTAGGCTGACTATAAACGCCCAGGCAAAGAATGCTACGCCAAGCATCGCCCACAGGCGCAAGCCCCAGACATCGCCGATGATACGCTCAAGGAGGAACACCGGCAGCGCGAGGATGACAAAGCCAAACGCGGTTTTCACCGTCTCCATCCACGGGCCGCTCTTCGGCAGCAGTCGATTGCCGAAAACCGTGACCAGAATCAGCGGCAGGCCCATGCCCAGGGCATACAGGTACAACGTTCCGCCGCCGAGCCACATATTGCCGCTCTGGGCGATATAGAGCAGGATGGCGCTCAGCGGTGCGGTGGTGCAAGGGGAACAAATCAAACCGGCGATGGCTCCCATCGCGAATACCCCACCCGCCGAGCCACCCTGCTGGCGGTTACTCATCAGCGTTAAGCGAGTCTGCAAAGCCGACGGTAACTGCAGGGTAAACAGGCCGAACATCGACAGTGCCAGCAGGATGAAGACCACCGACAGGCCAATAAGGACGTAAGGATGCTGCAGCGCGGCCTGGAACTGTAACCCGGCAGCGGCAACCACAAGGCCAAGGGCTGTGTAGGTCAACGCCATGCCCTGCACATAAATAAAGGCCAACAGCAGGGCGCGTGCGGTGGAAAGCCGTTGCTTACCGCCCAGCACGATGCCAGAGATGAGCGGATACATCGGCAGCACGCACGGCGTAAAGGCAATGCCGATACCGATCAGCAAGGCCCAAAGCGCTGAGAACGGAAGATCTGTCCGCTCTTCGCTTGTCTCGCCCGAGGGGAGAGGGGAGAAAGCGGCGGCAGCCTTAACTTCGCTGAGCGGAACGACCTTCGTTTCCGGTGGATAGCAGAATCCGGCGTCCGCGCATCCCTGATAGGTTACCGTCAGCGTCGCGCCTTTATCCGCCTGATTCACCGTGACGGGGACGCTTAAGCGCTGGCGGTAGATCTCACTCTTGCCGTAGAACTCGTCCTCGTGCCACTCGCCAGCGGGCAACTGTAATGCGCCCACGTTTGCCTGGGCAGGGGTAATGCTCACCTGCTTGCGATAGAGGTAATAGCCCTCTTTCACCTGCCAGGTAAGANTGAGATCGTGCTGGTTTTGCTGAAAGTCGAAAACGAANGCCTGGTCGGCAGGNATNAAGTTCGAACGGCCGGGCGCGTCAAACAACCCGGCAAAAGCTGACGTGCTGCACAGCAGCAGGATCAGCGTAAGGAAGCGTTGAGCCATGAGAGATAGTCGTTATCGCCATGAACCACTGGCAAGACCAGCAGTTCCGGGGTTTGGTAAGGATGATGAGATTTGAGGCAGTCCAGGAGAGCCTGCTGATTCGCCAGATTAGTTTTGAGCAACATCTGGACTTCGTACTCCTGCTCCAGCTTGCCTTCCCAGTAATAAAGGGAGGTGGCACCGGGGAGGAGCGTCACGCAGGCAGCCAGTTTTTCGGCCAGCACTTTAGCGGCGAGATCCTGGGCAGAGGCTTCATCAGGGGCGGTACACAGTACGACAACAGCATCAGGCGTGTTCACAAGTCGACCTCCTCATCACGAAAGGCTTCACTATATCACGCAAGGCGGTTGGTCATTAATGAAACGGGCCGCAGAGCGGCCCGATTTTAACTATTTTTACAACCACTCACCGTTTACAGCACCACGCCGCCAATGATAAAGCCGAGGATCACGCAAAGTGAAATGGCGACCACGCCCGGGATCAGGAACGCGTGGTTAAACACGTACTTACCGATACGGGTTGAGCCGGTGTCGTCCATTTCAACCGCCGCCAGCAGGGTTGGGTAGGTTGGCAGAACGAACAGGGCAGAAACCGCTGCGAAAGAGGCAATTGCCGTCAGCGGGGTAACGCCCAGCATCAGTGCTGCAGGCATCAGCGCTTTGGTGGTCGCCGCCTGGGAGTAAAGCAGGGTTGCGGCAAAGAACAGCACCACCGCCAGCAGCCACGGATAGTTGTGCAGCAGGTCGCCGGCTACGGTCTGAATGTCGCTGATGTGCGCTTTTACGAAGGTATCACCAAGCCAGGCTACGCCGAGGACGCACACGCAGGCGCTCATACCGGATTTGAAGGTGCTGGCGTTCAGCACTTCGCTGGTATCAATTTTACAGGTGATGCTAATCAGCGTCGCGATGGTCAGCATAAACACCACAATCGCTTCGTTACGCGGCAGGACCGGGTTCTGGATCAGGCCCACGGTATCGCTGATAGCGGTCGCGTAGAACATGACGGCGACAATACCGATCAGGAACAGCAGCACGGAGCGTTTTGCGTGCGGCTTCAGCTCAAAGACCTGGCTGCCGCGCAGGCTCACTTCACCTTTTGCCAGACGTTCCTGATAAACCGGATCGTCTTTCAGCTCAGCGCCGAGGAAGTTACACAGCACGGCGGTGATCATCACCGCAATCAGCGTCACCGGGATACAGATCGCCAGCAGCGTCAGGTAGCTCACGCCCATTGGCTCAAGGATACCGGCGAAGAAGACCACCGCCGCGGAAATCGGCGAGGCGGTAATCGCAATCTGGGACGCGACGACGGCAATAGAGAGCGGACGAGACGGNCGGATACCCTGCTCTTTCGCCACTTCGGTAATCACCGGCAGCGTAGAGAAGGCGGTGTGGCCCGTACCGGCGAGAATGGTCATAAACCAGGTCACCAGNGGGGCAAGGAAGGTAATGTATTTTGGATGGCGGCGCAGCATACGCTCCGCCAGGCTNACCAGGTAGTCCATACCGCCTGCCACCTGCATGGCGGCGATAGCGGCAATAACGGCCATGATGATTTCGATAACGTCNAACGGGATTGCGCCGGGTTTAATCTGAAAGATAAGGGTAAGAANGAGCACCCCGAGACCGCCGGCAAAACCGATGCCGATACCCCCGAGTCTTGCTCCCAAATAAATCGCCAACAAGACGATGACGAGTTCTGCTCCAAACATAANGACCTNCCTTGCTTATTAACAAGTTGATATTGAATTGTTGTATTTNGGTAACGCCTAAAAAGAAAAAAGGCACGTCACAAGTGACGTGCCTTAAGAAGCCTAGCCTGAACGGTTACTGTTCGCTTTCATCGGTATATCGTTTTGCTTTATATGCCGGGTGCATCAGGTTCTGGGCCGAGAAGATATCGTCCAGCTCGGCTTCGGTCAACAGCCCGCGCTCCAGCACCACTTCACGTACGCTCTTACCGGTTTCGGCACAAATCTTACCGACGATATCGCCGTTGTGGTGACCGATGAACGGGTTGAGGTAGGTGACGATACCGATGGAGTTATAGACGTAACCTTCACAGACTTCTTTATTCGCCGTGATGCCGTTAATGCATTTTTCCAGCAGGTTGTAGCAGGCGTTCGTCAGGATGTGGATAGATTCAAACATCGCCTGGCCAATCACCGGCTCCATCACGTTCAGCTGCAGCTGACCCGCTTCAGAGGCCATGGTCACGGTTGTATCGTTACCGATGACTTTGAAGCAAACCTGGTTCACCACTTCTGGCACAACCGGGTTCACCTTGGCTGGCATGATGGACGAACCGGCCTGCAGTTCCGGCAGGTTGATTTCGTTCAGGCCAGCGCGCGGACCGGAAGAGAGCAGACGCAGGTCGTTACAGATTTTGGACAGTTTCACTGCCAGACGTTTCAGGGCGCTGTGTACCATGACGTAGGCGCCGCAGTCGGACGTCGCTTCAATCAGGTCTTCTGCAGGCACAACCGGCAGGTTAGAGACTTCAGCCAGCTTCTGTACCGCCAGCTGCTGATAGCCGTCCGGGGTGTTCAGACGCGTACCGATGGCGGTTGCGCCCAGGTTCACTTCCAGCAGCAGCTCGGAGGTGCGCAGCAGGTTTTTAGTCTCTTCGTTAAGCAGCACGTTAAACGCGTGGAATTCCTGGCCGAGCGTCATCGGCACCGCGTCCTGCAGCTGGGTACGACCCATTTTCAGGATGTCCTGGAACTCAACCGCTTTACGCTGGAAGCCATCACCCAGCTGGTTGATAGCATCTACCAGTTTCACTACAGAGGCATACACCGCGATACGGAAGCCGGTAGGGTAGGCGTCGTTGGTGGACTGGCATTTGTTAACGTGGTCGTTCGGGTTCAGGTACTGGTATTCACCTTTCTGGTGACCCATCAGCTCCAGGCCAATGTTTGCCAGTACTTCGTTAGTATTCATGTTGACGGAGGTGCCCGCGCCGCCCTGATAGACGTCAACCGGGAACTGGTCCATGCATTTGCCGTTGTTCAGCACTTCATCGCAGGCCGCGATAATCGCATTTGCCGCGCTTTTAGGAATGGTTTGCAGCTCTTTGTTGGCTAGTGCTGCGGCTTTCTTCACCATCACCATGCCACGGACAAACTCAGGGATGTCGCTGATTTTGCTGTTGCTGATGTAGAAGTTTTCAATCGCTCTCAGAGTGTGAACACCATAGTAGGCATCCGCTGGAACTTCCCTGGTACCCAACAAGTCTTCTTCGATACGAATGTTGTTTAACATGTGAACCTTCTTTTCAAGCTGCCGATGGATTGTACTAAACACACAGTATTTATGTGGTTTTGAATATTTTCTGGCCGACGATTATTCCCTCAATCAGCCAGATGCTCGAGATCATATGCTGATGATAGCGAATTGCCGTAAGCTGGATCACTTATTATCGAGCCGATTCCATGATAATTATTAATCTGTGAAATGGGTCACCGCTTTAATATTTCCAAAAAAAATATCCGTGCAAACTGATTGAATTTTCGCTAACCGTCACCATTTCATACAAACGCGCGTCGCGAACACATTCAGACAGGGGCCCGACGGCCCTTGCCACACAGGAGATGCCAGTGCGCTGGATACCGTTTATTGCTTTCTTTCTCTATGTTTACATTGAGATTTCCATTTTCATCCAGGTTGCCCACGTGCTGGGCGTCCTGCTGACGCTGATTCTGGTGATTTTCACCTCCGTCATCGGCATGTCGCTGGTGCGTAATCAGGGTTTCAAAAATTTCCTGTTAATGCAGGAGAAGATGGCGGCAGGCGAAAGCCCGGCGGCGGAGATGATCAAAAGCGTATCGCTGATTATTGCGGGGCTGCTGCTCATCCTGCCGGGGTTCTTCACCGACTTCCTCGGCCTTCTGCTGCTTCTGCCGCCGGTGCAAAAACACCTGACCATGAAGCTGCTGCCGCATCTGCGCTTTAGCCGTATGCCGGGGGGCGGGTTCAGCACCGGACCGGGCGATACCTTTGAAGGGGAGTATCAGCGTAAAGATGAACAGCACGACCGTTTAGACCATAAAGACGATCGGTGATGTTATTGCCCGGTGGCGCTTCGCTTACCGGGCCTCCGGCAGCGCACCGCGCTTCGGCAAAAACAGCCACAGCCCTGCCAGCATGACAATCGCGTACAGACTCTTCCATCCCACCATCGCCAGCAACAGCAGGCAAAGCACGCCCCCGACGACCGCCAGTGCTTTATAACGACCTTTCAGCAAACGACATCCCGCCAGCATGCATAGCAGGTAGATCATGATGAAAATACCGTTGGCGTAGACGATCAGCGCGTCCAGATTGATCTTCAGCGCGTAAATACACAGCGTGCTCAGCACGCAGCAGCCCAGTACGGCATTCAGGGCATTCAGCGGAAGCTGGCGTTTAGACAGGCGCGCGAGGCGATTCTCAGGTTTGTCGAGCGCCTGCGACCACACCAGCCGGGCAAAGCTCTGGATATAAATATTCAGGCTGGCAAAACAGGCCAGATAGCCAATGACGCAGGCGATCCACAGCGCCTTCACGCCGAACAGCGCCACCACGATACCCGGCAGCGATGCAGCAGCGGCGAGATCCGCACCGAACGCGTTGAAGTGTAATACTAGTACGGTACACGCCCAATAGACCGTACCTGCCAGCAGCAGGCCTATCATCAGCGCGCGGGGGAAATCGCGCTCAGGTTGCTTAAATTCCGACGCCAGATGGGCAAAGGCTTCCAGACCCACAAAACACCAGAACATGACGGAGAGCGCGGCGAAAAGCTGTGAATGGTCGACGTCTGTCACCGCCGGGAAGGGAATTTCCTTGATTGTGATATCGCCCGCCCACCAGATAGCGGCAACGAGCGCGACAATCAGCACCGCAACCAGCGTCTGCAGGTTGGCGCTGGAGCTGGCGCCGCGAGAGCCTACCCACCAGACGATTGCCAGCGTACCCAGTTCGGCCAGCAATAACTGCTCGTTATGCCAGCCAAACAGCGCCTGACCAAATCCGGTTGCAATGTGCAGCGCCGCAGGGAGGCCAACCGGAATAACGGAGAGAAACAGCCAGCCGGTAACGCGCTGCAGCCGCGGGCCAAAGGCCAGGCCGACAAAATGCGCCACGCCGCCCGCGCTGGGGAAATGCCGCCCCAGGATGGCAAACACAATGGCTATCGGGAAAACCAGTACAATCAGCGCTGGCCACGCCCACAGGCTGTTATTTCCAGCCACCAGCGCCGCCAGCGCGGGGACGGCAAACACGCCCGTACCTAACAAAGAGGTTGAGAGCAGTCCAACTCCCTGCGCCAGCCCCAACTCCTGCTTGAGTCCACTCATTGACATCGCCCTGCCCGTACCAAAAGAGAGGCGATGGTAACACTTTCGCAAATTTTTTTTTCGACTCCCCCTTGAAGGGGTAAAAAGCTATCCCCATCTCTCAGGGCACTAGTCGGAAAACCGCATGCGGGCCGGCGTCATCCATAACTGATAATGACTTTCTCAAAGGAGAGCTATCAATGAGTATTCGTCCGTTACATGATCGTGTGATCGTCAAACGTAAAGAAGTTGAAACCAAGTCTGCTGGCGGCATCGTTCTGACCGGTTCTGCAGCAGCCAAATCAACGCGTGGCGAAATCATCGCTGTCGGTAAGGGCCGCATCCTGGAAAACGGAACTGTGCAGCCACTGGACGTTAAAGTTGGTGACATCGTAATTTTCAACGATGGCTACGGCGTGAAATCCGAGAAGATCGACAATGAAGAAGTGTTGATCATGTCCGAGAGCGACATTCTGGCAATTGTTGAAGCGTAATTTACGCACGAGAATTTGAGGAAATAAGAACATGGCAGCTAAAGACGTAAAATTCGGTAACGACGCTCGTGTAAAAATGCTCCGCGGCGTAAACGTACTGGCAGATGCAGTTAAAGTGACNCTGGGCCCGAAAGGCCGNAACGTAGTGCTGGATAAATCCTTCGGCGCGCCAACCATCACCAAAGATGGTGTTTCTGTAGCACGTGAAATTGAGCTGGAAGACAAGTTCGAAAACATGGGCGCGCAGATGGTGAAAGAAGTTGCCTCTAAAGCGAACGACGCTGCAGGCGACGGTACCACCACCGCGACCGTACTGGCGCAGGCGATCATCACCGAAGGTCTGAAAGCCGTTGCTGCGGGCATGAACCCAATGGATCTGAAACGTGGTATCGACAAAGCCGTCACTGCCGCTGTTGAAGAGCTGAAAGCGCTGTCCGTACCGTGCTCTGACTCTAAAGCCATTGCTCAGGTTGGTACCATCTCCGCTAACTCCGACGAAACCGTAGGTAAACTGATCGCTGAAGCGATGGA
>Ga0058694_1001165_pt1 | contig 10659 bp, 11 predicted proteins | sample AgamicOrSfrz_FD_55041 | JGI IMG/M metagenome (GOLD analysis project Ga0058694, IMG submission 55041) | Agave microbial communities from Guanajuato, Mexico - Or.Sf.rz | ecosystem: Host-associated > Plants > Phyllosphere > Phylloplane/Leaf | place: Guanajuato, Mexico | collected 2012-05-30 | reverse complement strand
GACGCGAGTCCGATCGGCCCCGCGCCGACAATCGCCACCGTGCTTCCCGGTTCAACCTTGCCGTTCAGAACACCGCATTCAAAGCCGGTCGGCAGGAGGTCGGAAAGCATCACTAGCGCCTCTTCGTCCGCACCTGCGGGGATGCAGTACAGGCTTGTTTCCGCGTGAGGAATGCGCACGTATTCCGCTTGCGTGCCGTCGATCCTGTTGCCAGGAATCCACCCGCCCGTCGCNCAGTGCGAGTACATTCCGCGCCGGCAGTAGTCGCACTTGCCANACGACGAAATGCACGAGATAAGCACAGGGTCGCCCGCTTTCGATGCAGTAGCGCTGTTCGAGAGATTATATTTCCGGCTTCGTGGGCACGGCATGTCGCTCCTATCATTGACCGCCGAACCGGCGACCTCGCGGCGATTCCCACATCTGTAGTCACGCGGGACGGGCGTAACCGTTGAGTGAATACCCGTTTATTGGCAATGACAAGTCATCAGTTTGGATAGGGTCTTACTGTTGATCGATGCGATAGTCTGTCGGTGGTCGGAGAGGTTGCAACTTCACTCATGGAGATGGAAATGGCCGCGACAATCAACGGAGCTTTGTTTAAGGAAATTATGGCCGAGATGCGTGAAAACACGCTCAAACGCCTTACCAGTCCAACTGCCGTCGCTGCGAGCGAAGAGGAGAGCAGGCGCAAAGACCTACCAGCAGAATGAGGGAGCGAAAGAGGCGAACCATTAACATTTTCCCGGTACCTAGATGTCGTTGACGATCTGGACCACACTGCAAAGTATCGCCCAGTGAGTCCATGGGTGCCCGTAGCTGGTCATGTGCTGATATCCGCCCTGCAGGAACGTGACCTGAACTCCTTTGGCCGGGTCGCCGGGGACATCAGGCTTTCAACCCGCGCGCCTGCGCGTCGGCCGACCACACCGGCACCGTACCGTCGCCGCGGATGATACCTGTCCTGGTTGCGACCTGCGACCAGTCTGTCTTGGCATTCACGTCCGGCAACGTGTTCGTCTTCTGGACTGTGAAGGTGACGCTCAGTTTGCGTTGCTCCAGAAGCACACGGATCTCGCCCTTGTCCATGCGGGCACCGGGGGACCATAGTGCAGACGTATGACCCCGCCCCTCGCGACGAGTGGTGTCACGCGTGGCTGCGGGATCTTTCGAACAAGGGCACCTATGAGGGCATCGACAGCTTGTTCGCCGAGACGAGCCCAAGCTGCCCGAAATGTGGGCGCAGTCTGGGGCCCGAAAACGTTGTCGGCCACAGTGAACTCGATGAGGCTGCGGAGCTTTTGTCTCGCCTTGGTTGACGCAACGTTGCCATGAGTCGGCGACCGCGCTGACGGGAGGGCGGCTGCCCGACCCATAGGCGACGCTCGCACTGCCGTCGTCTCAAGGTCGGCTATCGGAGGGTAAGCCGCCCGTCACACCTGACGCGCAACAGCAGCGATTCCCTCGGCAGGGACCTGGGGGCAATCCCATAGTGCCTCTGCCTCTTGCTTTGAAAATTGAAGCCGACGCGTCAGCCTGCGCTCCACGGCGTCTTGCAGCGCGTGTACTCAAGCTGGTAAAGCGTGGAGGTGGGCGTAGCTTTCCCGACGCCGTGCAAAGCCACGAGTCCGGCATTGAAAGCGTCCGCCGCTGAGCGGACGCGGTCAGCGCGGCATCCTTCAATCAAGACGATCCATGTCGGCACTTGCGTGCCTTCAGAACGTGCCCGCTTCTCCGCTGTCTCGACCTTACTGACTGCCTCATCGGCCAGGCAAAGATGGACTCCGGTGATCCCGGCCATCTCAACAAGCAGTGGCAGGACGTGCTGACGCAGACCTTTCACGACTTCTGTGCGCGCCGTCGATGGCACGTCGAAACGCACCGTCACAAGATAGGCACCCTGTCCGACACCGTCGGAATAGGCTACGTGGCAGATCGAGCGGGCTACGCTTCGAAACGAGGGAACAACCTGCTTCGTCCACGGCGTCGGGGAATCCAGGCGGAGGAGATAGTCTTGCGCGCCGAGGACCTCGACGGTGTCGGCTTCATAAAGATTGAAGTACTCGGGACCCGCATTCAGGGCAATGTAGCGCCGCCCGCGCCGAAACCCAGGTATCCCAGCGCGTTCCGGCATGTGCTCACGGTTGTGCCACTCGTAGAATTCATCCTTCGCTTCCGGCAGCAAATCATGCCAAATCGCGACGACGCCTGTTCCAGCAAGGCTCATGTCTTTTCCTATTTGCAGGTGAAGTTGTTTATCGTGCCGACGGGTACCCGCCACGGCTCCACGCCGCGCCAAGCGATTCTGAATACTGCACAATCTTCTGCGTTTGCTCGCCAAGTCCGGTACCGCCTAAGGTCATCGTATCGCCCACTTTCAGAAAGACGGGCGGCTTCTGACCAAGACCTACGCCCGGCGGCGTCCCGGTGATAATGACGTCGCCGGCCATCAGTGGCATGAAACGGCTGAGATACGCCACGATATGCGCGACGTTGAAGATCATCGTTCGTGTGTTGCCAGTCTGACGACGTGTACCGTTGACGTCGAGCCACAGGTCAAGTACCTGCGGGTCGGGGACTTCATCGCGCGTCACGAGCCAGGGGCCGAGTGGTGCAAAGGAGAAGCTGCTTTTGCCCTTGGTCCACTGGCCTTCACGTTCGAGCTGATATGCGCGCTCAGAAACGTCATTGGCAAGGCAGTAACCCGCCACGTGATCCAGCGCGGTTGCTTCGTCAATCTGCCAGGCGGGTGTGCCGATCACGACGCCCAATTCCACCTCCCAGTCCAGCTTTTGCGCGTCTGTCGGCAAGACAACGGGATCGTTGGGTCCGCTGATCGAGCCCGTGTGTTTGTTGAACACGACAGGTTCTCGCGGAATCGGCGTATCGGTTTCGGCGGCATGATCGGAGTAGTTCAGACCGATGCAGACAAGGTTGCGGACGTTGCCAACACAAGCGCCAAGCCGCGTGCCCGCCTCCACGACAGGAAGGCTGTCGAAGTCGAGCCGGCGCAGCTTCGCCAACGCGGCTGGCGTAACAGTTGTTCCATCGATGTCGCCTACGATGCCGCTGAGGTCGCGGATTGCACCGCTTGAGTCAAGAACACCAGGACGCTCGTGGCCAAGGTTTCCAAAACGGACGAGACGCATTATGTACTCCTATGCAAGATGGGCAAAACGAATGGGCAGCGTGCCAAGGGCACCGAAACCGATGTGCAACTGCCGACCGAGCGGCAAGTCGAGCACGCCCGCGTAAGAGCCCGTTATCACTGCCTGGCCGGCTTGTAGTCCAAGCCCCCGTTCCCGGAGGAAATTGGCGAGCCACACGATCGGCGCGAGGACATTGAAATCAGGGTGCCGGCCATCGAGATGAACTGGCGCTTCACCGGCGCAAGTGAGACTGATGGGAAATTCGGCGGAAAGATCGTTCGGCGTCGCGCCATCAAGAAGCTCAACGCGCGGCCCGATGACCAGCCCGGCGTTAAACAAACCGTCCGCCAGCAATTCAGGAAATGTCAGCGACGCAGGATGCGAATAGCGACTGCCGAGCAATTCGAGCGCGAGGTGGACGTCACCTAAAGCATCGAGCACCTCGGCTTCGCCGTAGGCGTGCCTTCTCGGCGGTAGGTCGCGCTTTAGTAAGCAGGCGAGTTCGGGCTCTGCCTTTACGGTGGACTGCACAGAACGGGCGCTAAAGCGGCATTCCACGTTGCGATAGATCAGGTCCGCGTAGATCGGCGCGGCGATGACCTTGCCCGCCAGCGGTAGCGCGCATTTCCATGCGCCGATTCTGCGCTCGAGGACGTCACTCACCTTTCGCTGGATCGAGAAGCCCTCGTCGACCGTTGAAGGTCGTAATTTGTCGGGGAGGCGCTCCAGTTGCGTCCCGTGACGGCGCGCTGCCACGAGCAGGTTTGCTGCCTGCTCATGCCACCAGACCCCTTGCTGAGACTCATGCGATGAGTTCGGCATATCAGGCTGCCTCGTTGACGTGTGCATCGACGCTCTGTCGCGGCCAAACGGCGCCCAGTTTCTCCGAGCCTTCGCGCAGTAGCGCATGAAAAGAGTCGTAACGCGTCGGCGGTATGCGCAAGACCGGCCCGGCGATACTGATCGTCCCGACTACCGCCCCGTCAACGAGCGAACGCACGATCACAGCCATAGCGACTACGCCTGGCTCCGCTTCCTCGACGACCAAACCATAGCCGCGCTGCCTCGTCAGTTCGAGCTCCGGTATCAATCGGTCGACGCTATTGATCGCCTTCGAAGTCCCCGCGCCGTTCGGCTGGCCTAGCCCCCCACGCAGCGCGAGCCCGATTGCTTCGTCGTTTGACATAGCCGCTAGCCAGGCCTTGCCGACCGATGTGGCATGCAGGGCGATGGGACTATGCATGGACGGCGAGTACATCAGACCGGGCGCCGCGCCCTGGGACGCAGCAAACCACGCGAGTGTCCCTTCATTCACCACTGTCAGCCTAACCAGCTCGTGGCACTGGGCGGCGATCTCGTCGAGGATCGGCTGCACCAGGCCGGGCAACCCGAGTCCGTGCAGGTACCGCTGACCGAGCAAAGAAAGCTTCAAAGTCAGGCGGTACTGCGAGGTCTGTTCGTCCTGTTCAGCCCAGCCCTGCTCACACAGTTGCGCAAGAACGCGGTGCGCGGGGCCTTTCTCAAGCTCGAGCTCAACGGCGATATCGGACATGCGCATCCAGCGCGCCTCCCGTGCGAGCAACTCAATTGCCTGCAACGACCGGTCAACTGCTCCCTTGACAACTCTCATGGTGTGCGTAATATGGTTCTTACTGGAACGGTGTTACAACAATAAGCAACGAGCGCCGGAAAGTCAATCCAAAGACGGAGACAAGTCATGCACGGAAGCACCCCGGTTGAGACCCATCGCCAGCGCCAGTCGAAAATAGCCGCCGCCAGCGGCTGGATTGGCTCAGCACTCGAGTACTACGATTTCTTCATTTATGCGACCGCAGCGTCACTGCTCTTTCCGCAACTCTTCTTCCCCTCGGGCAATCCGACGGTAGCCATCATCGCATCACTGGCCACCTTCGGTGTCGGCTATGTCGCGCGACCGATAGGCGCGATGGTGCTCGGCCACGTCGGCGACCGACACGGCCGCAAGACGGTGCTGATCTTCTGCATGTTCTTAATGGGCATTTCGACGATGGGCGTGGGACTCTTGCCCACTTATCAGCAGGTCGGCCTTTGGGCGCCTGTGATGCTCGTCACCCTCCGGCTCATTCAGGGCTTCGCCGTTGCGGGAGAAGTCTCCGGCGCCAGTTCCATGATCCTCGAGCATGCGCCGTTCGGCCGACGTGGCTATTTCGCGAGTTTTACCCTACAAGGGGTGCAAGCCGGTCAGCTCCTGGCGGCAGCGGTCTTCCTGCCCCTCGCGCATTTCATACCGAAGGACCAATTCGCTTCCTGGGGATGGCGCATTCCGTTTCTCCTCAGCTTTGTCGTCATCATCATGGGGTACGTCATTCGTCGCCAGGTTGACGAAACGCCAGCTTTCCGTCAGGAGCAAGCCCACGGCGAAGTACCCTCCTCACCGGTTGTCGAGGTCCTCCGGCAGAGTTCGGACGATGTGTTGCGCGTGATCTGCATGGCGCTGGTCGCGGTCATCGCGCTTCTTGCCACGGTGTTCGGCGCCGCGTATGCAGTCCAGCCGGCCTACGGTATCGGCTTTCCTGTTGGTGTCTTCCTTTGGATTCCGGTTCTTGGAAACATCTGCTCGGTCATCCTGATTCCCTTCGTTGGCAATCTCTCTGACAAAATTGGTCGCAGGCCGCCCGTTCTTGTCGGCGTGCTCAGCGCCGGGCTGCTGTCTTTCGCATACCTGTACGCCATCAGCATCCACAACCTCTGGCTCACGATCGTTTTTTCTGTGCTGATGTGGGGCATCGCCTACCAGGGCTTCAACGGTGTATTCCCGAGCCTTTTTCCAGAACTATTCCGCACGCGGGTGCGCGTGACGGGGATGGCCATCGGGCAAAACGTTGGAACAACGCTCGCGGCACTGACGCCGACACTCTTTGTCGCCGTCGCGCCTCCCGGCACCGCCAACATTCCGCTGAAGATCGGTTGCCTGACGCTTGGCATCTGTCTTGTCGCCGCGTTCGCTGCTTTCACTACACGAGAGACGCATCGGATCCGCCTCAACGATCTTGGCGAACGCGACGCAGTCCCGGTACCGAAAGCCGAGTACGAGCGCTTGCGCGGCGAAGCGATGGCCGGGAGAACAGAGACCGCCGATGCGCAGGATCTCGCAAANCAGGTTCGCTCGCAACTTTCTAGCCGGCCCTAGTCGTTGCGACCACCGTATTTGTGCACCTNGGCAGAGCCGAACATAAACAATGCGCCCGCGGCGCTGAATACATTGACACCGGATATAGGAAAACGCATGCACAACGAAGACACACCCCGTTACGACGGCCCTCGCGAGCTCGCGCAATCTCTAAGCGCGTTTGCGCGAATTAGTGGATCCGAGGCGCCGTGGAATAAGGAGGGCCTGCGCGCCGATTCTGAGTACCGCGACCTCGGACTCGCCGCGGTGACGAACGGTCGCATTGGGGCCAAGCACATTCGTGCGCTCAAGCCATTTACCGAACCTACTGGCTGGCACTGGCACGACATGACGGGGCACTATCTGTATGTGCTGCGCGGATCCGTGACGTTTCGTTTTGCCGGTGTCGAGGGCGACGTGACGCTTAACGCTGGCGACGGCCTGTCACAGCCCGCCGGCGTGCCGCACAACGTGATGGGAAGATCCGCCGATCTTGAGGTCATCGAGATCAACGAGCCCGCCGTCTACGGGACCTGGGATCTGGACGTACCGCCGGCACCCTGGAAATGACAGGTCGCCGCCGCCAGGGNCCTTCAAGTGTCAGACATCGCTCCAAGAGGTCCCGTATTCGTCAACTGAGTGGCTTGTCCGGAGAACGTGGCATCCAACGCGCCCTTATTAGTGCGCCACCGTTTCTACGCAGCAAGACTGCCCCATCAGCCAACATGGAACATCCAGCAGCTATGGATTTATATATCACTGGAAAGACGCGACTCTATGGGTTAGTGGGCGATCCACTGACGGCAGCCAAGTCGCCACAATTGTTGAACCAGGTCTTCGCTGAACAGCGCGTGGACGCCGCTTGTGTTCCGTTCTGGGTGAACGCGGAGAATCTGTCCGCCTTTGTTACCGGTGCACGAGCGATGGGCAACCTCTCCGGCTTGCTCGTCACCATGCCTCACAAACAACGGATGCTGGAGTTTGTCGACGAACTGGATCCGACTGCTCGTCAAGTCGGCGCGCTCAACGTCATCCGTTGCGAGGCAGATGGACGTTGGGTCGGAGCGATATTCGATGGCGTCGGCTGCGTGCTTGGAATGCAGTGGGAAGGCAACCATCCGGCGAAAAAGTCGGTGCTTCTGGTCGGTGCGGGCGGGGCAGGTAGCGCCATCGCGTTTGCGGTCGCGTCCGCAGGCGCGAGCGAGCTCACGATATCCGATGTCGATGAACATCGAGCTGGCGACCTCGCGGCATCTGTTGCTGCCGAAACCGGCTGCAACGCACGTTCGGGGCCACCCGATCCGCACGGATTCGACGTCGTTATAAATGCAACGCCGCTTGGCATGAAAGCGAACGATGCCATGCCGGTTGATCCGGAGCGGCTCGCGCCCGGCGCCATTGTCGTCGACATCATTAACGCGCCCGAGCCAACGCCGCTTCGCCGTGCGGCGCACGCCCGTGGTTGCCGTACCCAGGACGGGGGGCCGATGCATCAAGGGCAGGCTGTCCACGCACTTAGATTTCTGGGATTCGATTACCGCCCCGATGGACGACCCACACCAGACGGCGGTGTGTGACGAGCACCGGGCAGAAACGCTCAATCGCCAAGTCAAAACGTATAGGCAAGCGCCTGAGGCAGACAGTTGCCATCCATTGAACTACGAATCACGAAGTCATGAGAAACGTCAAGGAGAACACACATGAGAGTTGCCTTGCTGGAGGTCAGTCACTGGCATGTCCCCCTTTATCTGGATGCGCTGGAGGCGCCCGGAATCGAAGTTGTGGCCGTGTCGGACGCTGAGCACGTCAAGGGAGAGGCGATTGCCGCACGTTTCGGAAGCAAGCTGTATTCGTCGGCCTATGAGTTGCTCGAGCGCGAGGCAGTCGATTTCACGTTTGTCTTTGGGCGGCATTCTGAAATGCCGGCGCTCGCCGAGGCCGTGATCGCTCGAAACATTCCCTTNGCGCTGGAGAAACCGTGCGGCGTCAACATGGCGCAGGTCACCCGAATTCGCNAACTGACCGAGGAATCCAATCTTTATTGCGCAGTACCGTTGATCTTTCGGATGAGCGAGTTGCTCAAGTCACTCGAAGATGCGGAGGGGCGCGTACCGTCGGACTTCAACTACATGTCCTTCCGTTTCGTCGTCGGTCCGCCCAGTCGTTACGAAGCAGCAGGCGCCGGCTGGGCGCTCGATCCCGCGTATTCCGGAGGCGGATCGACAATCAACGTGGCGACTCACTTCATCGACCTGTTCAGATTGCTTACCGGCAAGGAGGTCGCCCGAGTCTCGGCCACAATGAATGCAAGAACGCATCGCGGCGCCGTTGAGGATTATTCGCTGCTGACCATGCAGACCGGGGACGGCGTGATCGGCCTGGTGGAAACGGGATACAGCTTCCCCAGTACCCCCGACGAGCAGCGCGAATTTTCGTTCACGCTTGCATCTGATCGGATGTACGCGAAATCCGGCCCGGACCGCATCGAGATTCGCGACAGGAACAACCTTTCCGCCGGCACGCGTAGCCGCCGCCTCCAGCTGGAGACGGACATCTACTACCCCTTGTTCGTCAAGCGAGTGCTCGCCGAATGCCGTACTGGCGCAAGGCCAATCGCGTCATTGCGCGACGCCGAGCTCATGATGCAAGTCATGGACGCCGCCTATGCGTCAGCTCGACAAGGGGGGGCGCTTCAAACGCTCCAGCCGATCTCCTAACAACGACTGTCGGATCGCACCTCATGCTGCAATCAAGTCATGGCGGTACGGCCGCCTATCCTGCGCCGAAGGAAGGAGACTGGATCGCCCGGGATTTCCAATTCAGCACCGGCGAAGTGATGCCGGAGGTTCGGCTACACTACCGAACCATTGGCGACCCGACCGGTGATCCGGTCCTCGTCCTGCACGGCACGAATGGCACGGGTGCCAGCATGCTGACGCCGGACTTCGCGGGAGAGCTGTTTGGTCGCGGACAGCCGATCGATGCGGACAGGCATTTCATCATCCTCCCGGACGCGATGGGAACGGGCGGATCGTCGAAGCCCTCCGACGGCCTGCGCACAGGGTTCCCGGCTTACAACTACGACGACATGGTGCTCGCGCAGTACAGGCTGCTGACCGAGCACCTGAACGTCGGGCACCTGCGCCTCTTGATCGGTAATTCGATGGGCGGCATGCACGCATGGATGTGGGGTGTGCGGCATCCGGATTTCATGGACGCGCTCGTGCCGATGGCGTCGCAACCAACCGGGATGTCGGGCCGCAACTGGATGCTGCGCCGCATGCTCATCGAAATGGTCCGAAACGACCCGGAGTACCGGGGCGGCGATTACACCAGCCAGCCCAGTTCGTTGCGCCTTTTCAGCGCCTTTTTTGCCCTGGCCACCAACGGTGGAACGCTTGCCTGTCAAATGGCGGCGCCGACGATGGAACTGGCCGACGAGTACGTCGAGGCCCAGTTGGCTCACCCGTTCACATTGGATGCCAACGACTTCGTTTATCAGTGGGGCGCTTCGCGCGGTTATAACCCGACAGCCGGTCTGGCAGACATCAAAGCTACGGTCCTCGCGATTAACGCCGCCGACGACGAGCGCTATCCACCGGAAACCGGCGTGATGGAGCGAGCGATGCAGGTCATCCCCAACGGCCGGCTGCTTCTTATTCCTGCGAGCGCGGACACGTGCGGCCACGGCACCAGTGGGCTGGCTCGCTTCTACAAGCGTGAGTTGCACGAACTGCTAAAAACGNCGCCGCGCAGAGTCGTTGAGTAACGCCAATATGAATCGCGTCTGATCCTGGGCCGAACCCGGAAGTTCCGCCAGCGCCCGACCGCCACCCGGACCTCGAGGCGAACATCCCTTGTCGCCCCGAAGCGGTCACCAGATCAAAGTCATTTCTCTATAAGGGGTTTGCGATCCATGGTGGCCGTTTTGCGGATCGTCGCCGATGAGCGGGAACCGCCTTCCAGCCGCTTTCCACCGCCTAACGCCGTCTCGAGTTTCTTCCGATCGAGTCCACCTTCCCACGCCGACACCACGATCGCCGCCACCCCATTGCCGACGATATTGGTTAAAGCCCGGCATTCGGACATGAAGCGGTCAATGCCGAGGATCAGCACCATTGCGCTCACGGGAACCGTCGGCACGACCGACAGGCTCGCGGCGAGCGTGACGAAACCCGCGCCCGTTACGCCGGTCGATCCCTTCGAAGTCAACATGGTGACGAGGAGCAAGGTGATTTCCTGCGCGAAGGACAAGTGCGTATTGGTCGCCTGCGCGAGGAACAGCACGGCGAGCGTCATGTAGATGTTGGTGCCGTCGAGGTTGAACGAGTAACCGGTCGGCACGACGAGCCCGACGACGCC
>Ga0058694_1001164_pt1 | contig 10660 bp, 6 predicted proteins | sample AgamicOrSfrz_FD_55041 | JGI IMG/M metagenome (GOLD analysis project Ga0058694, IMG submission 55041) | Agave microbial communities from Guanajuato, Mexico - Or.Sf.rz | ecosystem: Host-associated > Plants > Phyllosphere > Phylloplane/Leaf | place: Guanajuato, Mexico | collected 2012-05-30 | reverse complement strand
TAGGCGGCGCGACGCGGCCTTCCAGATTCGCAAGAATTCGCGAACCATTGCCATCTGCGCCTTTAGCCTTATCGGATAACAGGCTAGGCGGGGCTTTGGAATTTGAATTTTCCGGCGCACTCATTCACTGTCTCATTGAATCCTGGATTATTTCGCCGTGATAATACTGCTCCGGCTCCTCTCCGAGCAGGCCTGATTCTAAGAGCAAGCATTACAAAATACAATTGTTTCCAATTTCCGGGGTCGCCATTGATTGCCGTAGTACTTCTTGCCTATTTCGCCATCGCGGTTGTGATCGCCGCAATGCTGCTTTTGCCGGCAGTCCGGGCTTCTCTATTAGACGCTGCACTGACCATTCATGGACGCGTTATGCGCGGGGCATCGCGTAGCGCATCCGTCGCGCGCGGCCAATTAGCACGCTCGGCAAGAATTTCGCAATCCACTGCGGTGGATATGAAGAAATTACTGGCGCGTCGGCGCTTGCTGATTTTTACCACCACAGGTATTCTTGCGACGCCGCCATTGGTGGCATTGGCATTACGCGGCCGGCAGTTATTCCAATTCGACGAAACAGCACGGGTACCCGACGAGAAAATTGCCGCCTTACTAAACGGCGAACAGCTCGTACCCCCGCCGCCGCTGCCGCCGGAGGTGTTTGCCACGCGTGAAGTCGAGCAGATCCGGCCCGCGCTNAAAGATGCGAGCCGCGACTGGAATCTGCTCGATGCCGATTTCAGAACGCGTTTATTGCTCGTCTACAAAATCATGCACGAGCAGCACGGGTACGAAATGGCTTTGCTTGAAGGTTATCGCAGTCCGGAGCGGCAAAACCGGCTCGCGCAAATGGGGAGCAACGTCACCAATGCCGCTGCGTTTCAAAGCTATCACCAATACGGTCTTGCGGCGGACAATGCGTTTCTACGCGACGGCAAGCTCGTCATTTCAGAAAAAGATCCCTGGGCGATGCGAGGCTATCAGTTATATGGGCAAACAGCCGAACAGGTCGGCCTGACATGGGGTGGCCGCTGGAAAATGATGGATCTCGGGCACGTTGAATATCACAAACCCGGCTTCGTCCTCGGACGGGGTCATTAAGACGTAACGGGTACAAGAGGCTGGAAAATGGGGCGTTCAATCATTATTTATGGCAAAAAGCGGCAGTGCAAACCGCAATCGCCTATACAACGGTGCATTCATCAGGCCGCTATTTGCAAGCACCGCACTCACGCATTTAACAATTCACCCATTTTCATGTTTGTCCCGAACCCGCTTTCGTTTTCTTTCGCTTCGGTTTCAAACGCTGCACTCGCGTGATGCCGTTTGCCACAGCACGCGCCACAACACCAATCATCAAGACCTGAACGGCTTATGCGACGCATTCTCAACGTGTTGACCCATCCACGCACGCTCTCGATCATCGGCCTGCTCGCGCTCGCTGCTGTGTTGTTCGTCGGCGCCGATACATTGCAGATCGATCTGATGTGGCCGGCCATCGCACTCGGCGTGGTCATCGCGCTATGGCTGCTCGTGTGGGCGGTGCGCCGCCTGCGCGCGCGGCGCGCGAACCGCAAGCTCGGCGAGATGCTGGAACAGCAGGCCGAGAAACAGAGCACCGAGGCCGGTCCTGCGCCCACGCCCGCCCGCCAGGCGGAACTCGACGTGCTGCGCACGCGCCTCGTCGATGCAGTCAAGACCATCAAGACCTCGAAGATCGGTCAGGTCTCGGGCGGCTCCGCACTGTACGAGTTGCCGTGGTACATCGTGATCGGCAACCCCGCCGCCGGCAAGAGCAGCGCCGTGTTGAACTCAGGCTTGCAGTTTCCCTTCGCCGACAAGAACAACGCGGTAATTCACGGCATTGGCGGCACGCGCAACTGCGACTGGTTCTTCACGACCGAAGGCATTCTGCTGGATACGGCCGGCCGTTACTCGGTGCATGAAGAAGACCGCACCGAATGGCTCGGCTTTCTCGGCCTGCTCAAACGCTTCCGGCCGAAAGCACCGATCAACGGGATCATCGTGACGGCGAGCATTGCGGAGCTCACCAGCAGCAAGCCGGAATTTGCAATCAATCTCGCGAAGAACCTGCGCCAGCGCGTGCAGGAATTGACCGAGAAGCTCGAAGTTTTCGCGCCTGTCTACGTGATGTTCACGAAGGCAGACCTGATTACGGGCTTCACCGAATTCTTCAGCGGCAGCGACCGTCATGAATACGACCGCGTGTGGGGCGCCACCCTGCCCTACGAACCGGACGAGAAGCGCGACGTGGTGGGGCTTTTCGACGAGCACTTCGAAGAACTGTACGACGGCCTGAAAGAAATCAGCGTCGCGCAAATGTCAATCAATCGCGGCAATAAGCTCTCGCCCGGTCAACTGAGCTTTCCACTGGAATTCTCGACGATCAAGCCGGCACTGCGTGCGTTCCTTGCCACGCTCTTTGAAACGAACCCGTTCCAGTACAAGCCGATCTTCCGCGGCTTTTATTTCACGAGTGCATTGCAGGAAGGCGAAACCAATAGCTCCGCAGCCACGCGCATCGCCAACCGCTTCGGCCTGAGCGCCGACAGCCTGCCGAAGCCGCATAGCGCATTCTCGAAGAACGGCTTCTTTCTGCGCGATCTTTTTTCGAAAGTAATTTTCGCAGACCGGCAAACGGTCAAGCAGTTTGCAAGCCCAGCGAAAACGCGCATGCGCTATGCAACGTTCTTCGGCTTCGTCGCCGCGCTGGCGCTCGCACTCGGCGGCTGGACCTGGTCGACCATCGGCAATCAGCAACTCGCCGAGAACGTGAAAGCCGACCTCGACAACGTGGTGCGCCTGCAGCAGAACCGCAACGATCTGCAATCGCGCCTGCAGGCCATGGACGTTCTCGAAGACCGTATCGACCAGCTGGAACAGTTCCGCCGCGACAAGCCGCTCGCCGTTTCATTCGGTCTGTACCAGGGCGACCGTCTCGAAGAACGCCTGCTTACCGAGTACTACAACGGCGTGCGCCAGATCCTGCTCGATCCGGTTTCGCAGAACCTCGCGTCGTTCCTGAAGGAAGTCAACGCGCATCCCGATCAGCTTGCGCCGCTTAACCGCACGCCCGATGCGGCTGCCATTCCCGTCTCGGCTCACACGGCCATGGCGGCGAACAGCCAGGGCGGGCTTTATAGCGACGCATCGCCAACCAACGTCGAAGACGCGTACAACGCGCTCAAGACGTATCTGATGCTAAGTGACAAACGTCACGTGGAAACGGCTCATCTGACCGACCAGGTTGCGCGTTTCTGGCGCGGCTGGCTCGAAACGAATCGCGGCAACATGCCGCGCGACGAGATGATCCGCAGCGCGGAGCGCATGATCACGTTCTACCTGTCACGCGTATCCGACGACGACTGGCCGATGATCGACCAGAACCTCGGCCTCGTTGACCAGACGCGAGAAAACCTGCGCCGCGTGGTGCGCGGCATGCCGGCGCGTCAGCGTGTCTACGAAGAGATCAAGGCGCGCGCGTCGACCCGTTTCGCGCCAATGACCATTGCGCGCATCGTCGGCGAAAACAATACGGCGCTCGTGGCGGGCAGCTACGCGATCCCCGGCACGTTCACGCGTGAAGCGTGGTTCCAGTACGTGCAGCCTGCAATCCGCGACGCCGCGACGAAAGAACTNCAAGCGAAAGACTGGGTGCTCAACACCTCCGCTCACGACGACCTCACGCTCGAAGGCAGCCCTGAGCAGATTCAGAAAGCACTCGTCACGATGTACAAGACCGAGTACGCAATGCACTGGCAGAAGTTCATGCAAGGTATTGCGGTGCAGAGCTTCGGCAGTTTCGGNCANGCNGTGGACGCAATGAACCGTCTCGGCGATCCGCAGGATTCGCCCATTCGCAAAGTACTCGAAACTGCTTACGACCAGACCTCGTGGGATAACCCGTCGCTTTTCAATGCGAACCTGAAACGCGCGCAAAGCGGTGTGACGAGCTGGTTCAAGCAATGGTTCGCGCGCGCGCCGACCGGTCAATTGAACGCGAACATCGACATCAACGGTAATCCAGTTGAATTGCCGATGGGCCCGATCGGCCAGGAGTTCTCCGCGCTCGGCCGCATTGTCGTGACGGGCGACAACGGCTCGATGCTCAAGGGCTACATGGACACGCTGTCGAAGGTCCGTACGCGCTTTAACGTCATCAAGAATCAGGGCGATCCAGGGCCGGGCGCGCGCCAGCTCATGCAGCAGACGCTCGACGGCAGCGGCTCCGAGTTGGCCGATTCGCTCAAGTATGTCGACGAGCAGATGTTGACGGGTCTCACCGACTCACAACGCAAGGCGTTGCGGCCGCTGCTGGTGCGTCCGCTGATGGCCGCGTATGCCGTGGTGATTCAGCCCGCGAGCGTCGAAGTGAACAAGGTGTGGAATGCGCAGGTGTATCAGACGTTCCAGAGTTCGCTGGCGAGCAAGTATCCGTTTGCCGGCGATGCGAAGGTCGAAGCCGGCGCGGGTGAGATTGCGCAGGTGTTCGGACCCGACGGCTCGATTGCGAAGTTCGTCGGCACCACGCTCGGGCCGCTCGCGGTGCGCCGCGGCGACACGCTCACCGCCCGCACATGGGGCGACATGGGCCTCGCGCTCACGCCCGACTTCACCAACGGCTTCGCGCGTTGGGTCGCGCCGCTCGCCGGCGGCGCAGCGGGTGCGTCGGCGGGCCAAAGCTCGGCCGAGCCGCAGACGGTGTTCCAGATTCTGCCGCAGCCGAGCAGCGGCACGACCGAGTACACGCTCGCCATCGACGGTCAGCAGATGCGCTACCGCAACACGCCGCCGCAGTGGACCAACTTCGTGTGGCCGAATCCGTCGGGCTCGCCAGGCGCTACGCTGAACGCGACGACCTTCGACGGTCGCACGCTGCAGCTCGTCAACGAGCCGGGCCGCTACGGTCTTGAGAAGCTGATCAACTCGGCGCAACGAAAGCGCCGCCCGGATGGGACCTTCGACCTGTCGTGGACCCAGGGCAATGTGACGGTGGCGGTGAGCATGCGGATCATCAGCACGTCGCAAGCATCGGGCAGCAGCAGCGACGCGCCGCAACAGCAGAGCCTGCGCGGTTTGCGCCTGCCGTCGTCGGTAGCGGATGTGAGTGCGGCGGCCAACTCGGTCACCGCTACGGCCACGAATACGGCGGCGCCCGCGTCGCCAGCAGCGCGGCCGGCCACGGCCGCCACTGCGGTTTCGAACACAGGGAGTGCGCAATGACGCAGACCGTGCAGGCGCAGATCGCGTACTTCGGGAAGATTCCGTCGCGTGGGGACTTCGTAAAAAGCGCGCACAACCCGCAGTTGCTCGCCACGCTCGACCGCTGGATCGCCGAGGCAATGGAATTGCTCACTGACGATCCGCGCTGGAAGATCGTCTATGAAAATGCGAAGCCCATGCACTTCGCGTTCCTCGGTTCGCGCAGCAAGCTCGCCATTGCGGGCCATATGGTGGCGAGTCACGATCAGTCGTCGCGCCGCTTTCCGTTTCTGCGGCAACCGCGCTCGAAGTCGAAAAGCCGCTCACGTTCCTCGCACACAGCCCGCTCGCTTTCGCGCGTTTGTGGTCGCGCGTGTCGGCGCAGATGAAGCCTTTGCTTGGCGCAAGCGAGCCGGCCGGCGCATTGCAGGCGCTGGGCGAAACGCAGGTGCCGATCGAGATTGGCGGCGGTCCGGGCAATCCGCATGACGGCACCTTCAACGACTTTGTCGAGCACCAGACGCTCGCCGGGCTCGAACAGATGTTGCTGGCAAGCGGCCATCCGGTGCGCTTGCGCGGCGCGATGCTCGCGCTCGGTTCTCTGCTGCGCCCCGTGATGCAAAGCGGCTCGTCGCATCTGGAACGCGGACTCACGCTGCCGCTGCCTAACGATCCGTTCTATCGCAGTCTCGTTGCGGCATTCTGGCTCGAACTGATCGCGCCGTTCGTCGCGCAGGCGGATTTCGAACTGGCGATCTTCATCGGCACGATCGCAGAGCGCGAGCGGCTCATTGTCGGCTTTAACGGCGCGTCGGCGAAAACGCTGCATAGCGTGGTCGATCCGCAAGCCTATGCAGCACATAACATCGATATCGACGATCCCGAGTGGATCGACGAACACGCACAAAACGATCATGGCATCAGCAAGCTTGTCAGCTACCTCGACCAACCGCAACTGTCCTTGCGCGTCAGCATCGATACGTTCCGCGAAGCCTTCACGGGAGCGTAATGCAATGCTGAACTCACGCACCAGGATCGCCGTACTACTCGCGGGCTTGATGTTCAACGCTTCGGCGCACGCCGACAACGACGGCCCTGCCCGCGTCACACCGGTCGACAACAGCGGCATTTCGATTCGCACCACGACACTGCCCGCGCCTTCGGCCAGCCCCTCAGCTACGGCGGGCAACGTGGGGCCCGCGGTGAACACTGCCGGCCTCGCGAGCGGCACGACCGGTGCGGGCACCGGTGCCGTCACGGCATCGCCGCCGCCCGCTAACGCGGCGCCGGGCCAGGTCGTGGTGGGCGGCAAAGTCCCGGACGAAGCGACCAAGGCGGCCGTGCTCGCACGTTTGCGCGAGACGTATGGGGCAGCCAGCGTGGTCGATCAGATCGAAGTCGCGGACGTCGCGACGCCGCCTAACTGGTCCGCCAACGTGCAAAAGCTGATCGGCCCGCAACTGAAGCAGATCAGCAAGGGCCAATTGAAAATCGACGGCACGCAGATCGACGTAAAGGGAGAAGTACGCAACGAGTCGCAGCGTCAGCAACTTGCGAGCGATATGGCGAATGCGTTGAATCCGACCTATACGATCAAGAACGGTCTGCGCGTCAGTGCATCCGAGCAGGGCCTGCTGGACCAGACGCTCGCGAATCGTACGATCGAATTCGAGACCGGCAGCGCGACGCTCACGCCGCAAGGCCGCGCCATTCTCGATCAGATGGCTGCTGCGATGCTGAAGATGACCACGAAGACGGTGGCGATTATCGGTCACACCGACAACTCGGGTAACCGAACCTCGAATATCGCTTTGAGCCAGGCACGCGCCGATGCCGTGAAGGGCTACCTCGTCGCGAAGGGCATTCCGCCGCAACAGATGAGCACGACCGGCGTCGGACCCGATCAGCCGATTGCATCGAACGATAGCGCCGATGGGCGCGCACGCAATCGCCGCATCGAGTTTCGCGCGGGTTCCTGAGCGGACCAACGCGTCAGCACTTGAACTGCTCGCGTAAAAAAACCTGGCTCGGTCAAGCGACTCGAAGCCAGGTTTTTTCGTTTTGGCGCGGACCTCTAGCCGTTTTCTTCCGGCTTTACGCCGAGCAACTCGCGAATATGCGCGAGCGATCCGTCGTCTTTCACCACGGTCGAAAGCCACTGATGCAACGGCATGTCCGCAGCCTCGGCGGCCTTGTCGGCAAAGTAAGCAGCAGGATTATGCGGCTCCGTAGTGCGAAAGAACCGGGCCACCGCGCGCAACTGCGCGACGGCTTGCGCGCGGCTCTGGATTCCTGCGATTGCGTGGGTCGGCGGCGTCGTCAACACGGGCTCCTCGCGTTGCGGTGAAGTTTTGAAGGTGGGTTCGGCCCGTTCCAGTTCGTGATGCGTCGGCGCACTCGATCTGTCGACAGACGTCGGTTGCGCATCTGCATTCACGCCCAGTTCGCGCGCAAAACGTTCGGCCAGACGATAAACGCTTTCATACGCGTCTTTCGCCTGACGGAAGCTCGGTGCCGAGTCAGCGGCGCGACGGTCCAGTTCCTGTTCGAGTGCGAGCATTGCCGCTTCGAACGCCTTGAGTTCGGCCAGCAGCGTTGAGTAAAACGCGGGCGGCGTCGCGCGTTTCGATGCGTCGATCTGCTCGATGGACGGCTTGCCGCGCGCAATGTCGTCGGCATGATCGGGATCGCGCTTCACAGCTTGCGCAACGTGTGTCGCCACGTCCCAATCGATCGTGCTGTACAGGTTGCCTTGCGACGACGTAAGCGGCATGGCGCGCAGCAGATCGCCGGTGCGACCGACAAGCCATGCAACGTTGCCGAGTCGATATTCGGTGTCGTCGCCTTCCGGCAGCGGATGGACTGTGTCCCAGAACTTCTCGCACAACCCCGCCAGCAGCGTATAACCCTGCGTGAGTCCGCTCACGCCTTCTTCTATGGCAAGCGCTTCCGTGAGCCACACAGCGAGCCGCAAGTCTTTGGTCTGCGTCTGCAGCAAAGCGCTCGATCGCTCGATAACGAACGGCCAGTCGGCTTCCTTGATCTCGGTGATCCATTCGCCTTGATCGAGCGATGGATCTTCGAAACGCCGGGCGTGCTGGATCGCATCGAAGTCGGCGGAGAACAGCAGATCTTCGCCACAGGGCGCGGCTTCGCTGATTGGAGCGAGCAGCGTGTTCAGATTGGTCGGCATGGCACAGAGCTATCAGAATGCATTTGTGAAATTGCTTAGGCGACGGCGTATTCGAACTCGCCAGCCTCGCTTGCGCGCACCGAAATACGTTGAATCGCCACGCCGTTGGCTATGCGCTCCAACACGTGTTGTGCGACTTCGGGCAACAGCGTGCCGTTCAGAATATGGTCGACGTTGCGCGCACCGGAATCCACTTCGGTGCAGCGCGCGAGGACCGCATCGACGAGAGACTCGTCCCACTCGAACACCGCCTTGTGATTCGATTCTATGCGGCGGCGAATCCGCTCCAGCTTCAACGCGATGATCTCGGCAAGCACGTCGTCGGAAATCGGATAATAGGGCACTACTTTCATGCGCCCGAGAAAAGCCGGTTTGAATGCTTTGTATAGTTGCGGGCGCAAGGTTTCTGCAAGTGCATCGGCGTCAGGCAATTCCTCGGCGGTTTTGTTCAGGCACGCCTGCATGACCGCTTGCGAACCGACATTCGACGTGAGAATGATCAGCGTATTACGGAAATCTATCTCGCGGCCTTCAGCGTCATCCATCGTGCCCTTGTCGAACACCTGAAAGAACATTTCGAGCACATCGGGATGGGCCTTTTCGACTTCATCGAGCAATACGACCGAATACGGGTTGCGGCGCACCGCTTCTGTCAGCACACCGCCTTCGCCATAGCCGACGTAGCCCGGCGGCGATCCTTTGAGGCCAGACACGCTATGCGCTTCCTGGTACTCGCTCATGTTGATGGTCACCATCTTGCGCTCGCCGCCGTACAGCACATCGGCAAGTGCGAGTGCCGTCTCGGTCTTGCCGACGCCCGACGGTCCGACGAACATGAACACACCACGCGGCTTGTTCGGATCTTCGAGATTCGCGCTTGCCGTGCGCACTCGTTGCGCGATGGCTTCGAGTGCATGATCCTGTCCGATCACCCGCGCGCCAAGTAATGGCTGCAGGTTGAGCACAGTCTGGATTTCGTCCTTGACCATGCGGCCGAGCGGAATGCCTGTCCACGACGCGACGATTTCCGCGACAACGTGGCCGTCCACCTGCAACGGCACCATGGGCTGACCGCCCTGCAACGCATGCAATTCGGCGACGCGAACCGCGAGCGTTTCGCGCGCCTGTTGCGCCTTCGCCGCTTGCTCCGCGTCCGCGCTACTCACCCGCGCGGCGTCGATCTCCGCCCGCAAGCCGACGATCTCGCTCACCAATGCGCGCTCCTTGTCGTAGCGCGCTTCGTCTTCGGCGAGATCCTTCAGGTCTTCTTCGCGCAGTTCGCGCAACTGCGCGAGCCGTTCGTCGTGAAGCGCCCCGCTCGCCACTTCGCGCTCCAGCGCCGCAATTTCCGCGTCGATACGCTCGAGGCGCTTCTTCGTGTCGTCGATGGCGGCCGGTGTCGAACTGTGCGCGAGCGCGACTTTCGCGCATGCGGTGTCAAGCACGCTGATGGCCTTATCCGGCAGTTGCCGGCCGCTAATGTACCGATGCGAGAGGCGCACTGCCTCGGTAATCGCATCGTCGAGCACCCGCACGTTGAAGTGCTTTTCCATCAGCGACGCCATGCCGCGCAACATCGCTGCCGCCAGCGTTTCACTCGGCTCTTCGATCTTCACGACCTGGAAACGGCGTGCCAGTGCTGCGTCTTTCTCGAAGTACTTCTTGTACTCGCTCCAGGTGGTCGCAGCGATTGTGCGTAATTCGCCGCGCGCCAATGCCGGCTTCAGCAGATTCGCCGCATCGTTCTGGCCGGCCTGCCCGCCCGCGCCGATGATCGTATGCGCCTCGTCGATGAACAGGATGATCGGATGCGGACTCTTCTTGACCTCGTCAATCACGTTCTTCAGGCGGTTCTCGAATTCGCCCTTCACGCTGGCGCCTGCTTGCAGGAGGCCCATGTCCAGTACATGCAGCGCCACGCCTTTCAGCGGTGGAGGCACGTCGTCTGCCGCAATGCGAAGCGCGAGCCCTTCGACCACCGCAGTTTTACCGACACCCGCCTCGCCTGTCATGATCGGATTGTTCTGCCGACGCCGCATCAGTATGTCGATGGTCTGGCGAATTTCGCCTTCGCGGCCGATCACCGGATCGATCTTCCCCTCACGCGCTCGCTGCGTGAGGTTGCTGGTGTAGGTATCGAGTGCCGGCGTCTTCGACGGTGCGCCCACCGCCGCGTCCGTTCTCGCTGCATCGCTCGCGCTTTCGTCCGGACTCTGCGCCGCATCGCTGCGCTCGACTTCGCGAGAGCCT
>Ga0058694_1001152_pt1 | contig 10743 bp, 10 predicted proteins | sample AgamicOrSfrz_FD_55041 | JGI IMG/M metagenome (GOLD analysis project Ga0058694, IMG submission 55041) | Agave microbial communities from Guanajuato, Mexico - Or.Sf.rz | ecosystem: Host-associated > Plants > Phyllosphere > Phylloplane/Leaf | place: Guanajuato, Mexico | collected 2012-05-30 | reverse complement strand
TTTCCACTTCAGCCAGCACGAGCGCGAACAGGTGCGCGGCTTCGTCGAGTTCAATCTCGACTGTCTGCCCTGCCTTCAGTTTTTTCTCGACGTGCTCGACGAGCGAAGCGAAGTCGTCGCGCCAGGCGATCACCGTGAACTCGTGACGGCCCATGCGCTCAAGCGGAATGCGCGCCTTCCAGATGTCGAGGCCGGCCGGTTGTGCCGGGCTCATCAGTACTTCGTGCCAGGTGTTTTCGTCCGCCGCGCGCCACAGCACGGCGGCTGCAATCTTGTCGTGACCTTCGGCAAAAATCGCGGCGCTGATCTCGGCGCGTTCGCCGACGCTGCGCTTTGCCGCGAAGCGTCCGTTGTCCACGGAAGGCATGACGCTTTCGATCGCGACGCGCGGCGCGTTGATCGCTTCGAGCACGGTCTTGCGGCCGCTGCGCTTGCTGTTCGCTTTGTCGATGGGCGGCGCGAGACAGATCGGCTTTTCCGTCACGGCCTGGAAGAGACGCACGGCGCCGGGGGCGAGCGTAAACGGTGCCAATGCCGCGGGCGACGCGCCACCGCGTGCATCGAGCGGAATGAAGCGCGTGAAATTGCCGGGCACGCCGGCAAGAAAGCGCGCCGGATCCACGCGAACCGCAGAACTGAGTTCGGGATTGATCGCGATGAGGACCGCCTGGCCCGCATCGCGCATGTCAGCCTGGTCGGCCCGCAGGAGTACAGCGGCCGGCGCGCCCGGCCCGCTCAACGGGCGCAACTCGCCGTTCACCTGCAGCGCCTTCGTGTGGCGCGCGAGTTCGTTGGCGAGCGAGATGGATTGCGACAGGTCGAACCGTTTGGCCTTGCAGGCGAGCGCGAATTGCGACGCGTCGCCGCGCGTCTGCGACATGGGTTCGCTCACACCGTATTCGAAGCCCATCGGCATCATCCAGCCGGTGCCGACGGCGGACGCCGTGAACAGCGCTCGCCGATAAGCGCGTTCAACCACGCCCGAATCGTGCGGATCGCTCAATTCGGCGGCGAGCCGCGTACCGTATGGCGCTTCGGGAAATGCGATGGGCCCGCCTATGCGCGCGAGCGCCGCGTGCTCTTCGACCATCCAGCTTGCGCGATAGTCCCACCAGCGCACCGACGAGAACACACTGTCGAAGCCGGCGCCGTCGAGCCCGGAAAGGTCGCTGCGCGCGAGCCCCGGCGTCGCGGCGAGAAAGCGCACGTTGGGATGAGCGGCGCGCACCGCGTCGCGCAACTGCCGCCAAAGCGCAGTGGGCACGTGATGCGGCGAATCGAAACGGAAGCCGCCAATGCCGGCCTCGGCGAGCGCGAGAAGTTGGCGCGTCCACCAGTCGGCGAGCGCGGCACAGGTGCCTGCATCGCTGAAGTTCGCGTAAGCGACGTTGTCCTCGCGATGAACATGACGCGGATCGAGACGGGCCTCTTCCCGCTCCAGCGGATGAAACCAGTCCGCGTGTTCGGCGTAGAGCGCACCATCGGCAGCCACGCGGTCGATCACCAGATCGGCCAGCAAGGTCAGGCCATGTCGACGCGCCTCGTCGGCGAGTGTGCGGATTGCGTCGCTGGCGGAGCCTTGCGCTTCGAACGTCGGGTGCAGGCGCGCATGGTTGCCGACGACCTGGCCGTGGCTCGCCCGGCCTGGCTCGAAGAGGCTGCCGATCAGCGCGTGATCGAAGCCGAGCGCGGCCGCGTGAGCGAACTGCGCAGGCCACGCGTCAAGCGGACCAACCAGAGGTGAATGAAAAAAATAGATCCGCGGCGCGTACCCGTTTGGAGGTTCCATCGGTCGTTTCCAGATTTGTCCTGCTGCGGTGTGGATGCAATTGGCATGCGATCACAGCGCTCATTGGGCTTCCAGAGCCGGCTGCCGCGCGATCCGTAGACTGACGGCGCGTACTTGGTCAATGTAGTGCAAAGATCGTCACGCCGCTGGCCAGTTACGGGTGCCTCGCCGCCAGGCGTCGCGGCACGTGCCGGTCAGAACGTTTGCGGAAGTCAGCAAAGGCTGTGCCCGTGAGCCGGACGCAGCGGCCCTGTAAGCAGCGAGTGTTCTAAAGGAAGCGTTGCGGCGCGCGGCGGTGCGGGCCGCCGCTGGGTGGCGCGAGCCCGTGTAAAACGGGCGGCATTGGTCCGCGTTTTACACGCGACGAGGCGGGACGAAGGGCAACTTTCAGTGAGCGCGGCGCTGCATGCGGGCCGCGCAACGTCACGACATTACGAGCCGAGCAGGCCGGCCGCGATATTCACGCACAAGCCGAGCACCGCAACGTTGAAGTAAAACGACAGGATGGATTGCGCGAGCGCGGCGCGGCGAATGGTGCGCGAGCGCAGCACGACATCGGACGTTTGTGACGCAACAGCGATCGTGAACGAGAAGTACAGAAAGTCCCAGTAATCCGGCGTCAGCGATTGATCGGGAAAGAGAAGCGGCGTTTCCTGCACGCCGGTGTCGTAGTAGAGCCGCGCGTAGTGCAACGTGAAGATGGTGGGAATCATGAACCACGCGCCTATCAGCGTCAGTCCGGTCAGCGTGTAATGCCACACGGTCGAGGCGCCTGCGGTGCCCTTGGCCGAAGCGAGTTCAAGCACGATTGCGGCAATGCTCGCAATCGTGGCCACGCAGATCACGAACAGCACGACGCCCGCGTTCTCGTCGTCGCGGCGCGCCGAATCGCGCACGCGGTGTTCGTCCGCGGCGACCATGTGCGCCCAGATCAACGCGAGATAACTCCACACCGCAGTGTCCCAGCCGACCAGTACACGAACCATCGGCCGCATGTTCTGCGGCGTCAACACCGCTGCAACGACGCCGAGGGCGAGCGCGATCAGCATGCGTGGACGGTTGCGAAGCGTTTGCGGATAGTATTTGGTGAACATGGAATAGATGAGACGCCGAGGTGACGCGGATTCTACGCGTGCGCGGCGCACCGGTTCCGGGCGACGCAGCACATGCACAGTGTTCCGCAACCGCCTTGCCAATGCCTTTCAACCGAAAGCCGATTGCAGGCGCGAGCGTGGCGGGCGCAACTTTTGGTGACGTGTGAACGTCGAATCTGTTTATCGGTGCGTGCGCGCAAGGGCAGTGCACCCGCAGGCAAGCTGACCTGGCACATTGCGAAGCCAGCAAGGACGCGCCTTCACGGCGACGATTTGCGGCAAGATTTCCCCGCAAACGCGGCTTTTTCGCGTGATTCCATGTCAAGTTTTCGCCTTCTGTTGCCGCGCTACGAGAGGCAGCGCGCATACGCATCGCGCATTGGGCATTATGATGAGCTTATGGCTTCCGTACTCGACACCTCTGTTCAGCATCACCCGGCCAACCGGAGCGGCCGCGACTTCGTAGTCGGCGACTTGCATGGTTGCGTCGATGCATTGCGCTATCTGCTGCGCCTCGTTTCGTTCGACCCGGCTTGCGACCGGCTGTTTTCAGTCGGCGATCTGGTGGATCGCGGCGAGCACTCCGAGCAGGCGCTGGCGCTGCTCGACAAGCCGTGGTTTTTCGCGGTGCTCGGCAATCACGAAGACGCGCTCTGCGCGGTAGCGGATGGCCGCTTGCGGCGTCAGTGGTGGTATGGCATTGGCGGTGCGTGGGCAGCCAACCTGCCCGACGAGAGCCTGCGCCGCTACGCGGAGCGGCTGCGCACGTTGCCGCTTGCGCGCGTGGTGGGCAGTGGGCAGGAGCGCTTCAATGTTCTGCACGCCGAATTCTTCGGTACCGACGCTGAACTCGACGCCGGCAATTTTTCCAGCGAAACGCGTCAGCAAATGCTGTGGGGACGCGAACTCGCCATGGGTAACGGCGATCCGCAACGGCAGCGCGGTTTGTCGCTGACTTACTGCGGCCATACGCCGATGCGCGACATCAAGCAGGTGGGCTCGCAGGTGTTTATCGACACGGGCGCGTTCGGGCCTGGCGGCAGACTGACGCTCGTCGAACCGAGGGCGCTGCGGCGCTGGTCCATTTCCGTTGAAGAAGCGCGCGCGGAAGGCGCGGCGGCGCTGGCGCTGCCCTGAGCGGGCGTCCAGCCGATTGTCAGCCGATTGTCCGCAGCCTCGACGCGCGCGGCCCGAGGCCGTGTCAGCCGACCTGGCTTAGCTCAAACACCATATCCACGCTCGTGCCGTTCCAGTTGTACTCCAGATACGCCGCGTGATGGCAGTCGCGCAGCAGCGTGGTCCTGAATGCCGCGAGGCATTCGCCCTCAGGGTCGCGCACCGACGGATACGCAATGCCTGGCGCTCCGGCTTCGCGCACCGCGCGTCCGAGCGACTGCCCGGCGAGATAGTCGTCCGGCGAGAGCACTGCGAGGTCCAGCTTCGGATCACCACGCAGATCCACCACGTCGCCTTGCGCCACCACCGTGTAGAGCCGCATTTGCTGGCGCATGGGCGGCTCGGCAGTGGCTTCCATGAATTTGCCCGTGTGATAGCGCGTTTCGGCGATGGCGGTCGCGCGCGAGCGGGCGCAATAGAACACGCCGTAGGTGCCGTCGGAAAAGCGGCTGCCGAGCGGATTCAGATGCGTGAGCGCGGCCATGATCGGCCCGTAGCCCGGCCCGAAGCGGCGCTCTTCGCGCGGCACGAGATCCAGTTCGCCGACCTCGGTGCGCAGCCGGTCGTTGGTCATGGCTTCGAGCGCGTAGAGCGCGTCGAAATCTTCCGCCGATGCCACCCGATCGAACAGATTGACGGCCGGAAAGCGCGTGGGAATGACGCGGTATGCGGGCGACCAGTCCAGTGGCGCGCTGCGCCAGCGGTCCTGCCAATGCGGTTGTGTCACGCCCAGCCGCCCCGCATTGCGTCGAGATACTGGCGCACCGCGACCAGATCGCTAATGTTGCCGGCCAGCATGCGGTCCAGCGCCCGACGGCCGCCGAACGGCGGCGCGCTGTTGGGGCGTTTGATCCAGCTGTCCGCAGCGCTAGGTTGTGGCAGGAGAATTTGCAGCGCCTTGTAAATGCCGAGCAGCAGCGACAGACGCTCCAGTGTGTCGCGGCCGAGGCGTGCCGTTTCCGGCGCCGACTTCCATTTGAAGTAAGTGGAGCGGCCGGGCGAGCCGAGCAGCACGATCTGCTCGTCCGCGCTCAGGTCCCAGTCTCGCGCGATATTGAAGAATGCGCGCAAACCTGCTGCGGACATTTCCGCAAACGAGGGCGCCGACAGCGGCCGACGAATCGGCGCTTCAGTCTGAGTGGCGCGGGCGGCGTGAGCCATGATGGGGTAAGTCCTAATGTGTACTTATTGCCTATGCTAGTCCATTTTCGGATTTTTGCAAGGGAATATAATCCCGGCTCGCCAGCAGGCAGCGATTTTGGGAGTCCAGCAGATGTGGTTTCGAGCAGTAACAACGGCAATAGCGACGTGGTGCGTAGCCGGCGCGGCCATGGCAAACGGTTATGCCGAGGTATGGAATCCGCCTGAGGCCGGCGCGCATGCGACGCATGGCGCGACGAAGCATCAGGCGGGCAGGCCGGCAGTCAACGCGGCGACAAAACCGGCGGCAAAGAACGCGGGCAAGCACGGGGGTTATGTCGCAAAGGCGAACCCCGTCGTGCGTGATGGCGTGCCGCACGGCGCGAGCGCGCGCGCAAAAAGGACGGCGACCGCAGCCGGCGGTCATGCGAAGTCAAACGATGTGCGAGCCGAGCGGGCCGCCAAACCCCACGCGCAGATCGTCCGCACGAAGTCGGGCGAGGCCAAGGCCGTGCATGCCGACATTGCGCGAGGTCATGCCGTGCATCGTGATGCACCGACGGGTGCCGCGGCGGCGAAGGGCCCGGCTCGTAAGCCGGAAGTTGCGGAGCCGGCCGCCGCGCAGCCGAAGCCGCAGGCGCTCTCAGTCAGCGCCGGTGCAGGTCAGGCGAACGCCGCGGCAGATCCTGCGACCGCGCGCAGCGGATCGCTGCCGCCGATCCTGCACTGAGCGGGGCGCGGCAAATCCTGGCGGTGGGCGTCGCGGCGGGGGTGGGGGCAGCGTCGCAGCGCCGCAGCAGTACAGCGGCGTAGCAGTACAGCGGCACGGCGGCACAGCGGCATGGCGGCATGGCAGCACGCGTCGCAGCGGCGCAGCGTCGCAGCGGCGCAGCAGTACAGCAGCACAGCGGCACAGCGGCACAGCGTTGTAAGCGCCGGGCCAGCCCCGCCGCCATGGCTCAATTCCGCGCTTACCCACCCGCCAACCCGTTGGCCACTAGCCGCAGCGTTTCTTTCGAACGCTCCTCGCGCACGCGCGAGTGCAGCGTCACCCGCGATTCCGGCAACGACGGCAACCCCAGCCGCGCGCCGACATCGATCAAACCGCGCGGCGCAACTCTGCGCGCGAGCGGCGACACTGCGAGCCCCGCCGCTGCCGCCGCGCCAACGGCCGCCACGCCGCCGCCGACAAATACCTCCTGCCACGCTATCGACGCCTCGGTCAGTGTCCGCAAAGCCGTGTCGCGCACATTGCACGGCGGACTTAACAGCGCGAGCGCCAACGGTTCGCCAATACGCGGCAGCCACGTCGGCGTCGCGAGCCAGCCGAGCGGTTCGGTAAACAGCACGTCCGCGTCCGCGCGCGGCGGCGCCTCCACGCTGTCGCGCACGATCGCTGCGTCCAGCCGGCGTTCGTCGAATTGAGCGAGCAATGCGGCGGACGTGCCGAGGTGCAATTCGACCACCAGCCTCGGATCTTGTGCACACACGCGCGCCAGCAAGTGCGGCAGGTCAGGCCCGGCGACGTGCTCGCTCAGGCCGAGCGCCAGTCGCCGACGTTCCACCGACAGCGCCCCCAGCGCCCGCTCATGCGCATTCAGCAGCTCGCGCGCGGCGCCGAGAAACGCCTTGCCGTCGACGGAAAGGCGCACCACCCGCGGCGTGCGTTCCAGCAACTGCTTGCCCAGATGCGCTTCCAGCCGCTTGAGTTTCAGGCTGACGGCCGACTGGGTGGTGGCGAGCGCGTCGGCTGCGCGCGTGAAGCTGCACAGGTCCGCAACCAGCACGAACGCGCGGACGGCATCGAGATCGAGAACTTTCATTTCAGTTCAATATAGATGAAATAGCGAGCCATGTCTGTTAATTATGTCTGATGGCGCCTACGCTGTGTGCATGCATCCCACTTCAAGGAGAACGTCATGCCGATTACCCGCATCGCTTTACGCGCCGGAAAACCGGTCGAGTACCGCAAGGCGCTCACGGACAGCATTCAGCGCGCGCTGGTCGCTACCTTCAATGTGCCGAAGGACGACGTCTTCATGCTGATCACCGAGCACGAGGCCGGAAATTTCGTGTACGACAATCAGTACCTGAACGTCGAGCGGACGGACGATCTCGTCATGATTCAGATCACGGCGAACAATACCCGCACGCTCGAGCAGAAGAAGGCTTTCTATCAGCGTCTGGTGGATGAGTTGCACGAGTCGCCCGGCTTGCGACGGGAGGACGTGCTCATCAATCTTGTCGAAGTGCTGAAGGAGAACTGGTCGTTCGGCAATGGGATCGCGCACTACGCCCTTTAACGGCGGCGCTGCATTTTCCACTCAAGGCGCCGGCGAGCAGTAGCCGGCCGGCCTGCCTGCCCGTGGCCCGCGGGCCGGTCGCTATAATGGTTCGCTCTCCTCGATCATTCAGTAGCCGAGCGCGAGCCATGGCCCCAGACAGCAACGATTCTTCGCACGAGCCGCTCGAAATTGGCGGCTCCGTCTGGCTCCAGGCGGGCACCAATACGCTCGGCGGCGCGTCGCGGATCGCGCTGCTCGCCGCCATCGGCGAGACCGGTTCCATTACGAGCGCGGCCAAAGCGGTCGGCATGAGCTACAAGGGCGCGTGGGACGCCGTCGACGCCATGAACAACCTCGCCGGCGAGCCGCTCGTCGTGCGGCTGACCGGCGGCAAGGGCGGTGGCGGCACCACGCTGACGCCGCGCGCGCTCAAGCTCATCGCAACGTTTCGTGCGGTGGAGCGCGAGCATCGGCGCTTTCTGGAGCGTGCGGGCGCGGCTATCGAGGGTTTCGCGACCGACTGGGACCTGATCGGCCGCATCGGTGTCAAGACGAGCGCGCGCAATCAGCTTTACGGCACGGTCTCGCGCATCACGCGCGGCTCCATCAACGATGAAGTGTCGCTGACGCTGCCAGGCGGCCATACGATCGTCGCCGTTCTCACGCACGAAAGCACGGAGGCGCTCGGTCTTGCCGAGGGCGCGGCGGCGTTCGCGTTGATCAAGGCGTCGTGGGTCGTGCTGCTGGTGGCCGGCGAAAGCGGCGTGCCCATGCAGCTGTCGGCCCGCAATCAACTGCGCGGCACCGTGCAGAGCGTGAAGCGCGGCGCGGTCAATGCCGAGGTGTCGCTTACGCTGGAGGGCGGCGCGGTGATCACCGCCGTCATCACCAATGAGAGCGCCGATGCGCTGGCTCTTGCCGAAGGCGCGAGCGCCGTCGCGGTTTTTAAGGCGTCGAGCGTGATACTTGGTGTGAAAGACTGAGGGCGTGAGGCGTGAGGCGTGAGGCGTGAGGCGTGAGGCGTGAGGCGTGAGGCGTGAGNNGTGAGCGTGAGAGGTGAGGCGTGAAGGTACGAGGGCGCGAGGACCCAAGGGCCTAAACGCACGAGGCCATAAATGCGCGAAGGCATAAATGTGCGACGGCCAGTAAAGCCGCGACGGCCCGCAAAAACGCGAATCAGGTCGCGCTGCGCAAATAACCGCTGAACGCCTGATGCTCGCGAACCCGGCCGTCGGTGATCTGCACGACCTGATCGCCGAAGGCGGCAACGTCGTCGGGGTCGTGCGTGATCAAAACCATCGGAATATCCAGCCGGGTTTGCAGCTCCGAGAGTTCCGCCCGCATGCGCTGGCGCAGGTTGCTGTCCAACGCGGAAAACGGCTCATCCAGTAACAGCAGTTGCGGTCTAGCGACCAGCGCGCGCGCCAGCGCCACCCGTTGCTTCTGCCCGCCCGAAAGCTGCGCCGGATAATTGCTCGCGACATCGCGCAGCTCGAGCGCGTCGAGCCAGTAATCCACCTCCGCCGAAATGTGGCGCGCACGCGCATTCAGCCAGCCGCGTTGCAAGCCAAAGCCGATGTTTTGCCGCACGTTCAAGTGCGGAAACAGCGCATAGTCCTGGAACAGATACGCGACCTTGCGCGCCTGCGGCTTCAGATCAATGTGACGCGCGCTGTCGAAAAGCGCATTGCCGTGCAGCGCGATCGTGCCTTCGTCAGGGCGCAGCAGACCGGCAATCGCCTGCAGCGTCAGACTTTTACCCGCGCCGGACGGGCCGAAAAGCACCACGCGCTGGGTGGTTGCGTTAAAGGCGACGTCGAGCGTGAAGCGGCGCTCGGCGCTCACGAAGGTTTTGCGGATGTCGACGGCGAGCGGCATGTCAGCGAGGCACCAGAAGCGTGCGTTGCGGCACCAGCCGGCCGGCGAGCAGCAGAATGACGACACACGTCACCGAAGTCACGATTACGAGGAAGTTCGCGGTGTTGTCGTCGCCGGCTTGCACCGCTGCGTAGACGGCCACCGAAAGCGTTTGCGTGCGGCCTGGCAGATTGCCCGCGATCATCAGCGTGGCGCCGAATTCGCCGAGCGCGCGCGCGAACGCCAACAGGCCACCCGCGAGAATGCCGCGCGCGGCAAGCGGCAGGCTCACGCGAAAGAACACGGCTGTCTCGCTGACGCCGAGCGTGCGCGCGGCGCGCTCGAGCTGCGGATCGACGGCTTCGAATGCTGCGCGGGCGGACTTCAGCACAAGCGGGAAAGCGACCACCGTCGACGCGATCACCGCGCCTTGCCACGTGAACACCAGCTGAATATCGAAGCGGTCCAGCCAGGCGCCTATCACACCGCGTCGCCCGAGCAGGACCAGCAGGTAGTAGCCGAGCACCGTGGGCGGCATGACGAGCGGCAGCGTCAGCAACGAATCCACGACGTCGCGTGCGCCCGAGCGCCAGCGCGACAAGCCGAAACCCGCCGCGACGCCGAACACCAGGTTCAGCGCGGTTGCCCAGCCCGCCACCTTCAGTGACAGCATCAGCGGAATCCAGGCCTGTTGCATGATGTTGCGCGGTCCTATCGTGTCGTTCGTGTCGTATCGGTTAGAAGGCTCAGTGCGCCGGCTTGAAGCCGTATTTCGCGAGCACCGCCTGACCGGCCGGCGACAGCACAAAGTCGACAAACGCCTGCGCCTGTGCTGCGTGGCGGCTGCCTTCTACTTGCGCGATGGGATAGGTAATCGGCATTTGCGTCGGCACAATCAGCGCAACTTTGACCTTGCCGGGAAGTATCGCGGCGTCGGTGCCGAACACGAAACCGGCATCCACTTCGCCACGCGACACATAGTCGAGACTTTGCCGCACGTTCGCCGCGAGTACCGCTTTCGCGCTGACGGCATCCCACACGCCCGCCGCCTTCAGCGCGCCTTGGGTGTAGCGGCCAACCGGCACGGAGGCAGGATCGCCGTACGCGATCCGTTTCACGTTCGACGACGTCAGGTCCGCGAGGCTCGACGGCGCAAAACGGCTGCCCGCCGGCACGATCAGCACCAGCGAGTTGGCGGCGAAATCCTTGCGCGTGGCCGACGCGATGACTTTTTCGGCGACGGCCTTGTCCATCGCCTTCTGATCCGCAGAGGCGAACACGTCGGCGGGGGCGCCCTTGGCGATTTGCTGCATCAATACGTCCGACGCGCCGAAGTTCAGCAGTACCTTCGTGCCGGCGTGCTGTTTTTCGAACGCTTCGCTCACTGCGCTGAAGGCATTGG
>Ga0058694_1001147_pt1 | contig 10783 bp, 12 predicted proteins | sample AgamicOrSfrz_FD_55041 | JGI IMG/M metagenome (GOLD analysis project Ga0058694, IMG submission 55041) | Agave microbial communities from Guanajuato, Mexico - Or.Sf.rz | ecosystem: Host-associated > Plants > Phyllosphere > Phylloplane/Leaf | place: Guanajuato, Mexico | collected 2012-05-30 | reverse complement strand
ATGATGGCGGGAGCGATGATCTTCACGGTCTGGGGCTGGAGCCGCGGCCGCTTCACGCCGGGCGACGTCGTGTGGATCAACGGCCTGCTGCTGCAGCTATTCCGCCCGCTCGACATGCTCGGCTGGGTTTACCGGTCGATCCGACAGGGCCTGATCGACATGGAGGCGATGTGGGACCTGCTCGACACGCCCGCGGAGGTTGTCGACACGCCTGACGCGCCGCCGCTTGAGGTCGCTCGCGGAGCGGTCCGGTTCGAGGACGTGCATTTTGCCTATGATGCCGGCCGCGACATCCTCAAGGGCCTCACGCTCGATATTCCTGCCGGCACCAGCTGCGCGATCGTCGGACCATCGGGCGCCGGCAAGTCGACCATCGCGCGTCTTTTGTATCGGTTCTACGATCCGACGTCGGGCCGCATCCTCATCGACGGCAAGGACATCGCCGCCGTCACCCAGTCGAGCCTTCGCGGCGCGATCGGGATCGTCCCGCAGGACACGGTGCTGTTCAACGACACGATCGGATACAATATCGGATACGGCCNCAACGGCGCGGAGGAAGACGACATCAAGGCCGCCGCCAAAGGGGCGGCGATCGACCGCTTCATCGGCACGCTTCCGGACGGGTACGATTCAATGGTCGGCGAGCGCGGTCTGAAGCTTTCCGGCGGCGAGAAGCAGCGCGTCGCGATTGCGCGGACCTTGCTCAAGAACCCGCCGATCCTGGTGCTCGACGAAGCGACGTCCGCGCTGGACAGCCGCACCGAGCAGGAGATTCAGGAGACGCTCGACCGCGTCGCCGAAAGCCGCACCACGATCATGATCGCCCACCGGTTGTCGACCATCGTCAACGCGGATCAGATCGTCGTCCTCGACCAGGGACAGGTCGCAGAACGCGGCACTCATGAGGACCTACTCGAACGGGGCGGGCTCTACGCTGAACTCTGGGACCGCCAGGTTGCCGAACGCGCCGCCGAGGAGATTGCCGAAGCCGCCGAGTGACTTGGGGTCCGCCGTTCGCATATTCAGGCTTGCACAAGCGACGANTCGGATGAAGAGACACGGCGCTTTACGTTGATCTGGCTGCAGCCCTGGAGACCCAATGATCCGCACGATCCTTTTCGCCACTGCCGCAGTGGCAGTCGTCGCTTCCGCCCCCGCAACCGCCGCGCCGCGCAAGCCGGCCGTTTCTGCATCCGCCACTTTGCCGGCAACGAATCCGTTCGCGAAGCCCAGTGCGCTTCCGTTCGAAACGCCGGACTTCGGGCGGATCAAGAGCAGCGACTATCTGCCGGCGCTCCTCGCCGGAATGGCGCAGCAGAAGAACGAAGTGATGGCGATCGCCAACAATCCCGCCGCGCCCACGTTCGCAAACACCGTCGTGGCGATGGAGCGCTCCGGCGCGCTGCTCGAGCGGGCGAACCTCGCGTTCAATGCCGTCAATGGCGCCAATACCGACGACGTGCTGCAGGACACCGATACCAAGACGGCGCCGCTGTTCGCCGCGCACAACGACTTCATCTACCTCAACGAGAAGCTGTTCCAGCGCTTCAAGACCCTGCATGACCATCAGGCTGAGCTGAACCTCAACCCCGAGCAGGCGAAGCTCCTCGACGTTTATTACAAGCAGTTCGTCCACGCCGGCGCTCAGCTCGATCCGGCCAAGCAGGCACAGCTGAAGACGCTGAACACGCGCCTGAGCACGTTGCAGACGCAGTTCAACCAGAAGCTGCTCGCCGCCGCCAAGGCCGGCGCGCTGCACGTGACCGACAAGGCGGCTCTTGAAGGACTTTCCGATCAGCAGCTGGCCGCCGCGCAGCAGGCTGCCAATGACCGCAAGGTCGGCGGTTACGTACTGCCGCTTCAGAATACGACACAGCAGCCGTCGCTCGACTCGCTGGCTCGGCACGACACTCGCCAGCAGCTGTTCGAAGCGAGCCTGAACCGCGCCGAACATGGCGACGCCAACGATACCCGCAACATCGTTAGCGAGATTGCGCAGCTGCGCGCGCAGAAGGCGGCGCTGTTCGGCAACGCCAATTGGGCCGACTACACGCTCTATGACCAGATGGCTCAGAACCGCGCGACGGCAGTCGGCTTTCTCGATCGCCTCGCGCCCGCCGTCGCCGCCAAGCAGCGCCAGGAATGGTCCGACATCGTGGCGCTTGCGAAGTCGCAGGGCGCGACTTTCCAGCCGACCGCGGCGGACTGGAACTATTATTCGGAGCAGATCCGCAAGCAGCGCTACGCGCTCAACCAGGATCAGCTGAAGCCCTATTTCGAGTTCAACAAGGTCCTCGAAGACGGCGTCTTCTACGCGGCCAACCAGCTGTACGGCCTGACGTTCAAGGAGCGAAAGGACATCCCGACCTGGAGCCCCGACATGCGGGTGTTCGACGTCACCGACGCGGACGGCAAGCCGCTCGCGCTGTTCATGATCGACCCGTGGAAGCGCGACAACAAGAACGGCGGCGCGTGGATGTCGAACCTGGTCAACCAGTCGACCCTGCGCGGGACGAAGCCGGTCGTTTTCAACGTCGAGAACTTCACCAAGCCGGCGCCCGGCCAGCCTGCGCTGATCAGCTTCGACGATGTGACGACCATGTTCCACGAGTTCGGCCATGCTCTGCACGGCATGTTCGCCGCGCAGACCTATCCGACCCTGTCGGGGACGAACGTCGCACGCGACTTCGTGGAGTTCCCGTCGCAGTTCAACGAGAATTGGGCGCTCGACCCCAAGATCCTGCCCCACTACGCCGTCCATTATCAGACCGGGCAGCAGATCCCGCAGGACCTCATCGACAAGATCAAGCGGTCGCGCACGTTCAACCAGGGCTATGAGCTTGGGGAGGTCCTCGAGGCTGCGCGCCTCGACCTCGACTGGCACTCGCTGCCGGCCAACACCCCGCGCGAGGATGTCGACAAGTTCGAGGCGCAGGCGCTGGCGGCGAGCGGCTTCGATACTGCGGACGTGCCGCCGCGCTATCGGTCCAGCTACTTCCTCCACATCTGGAGCAACGGCTATTCGGCGGGCTATTACGCTTATCCGTGGACGCGCATGCTTGGGCAGGACGCGTTCAACTGGTTCGAGACGCACGGCGGTCTGACGCGCGAAAACGGCCAGCGCTTCCGCAACATGGTCCTGTCGCGCGGAAACACGCTCGATTATGCCGAGATGTACCGCGCGTTCGCCGGGCACGATCCCGACATCAATCCGTACCTTGAATATTATGGCCTGCCGACCAGCGGCGCGGCACCGGCGACCGTAGCGCCCGCTGCTGCTCCGCCTCCGCCCGCGCCGGTGCCGGCAACTCAAGCGCCGGTAAAGGGCGAGCGAGGCCGCTAAAGCCATGATCCGCCAGCTCGACGATCGCATCCTGGTGAGCGGCCAGATCGCTCCCGATGAGGTCGCCGGGCTGGCGGAGCAAGGAGTTCGGGTGCTCGTCAACAATCGCCCCGATGGCGAGGAACCGGGACAGCCGCTCGCCGCCGACATCGAACAAGCTGCCGCTGATGCCGGCATCACCTACCATTTCATCCCGATCATCCGCGGCATCGGTCCTGCCGACGTCGAAGCGATGCAGCAGGCGCTGCGCAGCGCCGAGGGCGGCAAGATGCTCGCATTCTGCCGCTCGGGCGCCCGCTCNGCCTTCGCGGCGGCACTGGCCAAGCGCCAGGANGGCGCCTCCAGCGACGACGTGCACCAATGCCTCGCCAGCGCCGGGTTCGACCCGTCGCCGATTGCGCACCTGCTTTAGGGGGCGGTCTCCAGCAGCTGCAGGGCGGCGCCGAGATCCTCGTCGAGCACCATCAGCCGGACGGGCATGAACAGCCCGCCGTAGAAGTAATTGATCTCCGTATCGAAGAGGACAGCCTCGATCCCTTCGCTTTCGAGGTACAGTCGCGCGAGATCGGCTTCGATGCGGCTGTTGTAGCGGGCAGCTTCGACGAGGCCGCTCACCAGGGGAAGACGTCGCCCGCGGCCACTTCCGCCGGGCGCGGAGCGCGGCCGAGAATCGCATTGCGGTGCGGGAAACGGCCGAAGCGCTCGATGACGTCGTGGTGCAGGCGCGCGTAGCGGAGCATGTTGTCGTCGCCGAGTTCGGTGAACAGAAGCAGCGAGCGCTTCTGGTCGTCGATATCCTCGCTGTGCTGGAACGGCATGTACAAGAAGCCGCGCTCGGCCCGATCGAGCTCTTCGTCGAAACGCTTGTCCACGGCGCTCCTGGCAATCGCCAGGGCCAGGTGGTCGGTGGCGAACTGATCGGCTTGGCCGCGGAACATGTTGCGCGGAAACTGGTCGAACAGAATCACCGCAGCGAGCGCCGTAAGCGGATCGGTCAGGAATGAGGCGGCGGGCAGCTCACGCTTTTGAGCCCAGAGCTTGAGGAAGCGCTCCTTCACGCGATGGTCGATGTCGCCCGCGCCCTTCCACCATTCGTCGTAAGTGAGGCCGAACCAGAATTTGAGGATGTCCGCGCGCCAGTCGCCGGCACTCACGCGGCCGTTCCCCCGACCGTCAGCCCGTCGATGAGCAGGGTCGGCTGGCCAACGCCGGCGGGCACGCTCTGCCCGCCTTTTCCGCAAACGCCGACACCTTCGTCGAGCTCGAGATCGTTGCCGATGCCCTTCACGCGAGTGAGCACCGTGGGCCCGTCGCCGATCAGCGTTGCGCCCTTGACCGGTTCGCCGATGCGGCCATCACGGATTCGATAGGCCTCGGTGCAGGAGAAGACGAACTTGCCGCTGGTGATGTCGACCTGTCCACCGCCGAAGCTCTTCGCGTAAATGCCGTCCTTCACCCGCTCGACCAGCTCGCTGGGGTCGTCGTTGCCCGCAAGCATGAAGGTGTTGGTCATGCGCGGCATCGGCGCATGGGCGAAGCTTTCGCGGCGCCCGTTGCCGGTCGGCTCCATGCCCATCAGGCGGGCGTTCAGCCGGTCCTGCAAATAGCCCTTCAGGATGCCGTCTTCGATAAGCGTCGTTCGGCGCGTCGGCGTTCCTTCGTCGTCGATGGTCAGCGACCCGCGGCGGTTGGCGATCGCGCCATCATCGATCACCGTCACGCCTGCGGCGGCCACGCGGTCGCCGATCCGCCCGGAAAAGGCAGACGTGCCCTTGCGATTGAAGTCGCCTTCAAGGCCGTGGCCGACTGCTTCGTGGAGCAGCACGCCGGGCCAGCCTGGGCCAAGCACGACGGGCATCTCGCCCGCCGGCGCCGCCACCGACTCGAGGTTGGTGAGCGCCTGCGCCAGCGCAATGTCGATCGCGCGGCTCCACTGCGCTTCGTCGAACAGCCGATCGTAGAAATACCGCCCGCCGAGGCCGTGATTGCCGGTTTCGCGGCGCCCGTTCTGCTCCGCCACGACGTTGACGCCGAGGCGCACCAACGGCCGCACGTCAGAAGCGACGAAGCCGTCGCCGCGAACGATGTCGATCACGCTCCAGCTTGCCGACAGGTTGACGCTGACCTGCACCACGCGCGGGTCGCGAGCACGGGCGGCGGCATCGATCTGCTGGCACAGGCGAACCTTGTCGGCGAACGGGATGAGGCTCAGCGGGTCGTCGGCCCCGTACATCGCCTGGTTGGTTCGGGCGGGCGGGGCTGCCGTCGAGCCTGCACGCGGGTCGAGCAGTTTCAACGTGCTTGCCGCGCGATCGATCGCGGCTTCGCTGATTTCATTGGCGTGCGCGAAGGCCGTCGTTTCGCCGCTGACACCCCGGAGCCCGAAGCCCGAAGAGCTGTGATAGTCGGCCGTCTTCAGCCGACCGTCGTCGAAGCCGAACGCCTCGCTTGCCGCATATTGGAGGAAGAGCTCACCATCGTCGTGGCTCGAAAGATGCTGCCTCGCGAGCCGCTGGGCCGCCGCCGGATCGAGGTTGCGGTAAAGGAAGCTGCGCGGGTCGAGGCCGGTCATGCGGACTGCTGGTCCGCCGGTCCCCCCTCAAGAACGAAACGGCGGTCGCAGTAACCGCATTCGACGAAGCCGGTGTCCGGCTCGATGCGAAGATAGACGCGCGGATGGCCGAGAACCGGCGACACTTCGCCGGAGCCGTCGCAGGCGACCTGGACGGCCTTGACGCGGATGACCTCGGGCGGCGGGATTTGCGATGCCATGGCTGGCAATTAGGACCGCAAACCCCGCCTCACAAGGTCAGAGGTAGTTGGCCGTCATTTGAAATGTCGCGCTATAGTCTCCGTCGGGCTGGTTGGCCGACAGGTTGATGATGCCGCCGACTCCGACGAAAAAGGTGCGCGCGACCGGGTCGATGGTGCGGATGGGATTGCCGCCATTGTCCAACGTAAGAGCGAGGACGTCGATGGTGTCGCCATTGCTGTTCTGCAGCTGGGCGGGCGGAACGACGCTGACGATGACTTGCTGGCTCGGCGTGCCGGCGCCCCCAAAATAGGCGCGGTGGCCGGTCGCGCTGGCAAGCCCGGTGACACCGCCGGCAAAGGTCCGCGCGCTGGTGTTCGGGTTGAGCGCGACCGTCCCCGAGCTGCCCGAAGTGATGACCGTGCCAAAGTCGAGGTCGTCGATCTTGGTGATCTTGAGCGGCACCAGGATCAGCGCCCGGCCGCTCGCGTCATTCGTCGCATTCACCGGCGCTGCAACCGCCGGCGCCGGAAGCGCAACGGCGGCGAGCGCGGCTGCGATGAAGAGTTTGCGATGGTCCACTGGAAACGCTCCTGTGCGTATTTGCGATCAGGAGCGGAGTTTCCGCCAAGCACCTCACCACGCATTGAACATGCCGGGTTGGCGGCAAATTAACCGTGGGCGCAAACCATGCGCCGTCAATTTCACGGATATTGGACGGTGACTGTGAAGGTGCCGAGGTAAGTGCCGTCAGCCTGACCCGCGGCGACGTTCAAACGTCCGCCGACCGCGAAATCGAAGGTCTGGTTGGCGGGAATCCTGCGGTTCGTCGGACCGTCGGTTGTCCAGTTCGAAACCGTCATCGTCTCTGTCCCACCGACGCGCGTCAGAGTGACCGGCTGCTGCGGGATGCGCAGGAGAACGACGGAGTTCCTCGACCCGGTCGTCGTGAACAGCGCGCGGTGAGCGCTGGTGCCGATTTTGGTCAGCGGCCCAGTCAAGGTCATGTTGCCGGTCGTCGCATCGATCACAGCCGTCCCGGCGCCAGCAACCACGATCGGACCGAAGTCGAGATCCGCCTGCTTGACGACGGTCAGTGGCCGAAGGACGACTGTCGAACCGCTGGCGTTCGAGGATGCGCCGACGGGCGCGCCCTGAACCGCGCTTGCGAACATAAGCGGCATCGCGCCGAACAGCGGCGGGCCATAACGAAAAACACGTCCCCTCACACTGCGGCGATTTATTGGGTTAACCTGAAGATCACTCTAGCGGTTAGGGTAAACAGCAGATTCACCCGTTCTGCTTGTCGCCCGAGGCCCTGCCTCCTATGCCGCGCGGCACCATGGATGAACCCGCGATCCGCATCGAATCGCTGTCGAAAACCTACGCCGGGGGCAAGCGCGCGCTCAACGAGGTCAGCTTCGACGTTCCGCGCGGCCAGATCTTCGGCCTTCTCGGACCGAACGGCGCCGGCAAGTCGACGTTGATCAACATCCTTGCCGGGCTGGTTCTCAAGACCGGCGGGAACGTCGACATCTGGGGGTTCGACATCGACCAGCACCCACGAAACGCCAAGCGGGCGATCGGCGTGGTTCCGCAGGAGATCATCTTCGACCCCTTCTTCACGCCGCGCGAGACACTCGAGATCCAGGCGGGCCTGTACGGCATTCCCGCGGCAGAGCGGCACAGCGACGAGCTGCTCGCCGCAATGCACCTCACCGATAAGGCGAATGCCTATTCGCGCACCCTTTCCGGCGGGATGAAGCGGCGGCTTCTGGTNGCAAAGGCGATGGTTCACTCGCCGCCGATCCTGGTCCTCGACGAGCCGACGGCGGGCGTGGATGTCGAGCTGCGCCGCCAGCTGTGGGACTATGTCCGCAGCCTTCACGCGCAGGGCGTTACGATCGTTCTCACCACCCACTACCTCGAAGAAGCCGAGGAGCTGTGCGACCGGATCGCCATCATCCACCACGGCCGCGTCATCGCCAATGAGCCGACGCGCGAGCTTGTCTCCAAGGCTCAGGAGAAAGCCGTGGTCGTGACCTTCGACCGCGACATCGCGCAGGTCCCCGCGAACGCCTGCTTCCAGAACATCAGCCTGATCGATGAACGGACGCTTGAGATCACCTATCGCAAGGACCAGGCGAATGCGGGTCAGGTGCTCAGCGCGCTGACGGCCGACGGACTGTCGATCGTCGACGTTTCGACCCGCGACCCCGATCTCGAGGACGTGTTCCTGAGCCTCGTCTCGGCCGACCAGGAAGCCGCGTGAGCATCGACACCGACGTACTCATCGTCGGATCGGGCGCGGCTGGGCTGACGGCAGCGCTCAACCTCGCCGAGACGCACAAGGTCGCCGTGATCGCCAAGGGCGCGCTCGGCGACAGCGCCACCGGCCGTGCTCAAGGCGGAATCGCCGCGGTGCTCGAGGAAGGCGACAGCTTCGAAGCGCATATCGAGGACACGATGATCGCCGGCGCCGGGCTCAACGACCGCGCCGTGGTCGAGCATGTCGTCGAAGCGGCGCCGCGCGCGATTCAGCATCTCATCGAACTCGGCGTGCCGTTCGCCCAGGAGGGCAATGCGCTGCACCTGACGCGCGAAGGCGGGCACAGCCATCGCCGCATCGTCCATGTCGCGGACGCGACCGGCTATGCGATCAGCCAAGCGCTCGAAGCAGCGGCGGCCAGGCACCCCAACATCACCTTGGTCCCGGACCTCGTCGCCATCGACCTCGTGACGGGCCGCCACGCGACGCACTTCTCGACCAGCGGCGCAGTGCATGGTCTCTATGCCTACAATCGTAAGAAGAAGCGGGTCGAAACGGTCACCGCACGGGCGACGATCCTCGCGACCGGCGGCGCCGGCCGCACCTATCTCTATTCGACGGCGCCGCGCGGAGCGACCGGCGACGGCATCGCCATGGCGTGGCGGGCGGGATGCCGCGTCTCGAACATGGAGTTCATGCAATTCCATCCGACCTGCCTCTACAATCTGCAGGTCAAGAACTTCCTCATCACCGAGGCGGTTCGCGGAGAGGGCGGGCAGCTAAAGCTGCCTCCGGGCGTCAAGGGCGGCGGAACGCGTTTCATGCCGCGCTTCGACGAGCGGGCCGAGCTCGCCCCTCGCGACGTGGTCGCCCGCGCCATCGATCATGAGATCAAGCGGCTCGGTCTCGACTATGTCCATCTCGACATTTCCCACCGCGACGAAGACTTCGTCCGCGTTCATTTTCCGAACATCTACGAGAAGCTGCTCGGCCTCGGCATCGACATCACTCGGGAGCCGATCCCGGTCGTGCCGGCGCAGCATTATACCTGCGGCGGGGTCGTCGTGGACCTCGATGGGCGAACCGACGCGCCGGGCCTCTACGCAGCGGGCGAGGTCACCCAGTCGGGCCTCCACGGAGCCAACCGCCTGGCATCGAACAGCCTTCTCGAATGCCTGGTGTTCGGCGAGGCCGCAGCGAGGCATATCGCCGCCAACTTCGCGGATCTCCCCGATGTGCCGCCGATCCGCGGCTGGGACGAAAGCCGGGTCACGGACAGCGACGAGGAGGTCGTCATCGCCCAGACCTGGGGCGAGATCCGGCGCTTCATGTGGAATTATGTCGGAATCGTCCGCACCACCAAGCGGCTCGAACGCGCCAAGCACCGCATCGACATGCTGCGGCAGGAGGTGAAGGAATATTACGCCCACTTCCGGGTGACGCCGGACCTGATCGAGCTTCGCAACCTCGTCGAGGTGGCCGACCTCATCATCCGCTCGGCGCTGGCGCGTCACGAAAGCCGGGGGCTGCACTACACGCTCGACTATCCGGAGATGCTGAAGGACCCGAAGGACACGATCCTCGTCCCCTAGCGCTCCTCGCGAAACTCCAGGAGGTCGCCCGGCTGGCAATCGAGCGCCTCGCAAATGGCCTCCAGGGTCGAGAAGCGGATCGCCCGCGCCTTGCCGGTCTTGAGGATCGACAGGTTCGCAAGCGTGATGTCGACCTTCTCCGCAAGCTCGGTCAGCGTCATGCGCCTCTCGTGCAGCAGCTCGTCGAGGTTGACGGCGATCGGCATCAGATCGTTCCTTCGAGATCTTCGCGCATCAACGTGCCTTCGGCGAATACGCGCGCGAGCACGAAGGTCAGGATCACCGCCAGCCAGCCGGTGATCGAGAAGCCAGCGTCGAGGTGCAGCGGGAAATCCTTGGAGGCGATCGCCTTGCCGATGGCGCCGATGACGATGCTGAGNAGCTGCAAGCCGACGAGCGCCCAGGCAATCGCGTTNAGCCGGTACGCATTGTCGGATACGAACGGGTCGCCGCGGCCCACCGTCTCCACCATTCGCAGCAGGCGCGTGAGGATGAGATGGTTGAGCGGAACTGCGAGCACGCCGAGCCCCGCAATCCACCGCAGCCCGGTCATGATCGGCTGCGCTGCGACGCCGGCGGGGACGTCGATGGCCTTCATGAACCAGGCTTCGTTGACCCAGGTGAAGGCAAGCAGCCCCAGGATCGCCGCGCCGTAGATCCAGTTCAGCAGGATAAGGATGCGCAACGCCGCATAAGCGACCGGAAGCGCGGCTGAGGTGGTTTTGCCCATGTCGTGACTCCAGAAAAGCTTTTTTATCGTTTGTCGATAACAATATTATCGATTATCGGCAAGTACCGATGTCGTGACTCTCCAGCGGCCACGGTGT
>Ga0058694_1001145_pt1 | contig 10794 bp, 8 predicted proteins | sample AgamicOrSfrz_FD_55041 | JGI IMG/M metagenome (GOLD analysis project Ga0058694, IMG submission 55041) | Agave microbial communities from Guanajuato, Mexico - Or.Sf.rz | ecosystem: Host-associated > Plants > Phyllosphere > Phylloplane/Leaf | place: Guanajuato, Mexico | collected 2012-05-30 | reverse complement strand
AAAACTGGATTAAGGACGAACACATCAGGACTATTTAGTTCTTGAAAGTATCTTATCACAGAAAAAATCACTTTGCAATTAATAAGTAAAACAAAAAAAATNGAGCCTGTCANGTTCCAGTGACAGGCTCGATTTAACNGACGGTTCAATCGATTACGCTTCTGTTTTTTGCTTTTTTACCTGNAAATGCAGCTCGTCTAATTGCGCTTCACTTACTTCACCAGGTGCGTTTGTTAATAGACANCTTGCACTTGCTGTTTTAGGGAAGGCAATTGTATCACGCAAGTTTGTGCGTCCTGCTAGAAGCATAACCAAACGATCAAGACCTAACGCAATTCCGCCGTGAGGAGGAGTACCGTATTCAAATGCTTCAAGTAAGAAACCGAACTGCTCATATGCTTCTTCTAATGTAAATCCAAGCGTTTTAAACATTTTTTCTTGAATATCACGCTCGTAAATACGTAAAGATCCTCCGCCAAGTTCGTAACCATTCAATACTAAGTCATATGCTTGTGCACGGACTTGTCCAGGATCGCTTTCTAACATTGGTAAATCTTCACGAACTGGCATTGTGAATGGATGATGAGCCGCGTAGTAACGGTTGTCTTCTTCGTCATGCTCAAGAAGAGGCCAATCTGTTACCCATAGGAAGTTAAATTTCGTTTCATCAATAATTCCTTGTTCTTTTGCAAGCTTTAGACGAAGAGCGCCAAGTGCATCTGCTACAACTGACTTTTTATCAGCTACAAATAAAAGTAAATCTCCTTCTTCCGTTTGAAGAGCTTCAGCAAATTGCTTTTGCTCATCTTCATTGAAGAATTTTGCAATTGGTCCTTTTAAGCCATCAGCTTCAACTTTCAGCCATGCTAACCCTTTAGCACCGTAAATTTTCACGAACTCTGTTAGAGCATCGATATCTTTACGTGAATAGCTAGAAGCGGCACCTTTTACGTTAATGGCTTTTACTTCTCCGCCGTTTTCAACTGCTGCGCTAAATACTTTGAACCCGCAGTCTTTCACAAGCTCTGATAAGTTGACTAACTCCATTTCAAAACGTGTATCCGGCTTATCTGAACCGTAGCGACTCATCGCTTCATCATATGACATGCGCGGGAAAGGCGTCGTTACATCTAAATCTTTTACGCGCTTCATTACTTTAGACATCATTTCTTCCGTCATTGTCATGATGTCCTCTTGAGATAAAAATGATGTTTCAATATCGATTTGAGTAAATTCAGGCTGACGATCTGCACGCAAGTCTTCATCGCGGAAGCAGCGAGCAATTTGATAATAACGCTCAACTCCGCTTACCATTAGCAGCTGCTTAAAGATTTGCGGTGATTGAGGAAGAGCATAAAACTCCCCTTCGTGCACGCGGCTTGGCACAAGATAATCACGCGCGCCTTCTGGCGTACTTTTCGTTAGAATAGGTGTTTCAACATCTAAAAAGTCATTTTGATCTAAGAAGTCACGAATTGTTTTTGTAATGTCATTGCGCATTTTAAGCGTGTTAAACATCTCAGAACGTCGAAGGTCTAAATAACGATATTTTAATCGAACATCTTCTGATACTTCCGTTTGATCCGCAATAGCAAAAGGAGGTGTTTTGGCTTTGTTTAATACCGTAATCTGCTCAGCGTGAACTTCAATTTTACCTGTTTTTAAGTTCGGGTTAACGGTTCCCTCTTCACGAGCCACAACAGTTCCTTGCACTTCCAGTACAAATTCATTACGTACATCTTCAGCAATTTTTAGCGCTTCAGCAGATTTTTCAGGATTAAATACAACCTGTACAACTCCGCCGCGGTCGCGTAAATCAATAAAGATTAATCCCCCTAAATCACGGCGTTTTTGAACCCATCCTTTTAATAGAACTGTTTCGCCAGTTGCTTGTTCTGTTACATCTCCACAGTAGTATGAACGTTTTGTCATCATGGTTCCCCCTTATACTTGTTCTTGCAAATAGCTGACCAATTGATCAATTGATACTTCTTGCTGTTCGCCAGATTCCATATTCTTTACGTTTACAACTTGTTTTGCTAGCTCATCTTCACCTAGAACAACAACAAATTTTGCTTGTACACGATCAGCTGCTTTGAACTGAGCTTTCATTTTTTTATCTTGATAATCTTTATCGGCTACAAAGCCTGCGCGTCGAAGCGTATTTACAATTGAAACGGATTTTTCTTTTGCTTCATCGCCCATGGTTACTACATAGCAATCTACGCCTGTTTCTACCGGAAGCTCAATTCCTTCTGCTTCCAATGCAGATAATAAGCGTTCGATACTTAAAGCGAATCCGATACCCGGTGTTTCAGGTCCGCCGATTTCTTGAATCAGCCCATTATAACGGCCTCCGCCACAAAGAGTTGTAATGGCGCCAAATCCTTCTGCTTCACTCATTAGTTCAAATGCTGTGTGATTATAATAATCTAACCCGCGTACTAGCGTCGGATCTACAACATAGTCAATGTCTAAATCGGTTAAGTACTGCTGTACTTTTTCAAAATATTCTTTTGAATAGTCGTTTAAATAATCAAGAATAGACGGCGCTGTAGCCATCAGTTCATGGTCACGATCTTTTTTACAGTCTAAAATACGAAGAGGATTTTTCTCCAATCTGCTTTGGCAGTCGCTGCAAAACTCTCCAATGCGAGGTGCAAAGTGGTCAATAAGCGCTTGACGGTGAGCTTGACGACTTTCTGTATCTCCTAAACTGTTAACAACCAACTTTAATTTTTTCAATCCAAGCGATTGGTAAAAGCTCATTAACAGGGCAAGAACTTCAGCATCAATAGCTGGATCATTTACCCCTAATGCTTCTACACCAAACTGAACGAATTGACGGAAACGTCCCGCTTGAGGTCGTTCATAGCGAAACATAGGACCAATATAAAACAGCTTGGTTGGCTGCGTTGGATTTCCAAACATCTTATTTGAAACAAATGATCGTCCAACTGCAGCTGTTCCTTCTGGACGAAGCGTTAAGCTGCGGTCACCTCGATCTTTAAATGTGTACATTTCTTTTTGCACGATATCTGTTGTTTCTCCCACTCCGCGCAAAAATAATTCAGTGTGTTCAAACATTGGTGTACGAATTTCTTGGTAGTTGAACGCACGGCAGATTTCTCTTGCTCGCTGTTCAACAAACTGCCAATATTCTACTTTGCCCGGTAAAATATCTTGTGTGCCTCTAGGTATTTGAACTGACATAACGTGATATGCCTCCTATTTTTAAAATTTACAATACAAAAAAACTCTCGCCTCTACTATTTTTCCATAGTAGGGACGAGAGTTAATCTCACGTGGTACCACCCTAATTGAAACATATGACATGTTTCCACTCATTTCGTTAACGCACGAACACGTTCATCTCCTACTAAGTTTCCCTTTTCAGAGTGAAGCCTCCTGAGTGTTCTTTCATAAAGTCATCATGTAGAAATGCTTTCAGCCTAAGACATTTCCTCTCTAGCCATGTGTCATCTTTACTACTTTTCTCGATCTTTGGCTTATCAATATAAAAATGTTATACATTCATTTTAATTTAGCAATTGCTTTCTATATTACGAATGAAATGAGCAGTTGTCAAGCACCTTTCATGTTAAGAGCGGTCTAANTGTTTTCTTAGTTTCTGAATATCTCGAAGCGTTAAACCAAATTCAGAAGCCAATTCAAGGGATGAAGCTTCACTTTCTCTNTCAATAAAATCATGAAAATGAATGCCNAATACCGGNTTTACCTGCTGAAANGATTGTTCACCTTTTTCACTAAACTTCATNGTTTCTTCCTCCCTGCCTACACTTACTTATCCTTTTATTAGCATTGCCCAAAAAAGATGTTTTTACATAAGAGAAAGGATTTTTTTTATTTTCATCGAATACTCTATTTTGTTATAAAAAGGAGGTCTATCTATTCGCCATCTAAACATGAAGTCTGTATCTGTTTTGGCTGCAAGTATCCTTTTATTACTGTGTTCTTCCTCATTTGAGCGCCCAAATGTACCGGTCCATCAACCCATTATTGTAACAGCTGACTCTCTTCATGTACGCAGCGGTCCAGGACGTTCATTTTCAATTACAAATAAATTGACGAAGAATACAAGACTATCCGTTTCAGACCGTCAAGGAGATTGGTATTATGTAGAAAGCTCGGATATTCAAGGATGGGTGTTTAAAAAATTCACGAAAACCGTAGCGCTTCGCAGCGTTCAGCCTAGCATGCAGGTAGCGCAGCGCCAGCCTGTTTATACGCTGAGTAAAAGCTTGCGGCACCTAAAGGGCAAAACAATTATTATTGATGCAGGCCATGGAGGAAAAGACAAAGGAGCCATCGGCACACAGGGCACATATGAAAAAGACCTCACTCTCCGAACAGCACTTATTTTACAAAACAAACTTCAAAAAGAAGGCGCACACGTCATTTTAACCCGCACCCATGATGAGTACCTTCTACTTTCACAGCGCACGCTGCAATCGACTAAAGCAGATGCTTTTATAAGCATTCACTACAACAGTACGAACAGCTCACAGCTAACTGGCCTTATGACGTATTATTACCATCAGCATCAGGACAGTCCACTCACACATTCTATTCATCAGTCCCTTATTAATCATGCAAAATTAAAAGACAAAGGAGAACGTTTTGGAAACTATTATGTTCTTCGCGAAAATACACGTCCGAGTACATTAATTGAACTGGGCTTTTTAAGCAACGAACGGGAAGAAACGTATATTAATTCCATCAGTTATCAGCAAATGATTACGTCCGCTATCGCTGAAGGATTAAATCACTACTTTCAAAGCAAAGAAAAAACGCAGACTCATCTGTGAGCCTGCGTTTTTTCTTTGCTTTCTACAATAAGCGTGACCGGTCCGTCATTTGTAAATGATACGTCCATCATTTCACCAAATGCGCCGGTTTCTACTCGAACATTTTTTTCTGATAATACTTTATTAAAATAGTTGTAAAGCGTTACAGCATGATCTGGCCTAGCAGCTCCCATAAAGTTTGGTCTTCTGCCTTTTCGGCAATCTCCGTACAGCGTAAATTGAGATACCGATAAAATTTCTCCTTCTACATCTAGAAGCGACAAATTCATTTTGCCAGACTCATCATCAAACACTCGCAAATTCACAATTTTATCCGCTACATACTCTGCATCAGCTTCAGTATCGTCATGGGTAATGCCCACTAAAAGCATATATCCGTGCTTAATCTCACCGACCGTCTCACCTGCAACAGTTACTTTTGCATTCTTTGCTCTTTGTACGACTACTCTCATGTATAACGACCTTTCTTAATGCATAATTCGGCGAACTGAATAAATGTCTCGAAGCTGCTTAATGCGCTCAACCACTTTATGAAGGTGACTGATGTTATGAATAGAAATTGACATATGAATCGTAGCCATTTTGTTTCGGTCCGATTTTCCTGAAACGGCTGAAATATTCGTTTTAGTCTCGTTTACAACCTGCAGAACTTCATTTAGTAAGCCCCTGCGGTCGTATCCGGAAATTTCAATTTCCACGTTAAACTCTTTGCCTTCTTTAATATGTGTTTCCCACTCTACAGGAATAAGGCGGCTTTCAGCATCATCTGTGTGAACGTTTAAACAATCTGCTCTATGAACAGATACTCCTCGCCCCTTTGTAATAAAACCAACAATCTCATCTCCAGGAACTGGATTACAGCATTTAGACAAGCGAATCAGCATGTTCTCTACACCCGGTACGATAACCCCGGAATCTTTTCGTTTATGCTGGCGAACACGCTTGGCCGCAGTGTCGCGTGCAATATCATCAATTTGGATCTCTTGTTCTTGATCGCGCTGCTTTCTCCACTTCTCGGTTAAACGATTAGCTACTTGAGCCGCAGTTAATCCGTTATACCCAATAGCTGCATACATATCATCTTCGTTTGAGAAATTAAACTTCTCCGCTACTCGTTTGATATTATCAGCTGTTAATACTTCTTTTAAGTCAAACTCCATTTGACGAATTTCTTTTTCAACCAGCTCTTTGCCTTTTTCAATATTTTCATCGCGGCTTTGCTTTTTAAAGAATTGGCGAATTTTATTTTTGGCTTGAGACGTTTGAGCAAGCTTTAACCAGTCCTTGCTTGGACCATACGAATGCTTAGACGTCAAAATTTCGATAATGTCCCCCGTTTTCAAACGGTAATCAAGCGTAACCATCTTGCCGTTGACTTTTGCTCCAATGGTTTTATTTCCGATTTCAGAATGAATACGATAGGAAAAATCAATTGGAACAGAACCCGAAGGAAGCTCAATGACGTCGCCTTTTGGCGTAAAAATGTAAACCATGTCAGAAAACAAATCAACTTTTAGAGATTCCATAAATTCTTCTGCATCGTTTGCGTCATTTTGAAATTCTAAAATTTCTCTAAACCACGTCAACTTTTCTTCAAATGAAGCATGCTCAGCTGTTTTTCCCTCTTTGTAAGCCCAGTGAGCAGCAATTCCATACTCAGCAATTTGGTGCATGTCAAACGTTCGAATTTGAACTTCTAACGGATCACCTTTTGGTCCGATAACCGTCGTATGAAGAGACTGGTACATATTTTGTTTTGGCATTGCAATATAATCTTTGAAACGTCCTGGCATTGGCTTCCAGCACGTGTGAATAATTCCTAACACCGCATAGCAGTCTTTAATGCTATTTACAATAATGCGCACAGCTAGTAAATCGTAAATTTCATTAAACTGCTTGTTTTGCAGTGCCATTTTACGATAGATGGAATAAATATGTTTTGGACGTCCTGAAATTTCAACTTTAATCGACACTTCATCTACTTGCTCTCGAACTTCATCAATAACTTCAGCCAAATACTGCTCGCGTTCCGCACGCTTTTTCTTCATCAAATTTACAATGCGATAATATTGCTGAGGATTTAAGTAACGTAAAGCTGTATCTTCAAGCTCCCACTTAATTTTTGAAATACCAAGACGATGAGCAAGAGGAGCAAAAATTTCAAGCGTTTCATTTGAAATGCGTCGCTGTTTTTCCTGCGGTAAATGCTTTAGCGTACGCATGTTATGAAGACGATCCGCAAGTTTGATCAGTATGACTCGAATATCTTGAGCCATTGCTACAAACATCTTGCGGTGATTTTCAGCCTGCTGCTCTTCTTTAGACTTATATTTAATTTTTCCCAGTTTCGTTACGCCGTCTACTAACATTGCTACTTCTTCATTAAAAGCTTTTTCTAAATCTTTTAGTGTTATCTCTGTATCTTCAACCACATCATGTAGAAATCCAGCTGCAATTGTTGCTGGATCCATATCTAGATCAACTAAAATTCCTGCGACTTGAATCGGGTGGATAATATATGGTTCACCCGACTTGCGATATTGTTCTTTGTGAGCTTCTTTTGCAAAATCATATGCTTTTTGTACAAAAGCCACGTCTTCTTCATTTAAATATCGCTTCGTATTGTCAATGACCTGTTCCGCTGTTAGGACTTGCTCATTTGCCATGAAATCACCTTTTATCAACTAGCATTTTTAATTCATATTGTAACTATTATCTTGAAAAAATCCAAGGATGTAAAGCCTTTGCGTTTAATTTATCAAATTTACATCATTTCCATTTTACGTATTAACGTTTTTTAACGAAAAAAGAGCACCTGTATCAGGTACTCTTTTTTATGTGATCGTTCTTCTTAATACGTCATTAATGTGAATACATCGTAACCGTCTAGTTTGTCACGGCCGTCAAGGTAAGAAAGTTCAATTAAGAACGCAGCTCCAACAACAATTCCACCTAATTCTTCGACAAGCTTAATTGTCGCTTCAATTGTACCGCCTGTTGCTAATAAATCATCTGTAATCAACACGCGCTGACCTGGCTTAATTGCATCTTTGTGAATCGTTAATACGTCTTTACCGTATTCTAAACCGTAATCTACTTTGATTACTTCACGCGGTAATTTTCCTTCTTTACGAACAGGTGCAAAACCGATACCTAACGCATATGCTACTGGACAACCAACGATAAATCCGCGAGCTTCCGGTCCTACGATAATATCAACTTGTTTATCATTCGCATATTTTACAATCTCATCCGTTGCGGCACGGTATGCATCACCGTTATCCATTAATGTTGAGATATCTTTAAATGTAATACCTGGTTTTGGCCAGTCAGGTACAATTGTAATATAATCTTTAAAATTCATTCTAATGTTGCCTCCTCATTCAATCGAACGCTTAAAAATATCTTGAAATTGATTTTTAAGCTGTACATATGACGTATAAATAAAGTTTTTTTCTATTTCAATCTGCTGCTGCTTTTGGCGATAAGTCGCAGATTCTATTAAATCACGTTTCGCAGAATTTTTCACTAACGAAATTAAGCCATTGTTTATTGTAACAAATTCTAACTCAAAAAACACCTTTGCCATAAAATCAATCGTTTCTTTTGACCAGCCCTTATGAATCGCTAAATCTTCTTTGTAGCGTTTTAAATCAAATGGACCCTTTTTCGCTAAAAAGCCGTAAAACCATTTAAAATGATCGCGAGTTGGGATTGTATCAAAATAATGGTCTTCTTCCGTTAAGAAAATAGCGTATATTCTAGAAGGGATACCTTGGACAAACAAACATTCAAGCCATTTCTGTGAAGGAGGCAAATCTAATAAAACGATCTGTTCCCCTGCAAACATACATGCTTTTGCCTGTTCTTCATCTTGAATAAGAACAACATGCTCCATCGGCAGCAGCGACTTGTATTTATCAATTGTTGAAGCGTGAAAAGCAACAACTTTCATTTGATCCGTAAATACCTGCTGAAAGAAACGTTTGACATCAACTGCACTGCGATAATCAAACATCTGCCATTCATCTACAGAAATATCTTCCACCATCAGCTGCGGCTTGCGCATATTATTCCACTCATTAATAGATAGTTCACCTACTAATGATACCTTAGCTATAGGAGATACTTCATCTAATATATAGCCTAACCCAAATCCTACTGCATCAACCGATACACCGCTGTCTTCAAATACGAGTTTTAAATGATTTTTATTAGCACCAATTTTCCGCATAGATGTTGTATGAACATCTTTAATGAGAACTTTTGGCTTCGGGTTATGCATACCAAATGGAGCAAGCGCACTCATTTGTTCAATGTTTTCCAGCGTAATTTCCTCTGTTGTGCATACTGTATCAACTGATGTAATTGGAATAAAATCCTGTTCGGTTAACACGTTGCTTGCTTGTTCATTAAGACGTCTGCGCAGCTCTTCTACATCATCGCTGTTTAACGTCATGCCGGCTGCCATTGGATGCCCTCCAAAATGCGGCAAAATGTCACGGCATTTAGATAAGTTCGCGAATAAGTCAAAACCTTCGATACTTCTTGCTGAACCTTTGGCAATACGGTTTTCAGAGTCAATACTTAGTACAATTGTTGGTCTGTAGAATTTTTCTACGAGCCTAGAAGCGACAATTCCAACAACGCCTGCATTCCATCCTTCTCCCTCTACAATAAGAACGCTGTTTTCATCCGGAGGATACATACTCTCAACAAATTCAACGGCTTCTTCTGTAATATCGTTTACGATTTGCTGCCTTTCCTTGTTTAACGCATCAATTTCTTTAGCTAAACCTTTTGCCTCTTCAGCATTTGTCGTCATAAGCAAATGAACAGCTGGATCGGCATCTTGAAGACGTCCTACTGCATTAATGCGAGGAGCCATCGCAAATCCAATTGTATCCTCATTAATTTCTTCACGTTTTACTCCGCATACGCTCAGCAGCGCTTCAATTCCGGTGCGCTTCGTGAGCTTGAGATAATCAAGACCTTTGCGAGCAATTAAGCGGTTTTCGTCGACTAAAGGAACTAAGTCAGCAATCGTCCCAATTACTGCTAGTTCTAACAAATGTTCCGGAAGCTCCCCTAACAGCGCATGAGCGAGTTTAAAAGCCACTCCTACACCTGCCAGTTCTTTAAATGGATATGTACTTCCCGGCAGCTTTGGATGAATAATTGCATAAGCATCCGGTAAAACCGGCCCCGGCTCGTGGTGATCAGTAATAATTAAATCAAAGTTTAATTCACGTGCATACGCAGTTTCTTCGACTGCCGAAATACCTGTGTCTACCGTAATCACCAGCTGATAGCCGCCTGCGCTTATTTTATCAAATGCCGCCTTATTCGGCCCATAACCTTCTGTAAAGCGATTAGGAATATAAAAATCAACATCAGCGCCAAGCTGCTGTAAAGCAGATAACATAACAGAAGTGCTGCTGACGCCGTCAGCATCGTAATCTCCATAGATCATAATTTTTTCATTATGATCAATTGCTTGCTGAATACGAGCTACTGCTTTGTCCATATCGTGCAATAAAAACGGATCGTGGAACGTTTGTGCATCAACGTGTAAAAACTCACGTGCCGCTTCTACTGTTGTCATGCCTCTATTAAGTAATAACGAAGCTACTAGAGGTGTAATATTGAGGTTTTCTACAAATTCATTAACAAGTTGTTCATCACATTCTTGAACATTCCAACGTTTTTTTGACTGTAACATGTCTCTTCACCCCTTAACCCACATTATTATACTAGAGTGGATGAAATGGAGCAACGAAAGAAAATAAGCACATTTTTCTGACAGTACGTCTTGAATTTTCACGCACAAAAAAACGTGCGAACACTTCGCACGTTTTTGAATTACTTGCTTTCTACTTCTTTTTGTTCCTCACGCTTCAACTGTTTTCCTTTCCACACAAGCCATAGCTGAGCAGCAATAAACACAGATGAATATGCACCAAGA
>Ga0058694_1001138_pt1 | contig 10861 bp, 10 predicted proteins | sample AgamicOrSfrz_FD_55041 | JGI IMG/M metagenome (GOLD analysis project Ga0058694, IMG submission 55041) | Agave microbial communities from Guanajuato, Mexico - Or.Sf.rz | ecosystem: Host-associated > Plants > Phyllosphere > Phylloplane/Leaf | place: Guanajuato, Mexico | collected 2012-05-30 | reverse complement strand
TCAACGGGTTCGGCATGTTCATAGATTGGCGACGGCTGATCGACGCGCAACGTTTGGCCCCACACGTTCGACGGCGAGCCGTGAATGTCGAGCGCTCGCTTGCGGGTCACTTCCACGCGAATCGCCATGCCGTTAGGATCGATGCAGCCGACGGCGTCGTCGGTTTCGAAATGGCCTGGCTGACCGGCGAAGCGCCCACGCAATTCGTCGAGCTCTTCTTTGCTCGCCACGCCCCAGGTCACTTCGCGCAGCGTGGGACCTTCTTCGAACGCGGGAGGCAGCGACGGGTCGTTTGCATCCACGGCGAGAACCGTGCAGCCGTTGAGCGTTTCAAAACGCGCATGCGTTTCGTCGTGCGCAACTTCCTTCAAGCCCCAGTCCGCGAAAAAGCGGCGGCAGGTGGCGAGGTCCGTCACGCCGTAGATAATCTGTTCAATGCCGAGAATCGTCATAACCTGCCTCTTGCCTAGTTTGCCCACGCCAGCGGCGCGTCGTTCAAGCCCCAGTAGAGGCTCTTCTGTTGCATGTATTCGCGGATGCCGAGCCGGCCTTTCTCGCGTCCCATGCCGCTCTCTTTCCAGCCGCTGAACGGCGTCGAGATCGAGAACAGCTTGTAGGTGTTGATCCAGATGGTGCCGGCTTCCAGCGCGCGGGCGGTGCGGTAGGCGCGCTTGTAATCGCGCGTCCAGATGCCGGCAGCGAGGCCGAACACGCTGTTGTTCGCTTCCTTCAGCAGCGATGCTTCGTCGTCGAACGGCATTGCGACCAGCACGGGCCCGAAGATTTCTTCCTGGCAGATGCGAGCGTTGTTCGAGAGGCCTTCGAGAATCGTCGGCTGAAAATAGGTGCCTTGTTCGCGGCCATCGCCAACCGGGCGTTCGCCGCCGCACAGCAGACGTCCGCCTTCTTCGATCCCGAGCGCCACGTAACGCTCGACCGTTTCGCGGTGGGCTTGCGTAATCAGCGGACCCATCTGCGTTTCCACTCGCGACGGATCGCCCACGCGCAACTTGCGCGCGCCTTCAACGAGACGCTTCATGAACGCGTCGTAGACCGAGCGCTGCACGAAGAGACGCGAGCCCGCAATGCAAGCCTCACCAGATGAACTGAAGATGCCGTACAGCACACCGTTGACCGCGTGATCGAGATCGGCGTCGTCGAAAACGATGGTCGGCGATTTGCCGCCGAGTTCGAGCGAGACCGGCATCAGCTTGTCCGCAGCGATCCGCGCGATGCCGCGGCCAACCTCCGTGCCGCCGGTGAACGAGACCTTCTTCACGAGCGGATGACGCACGAGCACGTCGCCGATCACCGAGCCTTTGCCCGGCAACACGCTGATCACGCCTTTCGGCACGCCCGCCTCCTCGCAGATGCGGGCCAACGCCAGCGACACCAGCGGCGTCACCTCGGCGGGCTTCAGCACCACGGCGTTGCCGCCCGCTAATGCCGGCGCGAGCTTCTGCGCGTCAGATGCAATCGGCGAATTCCAGGGCGTGATCGCGGCAATCACGCCGATCGGTTCGTACACGCTCATGGTCAGATAATCGCCGCGCGAGGGCGTGACTTCTTCGTCGAGCGTTTCGAGGCATGCCGCAAAATAGCGAAACGTGTTCGCGGCGCTGGCCACCAGCACGCGCGTTTCGCCAATTGGCTTGCCGTTGTCGCGGCGCTGCAACTGCGCGAGCGCTTCATGACGCGCCATGATCAGATCGGCGATGCGATACAGAATCAGCGCGCGTTGATGCGGCTTCAAACCCGACCAATCTGATTTACGCCATGCGATATCGGCCGCTTCCACGGCTTCGCGGGCGTCGTCTGCATTGGCTGTCGAGATTTCCATGTTGACCGACTGGTCCGCCGGATACAGGCTTTTATACGGGTTGCCACGCCCCTGCCGCCATTCGCCGCCGATAAAAATATCGCCGGTCGGCACAAGGCTGGTATCGAAGTGAGTCATGTCGGTCATTCCGGTTTTGCTCAAGCTGCTGGCTTGAATCGTCTAAACACTAGATCACGCAGCGGGCCGCGCGATTGCGTAGCGCACGAATCGCGCTGTACGCAGTCAATGCGGACGTCTTGGGGTTGTCGGGCAGCGGCTTGCCGCACATTTCCAGCGACATCTCGCCGAACGCACCGCGCGCGAGAATGCGGTGCACATTGCGGGTCACGTTCGGATCGGCAATCAGTCGAACTGTCGTGTGGTCAAGACCGAGCCCCGCCAGAGCGATGGTCGCCGCAACGTTGGCGTTCTTCGGATAAAGCCGCGCCGCTTCTCGCGCGCTGCCTTCGAAGATGACCTTCTCTTCCTTCAACGTGTTCAGATCGCAGACCTGTTCCGCAGGCGTGCCGAGCCAGCCCGTGGGTGGCTTGCGGCCCGTGTACAGCACTTCGTCGAGGCCACCGAGCTTCGCCGCGGCCAGTGCATCGACTCCGCCGATTGCGCCGGACAGCAGCGTCAACGTCGCGTCGCCTTCATCGGCAGCGGCTGACAACGCGTCGAGCAACATCACATCGGACAACGCACCGATCGACGCCACCGCGCAATCCGTGCCGGCTTTCAACAGCGGCACCACGTGATCGACCAGTGCGCTGTGACCGGCGCATTCCAGAGCGAAATGCGGGCGGCTGCTCAATGCGGACACCGAAGCCACCACGTCCACCGTCGAGCCGACCACTTCGCGCACCGAATTCATATGACGCTCCGGCACGATCACGTGCGACACGCGTACCGTCGGATCGGCGGCGACCGAGCGATACACCGCCTGGCCGATCGCGCCGAAGCCGATCATCGCGACATCGACGGGAGCGTGGTGCCCCGCGTAGCCCGCTTCACGCATGTTCCGGCTCCTCTTCCTTGACCGGCGGCCCCGCGAAAGCGGTCGCGAACGAGCCGACCGACAGCATGTCCACTTCAACCAGCACCGGTCCGGTCTTCGCCATGCCTTCGCGAATGATCGCGTCGGCCTGATCGAGCGATTTGATCCGGTAGTGCGTGAGCTTCAGGCTGTCGCAGAACTGCGCGAAGTCCGGCTGATGCAGATCGACGTAGCAGCGGCGGCCACCGTATTGCGCATCCTGAATGTTGCGGATCACGCCGTAGCATTGGTCGTTCATCAGCACGATCATGACGTTGGCGTTTTCCTGCACAGCCGTTGCGAGTTCGCCGACGTTCACCATCAAGCCGCCATCGCCGACGAGGCACACGGTTTTCGACGCGCTGTTCGCGAGCGCCGCGCCGATACCCATCTGCATGCCCTGACCGATGCCACCGCCCAACGCATGCACGCCCGCGCGCGGCGAAAAGATCTTCAGCATGCGGTTGCCCCACGTGCTGTTCGAGATCGTGACGTCGCGCACCCAGTTGTAGTCGCGGCCCACTGCTTCCTGCAATGCGTCGACGAGGCGCTTGTACGGACCGAGGCCCTTGCCCACATCGGCGACGGCGCTTTCGCGTGCCGAGGCCAGGTCTTGCGCGAACGCGGGATCGACCTTCAGGCGGTCTTCCAGTAACGTGGCGAGTTCTTCGAGCACTGCCGACGCATCGCCGTGAACGAACATCTCGTTGCGATAGCCGCGGTTGTCGGCGAGCGCGTCGGCGTCGATGCGATAGAGCGGCTGCGGAAGCGCAAGCTTGTACTTCAGCGTTTCATTGCCACGCAGACGCGAACCGACGACAACCAACGCGTCGCAAGTCTTGTAGAAACTTTCGACCGCCGGATGCACGTTGAACGCGCCGAGCGTGGCCGGATGATCTTCGGGCAAAACGCCGCGGCCCTGCACGCTCGTCACCACACCAAAGCCCAGCGCGACGAGGCGTTCCACCGCTTTTGCCGCATGCCGCGCACCGCCGCCCAGCCACAACAGCGGACGCTTTGCGTTCGCCAGTTGATCCGCGAGTCGCGCGACACGCTGGCTGCAATGCGTGAGCGTGGTGATATGCGGCGCGGCCAGATCCGCGGGCCATTCAATTTCAGCGGCTTGAATATCGATGGGAATCTCGACGCTCACCGGACCGCTCGGCGCCGTTTGCGCGACGCGCACGGCTTCGCGGATCGTCGGCAATGCGGTTTCGACGGAACGCACGCGATACGCAGCTTTCGAAATCGACTGGAGCATCGACAACTGGTCAGGCGCTTCGTGAATGTAGGCGAGATCCTTGTCGAGATATTCGGTCTCGATCTGACCGGTCACGTGCAGCAGCGCGGTGCCCGCAGTCAGCGCTTCGACCATTGCCCCCGCTGCGTTGCCCGCCGCGGTNCCNGTGCTGGTGAANGCCACACCGAGGCCGCCNGAAACGCGCGCAAGACCGTCGGCCATGTTCACGGCACCGGCTTCGCCGCGCGCGCCGACGTAGCGAATCTTGCCGCGGTTGTGGATCGCGTCGAGGATCGGCATGTTGTGAATCGAGATCACGCCGAATGCGGTTTTCACGCCGCATTGCTCGAGAAAAGCGGCGATCAGNTCGCCAACGGTGGTTTTGTTAGACATGTCGTGCAACGCCTCCAGAAACATCGATGTGACTGCCTGTCGTGTAGGACGACAGCGTCGTAGCCAGATAAAAGAGCGCTTGAGCGGCTTCTTCGGGCTTGCCGAAGCGGCCTAGCGGAATGTTTTTCTTGCGCGCGAGTTCCGCGGTCCAGTCTTCCCAGCTCTGGTCCGGCTGCGCTTCTTTCGCATAACGGCGACGCCATTGCCCCGATTCGACGATACCGATCAGAATCGAATTGACGCGGATGCGTTGCGGCGCGAGTTCCACCGCGAGGGACTTGATGAGGTTTTGCACGCCCGCACGCGCCGACGACGTGGCCACCATATGCGGCTCCGGTTGCAGCGCGAGCAGCGAGTTCACGCAGACCACGGCCGCGTTATTGCCGGCGCCGGCTGTATCGCGAAGCATCGGCAGAAACGCGCGGGTTGGGCGGATCACGCTGAAGTACTTGAGGTCGAGTTCTTCGCGCCAGGCTTCGTCGCTCGTGTCGGCGAAGGTCGACACGCGGCCCTGGCCCGCGTTGTTGATCAGCATGTCAGCGCGGCCGAAGCGCGCTTGCACCGCTTGCGCAAAAGCGCTGACGTCTTCGGCGTCGAGCACGTCGCAGCGGCGCGCGAGCAGTTGTGCGCCAGGAAACTGCGCGTTCAATGCTGCCTCGGCTTGCGCAAGACGCTCGGTATCGCGGCCGCAAATCGCAACCGACGCGCCGGCTCGCAGGAACAGTTCGGCGGTCGCGAGGCCGATGCCGGACGAGCCGCCCGTCACCACCGCCACCTGCCCGTTCAGATCGATTCGAATCATTTGAGCCCCAATGCCTTCATGTATTTGCTGCCCGCGTTCGATGCATTGCCCGGCCGGTAGTTGAGCCGTTGCGACAGTTCGTCGGCCGCGCGCCTGTACCTTGTCGACGAGACCGCTGTCGAGCAGCGATGCGTCGATCTCCTGGCGCGGAATCGTCGTCGTGATCACGGCGACGATGCGCCCGGTGTCGTTGCGCACCGGCGCGCTGACCACCGAAATGCCGCGCTCGAACGACGACTCGCTGATTGCGAAACCGCGCCGGGCGTCGTCGCGGACCCGTTCATAGAGGTCCTCCACGGTCGCGGGCGTCTGCCTCGTGAAGCGTTCGAGTTCCGGCTCGGGATAGAGCTTCTTCAACTCGTCGAGCGTCATATCGCCCATCAACACCTGGCCGTGCGTCGTTGCATACGCGGGCAAGCGGGTGCCGACGTTCACTTTCACGGAACTGAAAATCGGCGCGTGACTTTGCGCCTTGGCGACGAATACGACATCGCGTCCGTCGCGAATCACGATGTGCGTCGTGAGGCCCGTTTCGTCNCGCAATGCTTCGATGATCGGCAAGCCGAGGTCGGTCAATTCGAGCGAGCTCAAGTATTCGAAGCCGAGGCGCAGCACCGCGACGCCGAGCCGGTAGTTGCGGTCCTTATCGGCGCGTTCGAGAAAGCCNAGCGATTCGAGCGTTTGCAGCAGACGGAANACCGTCGTGCGTGGAATCTTCAAGCGACGCGACANTTCCGGAGCGCCGAGCACCGGCTCGCGAGGCGAAAACTCCGTGAGNATCTTCAGGCCGCGCTCCAGACCCGGCACGCGGTAACCCGCGTCGGCGCTGCTGTCGTTGCGGTCGTCTTCCGCGTCACGCTCGTTGATGGTGTCGGGCGTCATTCATTGGCTCCGTTGTCCGGCGCTTGCGCGGCAGAACGTGTCGATGATCGCGGTGTACGCGGCAGATGCTTCGATATAGCCGGCGTGCCCCGCGCGTGGCACGACTTGCAATTGGGTTCCCGCGACGAGCGCGAGCCGCTCGCAGGTCGCGGGAGTCGTAATGGTGTCGTCGGCACCGACCGCGACATTGACGCGGCCTTTGAAGCGCGCGAGGTCGGCGGCGAGGTCGGCGTTGGCAAGCAGATGCGTAGCCTGCGCGTAACCCCGAGCAATCACGCGCGACATGTTCCAGCGCACCCATGTGCGGGCTTCGTCGCTTGCGTGTGAGGACAACATGTTGGCGCTGCGCTTGTCCGCGAGGCCTTGCGGGCCGAGTTCGTTCAACATGGCGAGGCGCTGATCGCGCTTCGTCTCGCGGACGTCAGCGCAGGCCGCGCCGTAACCGCCCGCCGGCGATAGCAGCAAGAGCCCGGACACGCGCTGCGGATGCACCGCAGCAAACGCACCGGCGATGATCGCGCCAAGCGAATGGCCGACCAGCACGCAACGTTCAATGTGAAGTGCGTCGAGCCATTCCGTCAGGACGCTTGCGTAGTCGGCGGCGACAGGCGACTCCGGCGCTACCGGCGTGGACATCCCATAACCAGGCGCGTCCCATGCAAGCACGCGGCGNTTTGCGCCCAGCGCTTCGAGTTGCTGTACCCACGAAGCCGCGCCCGATCCGATGCCGTGCAGCANGACGAGCGGCAACGCGTCGTTTGCAGCGNCGCCGTCCGCTTCGCGATANCTCAGCACACGTTGATTCGCCAGTTCGATCTGCCGNGCCGGAAAGCGCGCNAGGCGCGCTTCGAGCGTGGCGTTTGCATCGACGTCGGCGGACGGGACTGCGGACATGATTTCCTTCGTGGTATCTGTACAGGGACGACTTAGCGCTTGAGCTTCGCGAGCGGCGAATCCGGCGGATACGTGGGCGTGATCGGCTTCGGCGAACCGAGCATCACGCACATCAATGCGTCTTCCTCGCCGACGTTGATTTCCGTGCGATACACGCCCGGCGGCACCGAGATCAGATCGCGCTCGCCGAGCACGGCTTCCCACGTTTCGCCATCCTTTTCGCAGACCACTTTCATCTTGCCGCGCAGCACGAAGAAAATTTCTTCGACGTCCATATGAATATGACTGGGTCCGATATTGCCGGCCGGAATCACCATCGTCGAAAACGTGAAGCCGCCTGCGGGGACCGTATTCATGTCCTTCGCTACGCCGGTGCCGCCAGTGCCGACATAGCGCATTTGCGCTCGGCGATACTTCGGGTCGTAGTCGGCCTGAAACTTCAGCGCGTCCCAGTCGTAGCGGCGCGTTTCCAGGCGCGCGACGCGGCTGTCCAGCCACTGGGCAAAGCTCGCGTCCGCAGGTTGTTCCCACGACTTGCGTTCGATATCGGCGTCAGCCATCTCTTTCTCCTTTGGATTCGACAAGATCAATTCATCACAAAGCCGCCGTTGACCGGCAGCAACTGGCCGGTCACGAAGCGCGCGGCATCGGACAACAGGAACAGCACGGGCCCGGTGACGTCGTCGGGCACCTGCGCACGCGTCAGCGCGCGGCCTTGCAGGTAATACTCGTGACGTTCGGCCGGCACATACGCGGTCGCTTCGACTTCGGTGAGGCCAGGCGCAATTGCGTTGACTGTCACTTGATGCGCGCCGAATTCGCGGGCGAGCGAGCGCGTCATCGAGATCACTGCGCCTTTGCTCGCCACATAGGCGAGCAGCTTCGGCGCGCCCCACATTGCTGTGTCAGAAGCGATGTTCACAATGCTGCCGCGACCCGAGTCGCGCAGATACGGCAGTACGGCCGTACTCATCAACCAGGTGCCGCGCACGTTCACATTCATTACGGCGTCCCAGGTATCGACGGATAATTCGTCGGCAAACTTGCCGCCCGAATTCGTGATGGCCGCGTTGTTGATCAGCGCGTCGATTCCGCCGAGTCGCGACGCACCTTGTTCCGCGAATTGCTTGATGCTTTCGGGATCGGCGAGGTCGAGCGGAAGATAGATCGCCGCGTGACCTTGCCCCGCGAGCGATGCACCCAGCGCGCGCCCTTCTTCGTGCAGCACGTCGCCGAATACGACCTGAGCCCCGGCTTGCACCAGCGCGCGCACAAACGCCGCGCCGAGGCCGCGCGCGCCGCCTGTCACGAGGACACGCCGGCCATTGAGCGTCGCGGACGCGTCGTTATGCATGGCTGTGGCCTGCTGCTTCGGTTTGCGCGGAGCCGGTTTGAGCCGACTGCGCGGCTTCGGCGCGATGCGCTTCGAGCGCGGCGAAGTCCTGTTGCGCACGCTGACGCAACATGCGGCGCACTCGCGTCATGCCGACGTCGTGCTGATAGGAATTCGTGCTCGCGCGCATTCGGCGCCATGCTTTCGAGCACATAGCGGTCTTGCTCGAGCACGGCCCAGTGCAGGCCTTCCAGGCGATTGCGATACATAAAGCGCCATGCGTCGCGCTGCCAGCCCTGCACCTTGCGGGTACGCCAGAAATAAACCTGGCAGTTGTTTTCGTCGACCGGAACGGCGAAGCCGATGATCCCGAAGTTGCCGCCGGGGCCGAACTTCTTCTTGTACGGAATCGCGAGTCGCATCCACAGGCAACCGGTCTCGCCGAGTTCGACCCAGTCGAAGTTCACGTCGCGCTGGCCGACCTTTTCGAACATCAGGCCCGTTTCTGTTTTGCGCACCCGCATGTCGGCCTGCTTGTCGCCTTCGGCCATCGAATGCGACGTTGCATGCAGATAGGCGCCGTGCATCGGGTCCATGACGTTGTCGATCGCGTACTGGTAATTGCACTTCCAGTTCGACATGCAAAGAAAGCTCGCGTATTCGTCGCCGACCAGTTCCTCCGGCAGCCTGAGCGGTGCGGGTTCCTTGTGTGCGTCGTCGCCGAACCACAGGAAGATCGCGCCCGCATGTTCTTCCACCGGATACGACTTCACGCACTTCTGGCCTTCTAGCGGACATGCCGACACGGCCGGCACCTTGGTAACCGTGCCGCCACCGTTGATTTCAATGCCGTGATACCAGCACGCGACGCTGCCGCCGAGGTTCCAGCCGAGCGACAGACGCGCACCGCGATGCGGGCAGCGGTCTTCGAGCGCGTGGACTTTGCCTTCCTTGTCGCGCCACAGAACGATCTGATCGCCGAGGCGGGTAATGCCGACCGGCGCGTCGCCGACTTGCCAGCTCGGCGCGACGGGATACCAGTAATTGCGCAGACCGCGGTCCAGATACGACTGGATCGGATCGGCCGCGTGTTGACTTGTAGCGGGGGACGTCATGAAGAGACTCCGGATGCGGATGCGAGGAAACGTGTTCGGAAAAGCGCGCTTATTCGGCGAGCAGGCGGAATTCGGCGGCGAGGCGATCGGCGCTCCACGCATTGCCTTCCGGCGTGCGGAAGCCAATGCCGTTCAAACCGTCGACGACTTCCTGCAACTCCACCGCGCCCGCTTCAAAGACTTTTTCGAGCGCATCGCCGAAGTCGTTTTCGTATTGCGTCGGCTCGGCCTTGCGCGTTTGCCAGATGAAGTTTTCCGTCTCGCCCGGCTTTTCGATGACGCCCTTGCCAGCGACGTTGTTCGGCTGCGGCGCAAGCCACGGCTTCAGGAAGGGATTGAAGTTCACGGCTACCTCTCGCATGTCATTCCACCTTGATCTGGATTTCTTCGCCGGCAAGGCGGACCGAATACATCTTCAGGTCGCGGCCGCCGGGCTCTTTCAAGCACTTGCCCGTCGGGATATGGAATACGGCTTCGTGCAGCGGGCATTCGACGGTGTCGCCGTCGACAAAACCCTGCGTCAGCAGCGCGTACGCGTGGGGGCAGACGTTTTCGAGCGCATACAGCGCATCGCCCACCTTGTAGATGCCGATCTCCGTGCCGTCGAGCTTGAACTCGAGCGGCGCATCTTCGGACAGGTCGCCGGCATGGCCGGCGCAGCGCCATTGTTCAGTCATTTCTCGCCTTCTCCTGAAGCACTGTGTTCCACATAAGGAACATCAGTTCGTGTATGGATAATTATAGGAGTGTCGTCGGCGGGAAAAAATAAAAATCTGGAGAGTTAGGGGAAAACACTATGTGTGGCATCTGCAACACATCATTGTGAGTATCGCGAGGACGGACGGCCCAGCTCGCTGCGGCTTATGGCACGGCGCTTTGAGCGCTTTTAAGGCTAAGAAAGCTGAGCGCAGATGCGGGTTTCTACGGACACCGAAAATTTATTTTGATCGCTTTTGAAGTCACTATACTTTTCCATAGGCGATACAAACGCCCATAGGTGGAACACAAAGCGTAGCAGTTTTGGCGCATAAACCCAAGCTGCATCAACCCACAGCAAAGGATCAGGGACGTCGGATTCGTGCGAGCGATTCAGTCGTGTGATCAGGAGAACCAACGGTGAAGCACATCATTGCAGCCGGCTTGACGGCAGTCTGCGCAACCACAGGCGCATGGGCGCAGAGCAGTGTGACGCTATACGGCAGCCTGGATGCCGGGATCGCGTATATCAGCAATGTCGGCGGCCACGCGAAGTGGATCGAGGAACAGGGCAACATGCAGCCGGACCGCTGGGGCCTGAAGGGTGTAGAGGACCTCGGCGGCGGTCTGAAGACGATCTTTCAGTTGGAG
>Ga0058694_1001134_pt1 | contig 10872 bp, 11 predicted proteins | sample AgamicOrSfrz_FD_55041 | JGI IMG/M metagenome (GOLD analysis project Ga0058694, IMG submission 55041) | Agave microbial communities from Guanajuato, Mexico - Or.Sf.rz | ecosystem: Host-associated > Plants > Phyllosphere > Phylloplane/Leaf | place: Guanajuato, Mexico | collected 2012-05-30 | reverse complement strand
GCAGCCCGTCGGCGACGGCTGGTGGCAGCCGCTCGAGGCGCTGGACGAGGCGGGCCTGCCGACCCTTTACCGGCGCGCCGCAGCGCTCGTTCTGAAGCCTCGGCTGGCGGCTTGATGAAGCGCCCAGTCGTCCTTAAGAGGCGGCGCAAATTCTTCTCCGCCTTTTCCAGATCAACAGGGACATTCATGGACGATCGCTTCAACACCATCGCCGGCTGGGTGCTGTTCGCTGGAATCGTTGCGCTTGGCTCGTCGATCGTGGCGGGGGAATATTTCCACAGCGAGCGGCCTGAAAAGATGGGCTACCCGATCGCTGGAGTTCAGGAAGAGGGCGAAGGCGCCGCCGCGGCCGAGCAGCCGATCGAAGTCTATCTCGCCAAGGCGGATCCCGCGAAGGGACAGCAGGTCTTCAACAAGTGCATGGCCTGCCACAATGCCGACAAGGGCGGCGCCAACCAGCTTGGCCCGAACCTGTGGGGCGTGCTCGGCGAACCGATCGGCCAGGGCCGCGGCTTCGCCTTCTCGGACGCGCTGGCGAAAAAGGGTGGCAACTGGAACTGGGACAATCTCAGTCAGTGGCTGACCAGCCCCAAGGCGTTCGCGCCTGGCACCAAGATGACGTTCGCGGGCCTTAGCAACCCGCAGGACCGCGCCGACGTCATGTCCTTCCTCAATACCAAGAGCGATTCTCCGCAGCCGTTGCCCAAGGCGCCTGCTGCGGCGCCGGCGGCTGCAGGGAAGGAAGCGGGGACCGGCCCGAACAACGGGCCGCAGAAGGCCGAGAAGGAGCCGGTGCTTCCGGCCAACGCCGCGGGCAAGGGGCCGCAAACGACGGGCGGCGAAGGCTCCGGAATGCAGAAGCTGCCGGAAACCAACAACCCGCACTAAGTCCTACTCAGGGCGGACCGCGCTCCTCGCGAGCCGGCGCCGGATGCTCGGCATAGAAGCGCGTCACGAAGTCCCAGGCTTCTTCCGCATCCTCGCTCCAATGGATGAGATCGAGGTCGTGCGGCGCGATCACGCCTTCCTCCACGAGCGCCTGAAAGTTGACCACGCGGTTCCAATAGTCGCGGCCGAACAGAAGGATCGGCAGCGGCCGCACCTTGCCGGTTTGCACCAGCGTTAGAAGTTCGAACATCTCATCGAACGTGCCGTACCCGCCCGGGAAGACGGCGACGGCCCGGGCGCGCAGCAGGAAGTGCATCTTCCGCAGCGCGAAATAGTGAAACTGGAAGCTCAGCTCCGGCGTCACATACGGGTTGGGCAGCTGCTCGTGCGGAAGCACGATGTTTAGCCCGATCGTCGCCTGCCCTTCCTCCCAGGCACCGCGGTTCGCCGCTTCCATGATCGAAGGCCCGCCGCCCGAACAGACCACGAAATGGTGCTTGCCCTCCTCGTCGCACCCGCAGCGGCTGGCGAGCCGTGCAAGCTCGCGCGCGACTTCGTAATAGCGCGACTTGGCCTTCAGCCTTTCCGCGATCGCCTGCTGGTCCGGATTGGTGGCGGCGGCCACCAGTGCGTCCGCCATGTCTGGAGCGGGAATGCGGGCCGACCCGTAGAAGACGAAGGTCGAGGCGATATTGGCTTCGTTGAGCAGCAGCTCGGGCTTGAGCAGTTCGAGCTGGAATCGCACCGGCCGCAGATCTTCGCGCAGCAGGAACTCCGTGTCCTGGAACGCTAGCTTGTAGGCGGCGCTTTCCGTCTGCGGGATCGACGGGACGTGCTCGGCCGACTTCGCGTCTACCTTGGAGCTTGGAAAGATGCGTTTCGGCGGCAGCGGCTGGTCGGGCATGCCAGCCGCCTAGCCTCAAACCATGACAGCGTCACGCATCGGCGGGCACGGTCCGCGGCGTACCCCAGTCGATCCGCCGCGTCGCGTACATCACCCCGGCAAGCGCAGCGAAGAGCAGCAGCGAGCCGATCAGCAGCGAATAGGCCTCGAGGCTGAGAAGGACGTACAGCACCGCGTAGAGGCAGACGAGCAGGCCGCCGATGAACGATGCCCGCCGCCAGCTGCCGAGGACGGCGGCCGAATAAGCCGTGTTCAGNCCGGCGATCGCGGCCGATGCGATCACATAAGCCGCGGTGAAGCCGATCACTTCGGCAAAGGCCAGCANAAGCACGAAGAAGAGGATCAGCGCCGCGCCCATCAAAAGATATTCGACCGCGGACACGCGAACGCCGCCGATGACGTCGAACATCAGCAGTGCAAGAAAGGTGAAGCCAATGAAGAGGAAGCCATATTTGGTCGCCCGATTGACCTGGGAATAGAGGTCGACGGGCTGGATGAGGCTGATGGATGCGACCTGCACCGAGCGCTGGTCGGAACTGGTGGTGACCACCCCTGAGCCTTGAAGCGCCTGTGGCGGAGGCACCCGGTCGACGACCGTGGACGGCGCGACGTCCGCAGTGCTGACGAGCGAGCGGCCGAGAGCAAGATTGCCGACCCGGTAAGTCGCGCGAAAGCCTGACTGGCCGACCGACCGTAGTGCNGGAAGGAAGTCGCCGCCNAAGCTGGGGCTCTGCCAGCTCGATTTGACGGTCCATCGCGTGTCGCCCGCCTGCGGTGCGAGGCTGAGCGCCGCATTCCCGCGAAACTCGTAGGCGAAATCGACTACCAGGGGCCGCGCGCCAAGCCCGCTTGCGTCGACCCAGGCGAAGAAGCCGCGGCCGCCGCTGCTGCCGCCACCGGGAAGCATCCGGAGCGGGCGACCGGCGGCAGCAACGCGCGGATTCGCGCCAAGGCCGCGGGGATCGCTGAGCTCGAAGCGCAACTCGGCACGGCCCATGTCCATCTGCGCAGGATCGACGCCGCTTCGCGCGAGGTCCGGCGGAAGCGCGAAGCGCGCCTTGCCGCTCGTCGCGGCATCATAAACGACGGCCTCATAGATCGACCGTTTGCGAACGTCGGGGCGAAGATCGGTGGCAAGCTCGACGATTTCGGGCGCCAGCGTCAGCTCACGAACCACCTGGTTGCTCCGCGTGACGCTCTGCCCGTTCTGTACGATCGTCTCCGTCGCTGTCGCGCGATACGGAATGACCAGCACCGGCCCTGCGATTGCCTGCGGGCCGCCCCAGCCGGCGGTGATCGAGCTTTGCGCCTGCTCCTGCTGCGACTGCCGGTCGTAGACCAGCAACCAGACGGAAAAGAGCGGCACTGTCAGGGCCAAGCCGACCAGGATGGTCAGCACTAGCTTGAATCCGGGACTGCGTTCGCCGTCGATCGTCAGCACCATTTGTCGGCTCCCCTGTCGTGTCACCCCGGACCTGCTGGACAGCGCGATGAATGTCATGAGCAAGCGCTGAGCAATCCATGAATGCGGTCACAGGCATGACACTTGAACGCTTCTGTCGACCCGCCACCTTCAACGCATGATCGACATCCGCAAATTCGACAGCCTCGGCCATGCCGACCACGGCTGGCTCAACGCCCGCCACCATTTCTCCTTCGCGAGCTACCATGACCCGTCGCGCATGGGCTGGGGCCGCATCCGCGTCTGGAACGACGACCAGATCGCGGCGAAGAGCGGATTTCCGCCGCACCCGCACCGCGACATGGAGATCGTCACCTACGTTCGCACCGGCGCGATCACTCACCAGGATTCGATGGGCAACAAAGGCCGCACCGGCGCTGGCGACGTCCAGGTGATGAGCGCGGGCACCGGCGTCGTTCACGCCGAATATAATCTCGAAGATGAGCAGACGACCCTGTTCCAGATCTGGATCGAGACCGATCGCCCATCGGCGCCGCCGAGCTGGGGCGCGAAGCCATTCCCCAAGGACAGCCGGGAGGGGTCGTTCCAGCTGCTTGCGAGCGGAGACAAGGATGACGGTGCGCTGACGATCAACGCCGATGCACGAGTGCTTGGCGCGACCGTCAAGGCAGGCGGTTCGATNGCCTTTGACGCCAAGCCCGAGCGGCACCTCTATCTGGTGCCGAGCGGCCGTGTTCGGGTGAACGGCATCGAGGCGGGCCCCCGCGACGGTGTCGCCATCACCGGCGAGGACCGCATCGAGATCGAGGCGGAGGACGAAGCCGAACTGGTGCTGGTCGACGCTCGCTAGTCAGCGAACGTGACCTCTGGTCACGTCGATTCCGCGCCCGTTCATCCAAGCTGTGCTTGAAAGCCGTGCGAACGATGGGCATGTGCCTGTCGCGCCGCGGAAATTGGCGCGAATCATCGCATGAGACGCGGGAGCAGATGAGAGCGGTTTCACGCTTGGGGGGATTATTGCTGGCAGGGGCGATCGCAGTCGCCCCCGGGCCGGCGCTTGCGCAGGAAGCGCCGGCGACCAACACCCCCGCTCCCGAGACGGTCGGACCGCGCGAACTGCAGAATTTCAGCCTCAGCGGCACGGTCACGCGCCAGGCCGACCAGCCGGTGGCGCAGCCGGCCCCGGCGCGGCGCCAACCGCGCCCGACGGCCCCGAACACGACGGCGACTGCGCAGCCGCGGACTACCGCGACGCAAACGAGTGCAGCAGATGTTCCGGCACGAACTTCGCCCGCACCTCGTCGGTCCGAAGCAGCCGCTGCGGCTCCTGACAGCGCGCCACCGGCTCGTTCAGAGCGGCCGCCGGAGCCGCTTCGGCAGGCTCCCGCCGCCTCCTCGGTCACCATAGCGCTGCCCAGGCTGGATTCATCGAATGCCCGGAGCACGGCGAGCGCAAGCCCAGCCGCCTCGCCCGGCTTCCCGCCCGCGCCGGAGACGCCCGGAACACTCGCGCCCGAGCACGGCATGTCGATCCTGCCCTGGCTCCTTGCCGCACTGGTCCTCGCCGTCGGCGCGGCATTTTTGTTCTGGCGCAACCGCCATCGCGAGGCCTTTGCCGGCGGGCCGCAGGTCGACGCCTTCACGGCTCCGCCGCCGGCGCCGCGGCCGCGAGCCGGTCCGACTCCCGCTCCGCCCGCCAAGACGCCCCCGGCGCAACCCGTCCCGGGCCTTGTTTCCACGCGCCTGCGGCCGTGGATCGAAATCGGCTTCCAGCCGCTGCGTTGCGTGCTCGATGACGAGCGCGCTGTCGTCGAGTTCGAGCTGGAGCTGTTCAACTCGGGCAGCGCGCCTGCGCGTGCGGTGCTGGTCGAAGCGAGCGTCTTCAACGCCGGCCCCACTCAGGAGCAGGACATCGGCGCCTTCTTCGCCAATCCCGTCGGACAAGGCGAGCGGATCGTCGTGATCCAGCCGCTAAAGCGGGTGACGCTTCGAACGCAGGTTGTCGCCTTGCGCTCGCAGCTCCAGGCTTACGAGCTCGGCGGCCACCAGGTGTTCGTCCCGCTGATCGCCTTCAACGCGCTCTACCAGTGGAGCAGCGGCGAGGGACAGACTTCGGTCAGCTACCTGCTTGGACGCGACACGAAGGGCGACAAGATGGGGCCGTTCCGCCTCGACCTTGGGCCCCGCATCTTCCGCGGCATCGCGGCCCGGCTCCTGCCGACCGGGGTGCGCAACTAAAGCACGCTGCTGTTGTAGCTGTGCCAGGCGAGGATGGCCGCGGCGCCGCGGTACGGGCGCCACGCTTCGGCAACCTCGCGCACCTGCTTCTCGGTCGGCTTTTCCGCAAATCCCAACAGCCGGCCGATTTCGACCTGCACGGCGAGATCGCCCGCCGGCCAGACGTCCGGNCGCCCCTCCGCGAACAGCAAATANATNTCNGCAGACCAGCGACCGATGCCCTTGATCTTGGTCAGCAGCGCAACGGCTTCCTCGTCGTCCTCGGGCAGCGCGTCGAGCTTGAGCTCACCGGACAGCACCAGCTCGGCAAGGCTGCGGGCATATCCCGCCTTCTGCCGCGAGATGCCTGCGACACGGAGTTCCTCGTCGCTCGCCTTGAGGATCGCCTCGAGATCGGGCGGCGTTCCATAGGCAGCCTCCAGTTTGGACCACATCGAGCGTGCAGCCGCGACGCTGACCTGCTGCCCGACGATCGTGCGCAGAAGCGTGTGCGCGCCCGGCTCGCTGCTGCGCGGCTCCGGCACGCCATGCTTCTCGACGACCCGCGCGAAGGCAGGCTCCCGCCTCGCGAGGGCTTCGACATGCTCGCGGATGCTGGAGGCGCTGCGGACCATCAGGCGACGGTTGCCGCGTAGAGCGCAACGGCCGCCGCGTTCGATACGTTGAGGCTTTCGATCGCGTCCGTGATCGGAAGCCGCGCCAGCGAGTCGCAATGCTCGCGCGTATTCTGCCGCAGCCCTGCCCCTTCGGCCCCGAGCACCAGCGCGATACGCTGCGGCCCCAGCGCATCCTTCAGCTCCGCCTCGGCGTCGCCGGCAAGTCCGATTCGCCAGAACCCGGCTTCTCCGATTTCCTCGAGCGCACGGGCGAGGTTTACCACCCGCACCCACGGCACGCGTTCCAGCGCGCCCGAGGCCGCCTTGGCAATCACTCCGCTTTCCGGCGGCGAATGGCGATCCTGGGTGACGATCCCCGACGCGCCGAACGCAGCTGCCGAGCGCAGGATGGCGCCGACATTATGCGGGTCGGTGACCTGGTCGAGCACCAGCAGGACGGCGCGCTCGGGAGCTTCGCCAAGGATTCCGTCGAGCCATGCGTCCTCGAGCGGCTCGACCTCGATCACCACGCCTTGGTGGGGCGCATCACTGGGCACCAGCCGCCCAAGGTCGGGCGCTTCGGCGAGCGTTACCGGGACCTCCTTTGGGAATTGCATGAAGCCGGCAGCTTCGCGCGTCGCCCAGGCGCGCAGCACCTTGCGATCGGGATTGTCGAGCGCCGCCGACACGGCGTGCTTGCCCCACAGGCGCGGCCTGTTGGGACTGCCGTGGCTCTGGTGCGATTTCTTGCGGCGGGACATCGCCGTTCCGCTTAGCCTCGAAAGCGGCGAAGTCTAGGCGGCGGGAAGGGCGTCCCGGCGCTGCCGCTTGTGGCTGCGCCACACTCCGACAGCGAGGATGATCAGGATCGGGTAGCTCCAGAAGCGCAGCGCCGCGGCATAAGCGATCGGGACGAGGTCGGTGTCCATGCCCTTGAGGAAGTGGCCGAAGCTGGTGGTCAGCTGAAGCCCGCTGACCCACAGCGGCCAGAACCGCTCCGACGTCAGGGCGACCCAGGTGAAAGCGGCAAGAGTGAACAGGTCCACGGCCATCACGCCCCATTGGACGGAACCATAGCTGGTGGCGGCCGGACCCCTCAACGCGAACGAAGCGAAGTTCGCGACGATGCACACGGCGCCGATGATGCGCGCGTCCTTCGTGCCGCGCAGGAATGCGTAGCCGCAGACGCCGAAAAGCAGCAGGTCGAAGAGAATCACGCGGATCATGGCAGCGGGACCGGACAGCCCTGCGGCTGCCCGGTCAAGTCAGGTCGCTTCAGGCGACGACGCGAAGGTCGACGTGCGCCGTCTTGGCGTCCGGGCAATCGCCCTGGTCGCCGAAGCCGACGGTGCGCAGGCCGGGGATCGTGTTCTTGGTTTCCGCGAGCGCCACGTGGCAGTGTGCGATGCCACCGCGCGCAGCGACGAGGCTGCTGGTCGCGACGGCGAGCTGCTCGAATGCCGGGTGGCTGGTCACGAAGGCCGCGTTGGTCACCGAACGCGCGCGAACCATCTTGGCCTGGAGCTCCGCGAGCTCGGCGAGCGCGGCTTCGATGCTGTCCTCGACTGCGCGAACCTGCGTAGCGACTTCGTAGGCGGCATTTTCGATCATCTGTTTGCGCATGACTGCTCCTTCCCCGGCGAAGCACGCCGGAGTGGCTGTCGGTCTGATCTGCTTGTCGGCTAGCCCTTCAGGAGCCTTGCGAGGCTTTCGAGGCCGGCGAGATACATGCCCGCCGCGAATGCCGCTCCGACCGCGATCGCCGCGATCCAGAACAGCCTCTGGCCGACACTCATCTCATTCCGGGGGTTGCTCCTCGTTGCGAACGGCGGTTGCAGGGAAGGCCAGGATGATGCGGGCCTCTGCTCGGTAAGGAAACTCGCTCCCCCAACCTCCCCTGCGCGGTCAGCGTGCCGAATCTGATGACTGACCGCGGCCTCTGGGTGGCCGGATTGCGGGTCGGCGGGAATGTACGGCGATTGATGTATCAAGCGCTGATATGGCCCACTGTGTTGGGCCACGAGGCGCGCCGCCTGCGCGCGACGCTCGACGCCGAGCGTGGCCAGGGCCTGGCGGATGCGTTGATCGACGGTGTGCGGGGAAATCCCCAGCTCCGTCGCGATTTCCTTGGAGCTCAAATGCTGGTCGACGAGGCGCAGGCAGTCGAGCTGACCGGCCGTCAGCCGAGCAACGCGCGCCGCCGCCGGGTCGTCCGGCCCGGCCGATGAAGCTCCCCGATTTTCGTCAGGCAAGCCGTCTGAATCTTCCAACGCAGTCCCCACCCCGCGCAACATGGCGCAACTCCCGAGCAACGAGTCCGGGATGGACCTTATGGCATTCGCGTCGTTTTCGCCAGATTTTCAGCGGATTTCTGCCAAAACGGGTGAATCGCCGTTAACTTATGTGTCGGCCCGAGAGGGGGAACGCGGCGATTTGGGTGATGGTGGAGAGGGCTGGATTCGAACCAGCGTACGCTTGCGCGGGCAGATTTACAGTCTGCTGCCTTTAACCACTCGGCCACCTCTCCACGAGGTCCCGGCGCGTCGGCACCGGTCGTTCAGGCAGGCGCGCCATGTGGCGGCGCGGGTTGGATGTGTCAACGCGAGAGAAAGGCTGCCGCCCCCTCGCCGAGTTCGGGCGCTCCATGCTTGCCTGTCGCCGCCCACTCTCGCTCGGGCGCTCCAAATTTCAACAGTCCGCCGGACTGTCAAAATTTGGAGCGGGTGAAGGGAATCGAACCCTCGTCGTAAGCTTGGAAGGCTTCTGCTCTACCATTGAGCTACACCCGCTCGCTGCCCCAGCCTTGCCACTGGCGCATCGAGCCCGTCAACCGCCAGTCCGTTGACCGGCGCCAAGCCGCTGGACTAGGAGGCGAGTCGCAATGACGCACCTGAACGCCATCGCCGCAGCTTCGACCGTCCGCTTCTGGTGGCGCGGTTATTCGCACGCGGCGCGATGGCGCGACTGATCGACTAGCTTTTTCGATCATCGACTGCCCGCCCGCCCTAGCCGGCGGGCTTTTTTGTTTCAGGTGACGTTTCATGAACCAGATTCTGTCCTTCCCGCGCGAAGTGTGCGCGGCGGCTGCGTTCGACGACCGCGGCGCGCAAGCCGCGATCGCGCGACTGTTCGACGGCGGCGACCTCGATCGCGACGCTTCGCGCGACCTGTTCGCCCGCATCGTCGATGGCTCGCTCGGCGACCCGCTGATGGCCGCGGCCTTCGTTGCGCTGCGCATCAAGGGTGAGACCAGCGAGGAGCTGACCGGCGCCGCGCTGGCGCTTCGCGATGCCGCTCGGCCCTTCCCGGCGCCGTCCTGTCTGTTCGCCGACAGCTGCGGAACCGGCGGCGATTTTTCGGGGTCGATCAATGTGTCGACTGCGGCGGCGATCGTCGCCGCCGCCTGCGGCCTTCCGGTGGTTAAGCACGGCAATCGCTCCTTCACGTCGAAGTGCGGCTCCGCCGATGTGCTCGAAGCGATGGGGGCGCGGCTCGACCTGTCGCCGCTCGAATCGCGCGAGATTCTCGACCGCACCGGCTTCTGCTTCCTCCTTGCGCCGCTCTATCACCCAGGGATCGCGCACGCCGGTCCGGTGCGTCGCGCACTCAAGGTCCGCACGATCATGAACCTGCTGGGACCATGCCTGAACCCGGCGCGGCCCAAGGTGCAGCTCCTCGGGGTCGCGGATCCTGCCCTGCTTCGGCCCATGGCCGAGACCTTGGCAGCCTTGGGCGTCGACCGGGCGCTGGTCGTCCACGGATCGGGCCTCGACGAAGTCGCCCTGCACGGCTTCACGCGGGCGGTGTCGCTGCGCGCTGGCATACTGGACGAGATCGAGATCACGCCTGAGGACGCCGGGCTCAAACGAATGCCGGTCGATGAGATCGCAGGCGGATCGCCCGCCGAGAACGCGCGGCGCCTCGCAAGCCTCCTGTCGGGCAACGGCACCGAAGCGGACAGTGCCGTCACCGCGCTCAACGCCGGCGCACTGCTCATGACTGCCGGCAAAGCGAGCACGCTTCGCGAGGGGGTCGAGATCGCGATCGATGCGCTAGGCAGCGGCCGCGCCAAGGCCACCCTCGACGCATTCGTTGAGGCGAGCCGTGGCTGAGGGCGTGCTCGGCACAATCGCCGCCGCCAAGCGCGAGGAACTGGCCCGCCGCTTCGATGGCGTTTCGCTCGACGCCCTGCGCGGTCGAGCGACGCAAACGCGGCGCAGCCTCGCCGCCGCTCTTGCCCAGGACGGCGCTCGCTTCATTCTCGAAATCAAGAAGGCGTCGCCGTCGCAGGGCGCAATTCGCCCGGGCGCGGACCCCGGCGCCATCGCTCGCGGCTATGACGGCGTCGCCGACGCGCTCAGCGTCCTCTGTGACGGCGCGCATTTCGGCGGCTCGCTTGCCGACCTCGCGGCAGCGCGGCGGCATTTCGACGGGCCGATCCTCGCCAAGGATTTCTTCATCGACCTGCGCCAGGTGGCCGAGGCGCGCATTTCCGGCGCCGACGCGATCCTGGTCATGCTGTCCTTGCTCGAAGATGAGGCTGCGCGGGCGATGATCGCCGAAGCGCGACGGTTCGGCATGGACGCGCTTGTCGAAGTCCATGACGAGGCCGAGATGCGTCGGGCGCTCGCTCTCGGCGCTCCGCTCATCGGCATCAACAACCGCGACCTTCGCGACCTCAGCATCGANCTNGGCACGACCGANCGGCTNGCNAGCATGGCGNGNGGCCGCNTCCTNGTCTCNGAATCCGGCATTGCAAACCGCGCCGACGTCGAGCGGCTGGCGCCTCTGGTCGACGGTTTCCTCGTCGGGTCATCACTGAT
>Ga0058694_1001131_pt1 | contig 10881 bp, 9 predicted proteins | sample AgamicOrSfrz_FD_55041 | JGI IMG/M metagenome (GOLD analysis project Ga0058694, IMG submission 55041) | Agave microbial communities from Guanajuato, Mexico - Or.Sf.rz | ecosystem: Host-associated > Plants > Phyllosphere > Phylloplane/Leaf | place: Guanajuato, Mexico | collected 2012-05-30 | reverse complement strand
GGCGCCGAGCGGAAGCGGCTCGAGTCCGCGTTCATCCAGATGCCGGCAATCTTCTGCTTTTCGCGGATCAGGATCGGCTGGACCGGACCGCGGAGGACCACCGCAATGTCGGGCGGGCGCTTGGGAGCGCGCCCGTCCGGATAGGCGATTGCGCCGAACAGCAGCAATTGCGCGCCGGCGAAGCTGTAGCGGATCTGCACCTGCCGCGCGGAAATGTCGGGAACCAGCACCGGCTTGGCAGCGCCGATGAGAAACGGCGCAATGAGGGCAAGGAGGAGCCGGGCGGGCCGCGCGGTCACAGATATTCGATCGAGTAGATCTCGTCGGGACGCCAGAACAGGCCGAGGAACATGCGAAGCGCGACGAGGAGGATGATGAGGGCGAGCGCGAGCCGCAGATAATCGGGCTTCATGCGCGTGGTGAGAAGGGCACCGTATTGGGCGCCGATGACGCCGCCGACGAGCAGCAAAGCGGCAAGCACGATGTCGACGGCCCGGGTCGTCATCGCGTGGACCATGGTGGTCGCCGAGCTGACGGTGAGGATCATCACCAGGCTGGTGCCGATGACGACGCGGGCGGGCATGCCGAGCAGATAGATCATCGCCGGAACCAGGATGAAGCCGCCGCCGATACCGAGCAGGACGGTGAGCGCACCGGCAAGGAAGCCGATGGCCAGCGGGGCGACCGGAGAGATGTAAAGGCCCGAGCTGTAGAAGCGCCAGCGCAGCGGCAGCGAGGCAACCCACCGATTGTGCCGCGGCGTTTCTCCGTCGCGCGGCTTCGCGGCGACGACGCCGAGTGCGACCAGCGCGTCCTTGAGCATGATGACGCCGATCCAGCCGAGGATCAGCACGTAGAGTCCGCTGATGACGACATCGACCTGGCCGCTCGCCTGGAGGACACGGAACAGGGCAGCGCCGACCACCGAGCCGAGGCACCCGCCGACGATCATCACCCCCGCCATCTTGAGGTCGAGGCCACCGCGCCGCATGTGAACCATGGCGCCCGAGACGCTGGCGCCGGTAATCTGCGTCGTCGCCGAAGCGACTGCGACGGTCGGCGGAATTCCATAGAAGATCAGCAGCGGAGTGGTGAGGAAGCCGCCGCCGATCCCGAACATGCCGGACAGCACGCCGACGCCGAAGCCGAGCAGGATGATGAGCAGCGCATTCACCGACTGGCCGGCAATGGGAAGGTAGATGTGCATCAGCGGCCGCAAGCCTAGCCGCAAACCGGCTCGGCGGCCAAGCGCGAGCGGCTAGAAGTCGCCGGCCAAGGTGATCGCGGGGCCGGAGCCTGGGTTGGCATTGCCGGCGAGCCGCTGGCGCCAGTCGACATGGACCCGCATGTTCCTGCGTACCCGCATCGTGACCCTGGGCCCCGCATCGACCCGATAGACGCCCGGCTGCGCTCCGCCCCACACCCCGACGCCGGCTGAGAATTGCTTGTAGACCGGGCGGCTCAAGGTCAGCGCGCCGTCGATGAATCGGTCGCGGCTGTGAAAGCCGACCACGCCACCTTGGAGATAGGCGTCGAGGAACGAGTGAAGCGGCATCGGCCTGTCGTAAACGCCGGCCTCGAAGAACAAGGCGAAGGCGTTGCGGCCGCCGCCGTACAGCCCGATGCGTTGCCGCCGCTCGGCAGTGAACCATAGCGGGATGGCGCGCGCGGGCTGGATTCGGACCCCAGCGGCGACCTCACCTCCCCTGCGGCCGACTTCCGAGCTGGTTCGGAGCATCGCCGAAATCTGCGGCGTGAAGTTATAAGCAAGGCGCGCTCCGGCCTGGCTAGCGCCAAGCGACCCGCTGCTCGCAAGCGATCGCGAGCTTGCGACGCCCGGCGTTTGCGAGCGCAGCAGCGCCCACATCGTGAGCTGGAGACGGTCGGGCTGATTGCGCTTGAGGGCAACGGGTAGGCTCTGCGGCGCAGTGAAGATGTTCGAATGAAAGGGCGGCAGGGACGACGAGGCGATGCGCGACAGCGGCCATTCGTCGAGCGCGGGGATCGGCGCGTAGAATTGCGGCCGCGGCTGCGGGAGCGCGCCGGCGAGGCTCGTCGGTCCTGTCGACGCGGCCGGCACCGAGGTCGGCACATAATAGACGGGAATGGCGATCGGCCGGGGCGGCAGCTGCGCAGTGGGAGCCGGAGCATAAGCATAGGCTGCCTGCTGAAGCGCGGCGGCGCCATCGCCCGTCACCGCCGGCGGCAGCGGCTCGATCGGAGGAAATTCGGTTGCGACGATCGGCGGCGGCTTCGCCTCGCTGCGGTCGATCCGGAATAGCTCGGCGCCGGGAAGAGCGCCGAGGGTTGCTGCGCGAAGTCCCGCCCAGCCGACGACGGCCATCGCGAGAAAACGCAGCGACGGCCTCATTGCGGAAGTTCCGCCGGGAAGACGTGCTGCGTCTTGTCCCAGCGGCGGGCGCCCCCGCCGAGATGAAGGGCGAGCGCGCGGCCGGCCGCCATAACGGCGATGACGTTGCCGACCACCAGACGCGGAATCGAGAGCAGCCCCTCGCCGACGCCATAGACCCAGGCGGTGAAGCTGGCGCGCATCAGCACTCGCCAGGCAAGCAGCCAGGCATTGACCGTCAGAAGCTTGACCAGGGTGGGATCGAGCTGCGCGTGAATGGGGGCGCCGAGCGCTTCGGCCAGCCAGATCTGCGACCATAGGAAAGCGGCAGCATAAGCGGCAAGCAGGAGCAGTGCCGCAAGGGGTCCGCGGCGGTCGCGCATCCGCATCCAGCGCTCGCCGATGCCGCCGCTCCAGCCGAGCCGGTCCCAACCGGCAAGGGCAATGCCGCCGAGCCAGCGCGCCTTCTGGCGCACTGCGCTTCCGAGCGTGCTTGGGAAATGGCCGCGACTGGCGACGACGCCGCGCTCGCCGGGGCGCGCGGGCAAGCGCACGAACATGGTCTTCAATCCGAGCGCGCCGAGCCTCAGGCCGACTTCGTAATCCTCGGTCATGCTGCTGCCCGCGAACGGCTTGCCTTCCTGAAGCGCGGCGAGCTGCGCCAGCGGCTTCCTCGCGATCGCGCAACCGACGCCGGCGAGCGGGACCGCCGCGCCGACCGCTTCGCGGACCACCAGTTCCTTGACGTGGGCTTCGGCGAACTCGTCGCAATAATGACCGCCGATCCAGCGCGAGTGGCGGTCGGGAAGCGGGACGACCGGAAGCTGGATGACGGCGGCGCGGTCGATCAGCCGATCGAAGATCGTAAGCTCGAGCGGGTGGACCACGTCCTCGGCATCGTGGAGCACGACGGCAGCGGCGGAACGGCCGCTCTCTACCTCATAGGCGATCAGCGCGTCGTAAAGATGGTTGAGGCAATCGGCCTTGGTGGTCGGGCCATCGGCGTCGACCTGGACGGCTTCGATGCGATCGTCAGCGACGCTGGAGATCGCGGCGAGCGTCGCCGGATCGTTGCGGTAATGGCCGACGAAGATGCGATAATTCTCATAGTCCAGGCGGGCGATGGTCGCGCGAAGCATGGCGGCGATGACCGCGGCCTCGTCCCAGGCGGGGACCAGCACGGCGATGAAGCGCGGCTCACCCTCTCGCGGCAGGGCGCTTGCGAATGCCCGCGGGTAGCGGGTGTAGACCGCAATCGCGCGCCAGATCGCCCGCGCGAAGTAAATCACGTCGACGAGCAGGTCGTTGGCCGCAAAGAGGAGGAAGCCGACGCCCGCGAACAAAGCGAGCTCGGCCGCCACGCGGCTGAGGATTTCGGCTAGGAGCATCGCCGGCTAGCGGGCCAGGCGAATGCATCCGCGGATTGGTTTAGCTCGGTCCACTGGCAGCCTCCCCTGGCGGCGAATCATCCAAAACCGAGCGGCCGACGCATGACATAACGAAGGTTAAACAACAATATTGCATGGTTTCCCGTCGTTCACCTTATTTGGCGGCAGTGGCGGCGGCGCCACGCACCCGCTAGCCTCGCCTCGTGAACAAGCTTCCGCTTTCGATCTGGATAGGCATGGTTGCGACGTCGGCGGTGGCCGGCGGCAGCATCGTCTATGCGGGCGGTGGCTGGGCGGCGATCGACCGCGGAGCGACGTGCGAAGCGCTGTCAAGATCGACGCGCGTCGCCGCGAAGGGAAAAGTGCAGGCGATTGCGGGCTTCACCTTCTCGCGCGACCGACGGCGATGGGGCGAGTTCCATGCCCGCCTTCGAAGAATGCCGAGGCCCGGCGCCGCGGTCATGCTGCGGATCGACAACCAGCCGTTCCTGCTCGTGTCGCGCGGAAATCTCGCCTGGAGCGACGGTCCGCGCCAGGATCAGGCCATCATTGCCGCAGTCCGGAGCGCAAGCGGAATGAGCATCGAAACGCGCGATGGCGCCGGCACGCGCTTCGTCGATCCCTACACGCTCGGCGGCGCTGCAACGGCCATCGATGCCGCCGCCGCTGCCTGCGCTGGCAAAATCTCCCGCCGATAACTAGATAGCCCGCTCACCATGAGTGCCGACACCAACCTGATGCCGATCCCCGGCGCCGTCGACCCTGTGCCGGTGCCCAGGGCCACGACCGCGCGCGCCGACGGCAGGCGAGAGCTCGTCGGGCTGCCGAGGGATCTCATCCGCGCCCAATTCGAAGAGGCCGGCCTGGAGCCCAAGCAGGCGAAGCTTCGCGCCAAGCAGGTATGGCACTGGATCTACAATCGCGGCGTCACGGACTTCGACGCCATGAGCGACATCGCCAAGGCGCAGCGCGGCTGGTTCGCGGATCGCTTCGTAATCTCACGGCCCGACGTGATCGAGGCTCAAGTCTCTTCGGACGGCACCCGCAAGTGGCTGTTGAAGACCCACGACGGCCACGATTTCGAAATGGTGTTCATCCCGGATGCCGACCGCGGGACCTTGTGCGTGTCGAGCCAGGTCGGCTGCACGCTCAATTGCCGCTTCTGCCACACGGGTACCATGGCGCTGGTGCGCAACCTCGAGCCGGCGGAGATCGTCGGCCAGGTCATGCTCGCTCGCGATGCGCTCGGCGAATGGCCGTCCCAGCCCGAAGGCCGGATGCTCACCAACATCGTGATGATGGGCATGGGCGAGCCGCTCTATAATTTCGACAATGTCCGCGATGCGCTCAAGATCGTCATGGACGGCGACGGACTTGGCCTGTCGCGTCGGCGGATCACGCTGTCGACCAGCGGCGTGGTGCCGATGATGGGGCGTGCCGGCGAGGAAATCGGCGTCAATCTCGCGGTGTCGCTGCACGCCGTCACCAAGGAAATCCGCGACGAGATTGTGCCGCTCAATCGCAAGTACGGGATCGAGCAGCTGCTGGAGGCGTGCGCCGCATACCCGGGCGCGAACAACGCACGGCGGATCACGTTCGAATATGTGATGCTCAGGGANANGAACGACAGCGACGAGGATGCGCGTGAGCTCGTGCGGCTGATCCGCCACTATCGGCTTCCGGCCAAGGTCAATTTGATCCCGTTCAACCCGTGGCCTGGCGCGCCTTACGAATGTTCGAGCGACGAGCGCATCAAGTCGTTCAGCAACATCATCTTCGAGGCCGGAATTTCTGCTCCGGTACGTACACCGCGCGGGCGCGACATTGACGCCGCGTGCGGCCAGCTGAAGACTGCTGCCGAACGGAGGCGGAAACGCGCCGCCTAGGAGTGCTTGAATGTCGTTGATCGGGAAGTTGGTCGGAAAGCTGCTCACCAGCGGCAGCATCACCCTGAAGACGCCCGGCAAGCCGCCGCAGACCTATGGCCAGCCGGGCGGCCAGCACCTGACCGTCCGCTTCACCGACCGCCGCGTCGGTTTCGACATCATCCGCAACCCGCGTCTCGGCTTCGGCGAAGCCTATATGGATGGCCGCCTGGTGATCGAGGATGGAACGATCCTCGACCTCATGCGGATGATCGTTGGTGCCAATCGCTGGGAGGACGGCGGCAAAGGCCGCAAGGCTCTCAGCAAGGGCAAGGCGACGCGCGCGCTCAAGCGGCTTTTTTCGACCAACAATCTGAAGCGCGCGCGGCGCAACGTCGCGCACCATTACGACCTCAGCGACGAGCTCTACGAGCTCTTCCTCGACGACGACAAGCAGTACAGTTGCGCTTATTTCACCGACCCGAAGAACAGCCTCGAACAGGCTCAGCTCGACAAGAAGGCGCATATTGCCGCGAAGCTGGCGCTCGAGCCCGGAATGCGCGTGCTAGACATCGGCTGCGGCTGGGGCGGCATGGCCCTGTTCCTGCACAAGGTCGCAGGCGTCGACGTGCTCGGCGTCACCTTGTCGGAGCACCAGCTGAAGATCGCGCGCGAGCGCGCGGCGGCCGCAGGCGTTTCAGACCATGTGAAGTTCGAACTTCGCGATTACCGGCTACTCGACGAGCAGTTCGACCGCATCGTTTCCGTCGGCATGTTCGAACATGTCGGCGCCCGCCATTATGACGAATTCTTCGCCAAGTGCCGCGAGCTCATGAAGCCCGACGGAGTCATGCTGCTCCACACGATCGGCAAGCTTGGGTCGGTATCGGCGGCACCCGATCCGTTCACCGACAAATATATCTTCCCCGGATATCATCTGCCGTCGCTGAGCCAGATGGTGGGCGCGAGCGAGAAGTCGCGGCTGATCGCGAGCGATGTCGAGACGCTGCGGCTACACTACGCCTATACGCTGCTGCACTGGCTCGACCGCGCGACAAAAGCGCGGGCCGCGATCGAGAAGATGTACGACGAGCGCTTCTTCCGCATGTGGGAATATTATCTCGCCGGCGGAATCGTGATGTTCGAGAGCGGGGCGGCCTGCAATTACCAGGTGCAATATGTCCGCGACCGCAACGCGCTGCCGATCACTCGAGACTATATGGCGGAGGCGGAGGCGCGCTACCGCAAGCTCGGACGCGAGAGCGGGCCGGCGAAGCCCACTTCTTCGCGACGACGGGCGCGGACAGCCGAACTCGTAAAATGAAAAGGCCCGGCGAATGACGCCGGGCCTTGTTGAGCGCAGCTGAAGCGACGGCTGCTTACTGCTTCTTGGCTTGGCGGACCTGCGGCCGCTCATTCGGCTCGATCTTGCCATCCTTGTTGAGGTCGAGCTTGTCGAACCGCGCAAGCGCCGCCTGCTGGAATTCAGCCAGCGACACGCGGCCGTCCTTGTTGGCATCCTCCATCTGGAACATGCGCGTCGCGCGGCTGCCCTGCGCCGTTGCAGTCTGCTGCATGCGCGCCTTCAGCTGCTGGCCCATGGCGTCGAACTCGGCGCGCGTGATGACGCCGTCCTTGTTGGCATCGGCGCGGGCGAACAGTCCGCGGAACGCGGTCGCCTGCGCCGTCGCAGGCTGGCCGCCCTTCGCCTGGGCGCGCTGCGCGCGCGCCGCTTCAACTTCAGCCGGCGTGATCTTGCCGTCCTTGTTGAGGTCGAGGCGGGCGAAAATCTTCGCGGGATCGAAGTTTTGCGCGCGCTTCTGCACGTTCTGCTCGCGCTTCGCCTCGAGGGCGCTCAGCTCATCCTTGCTGATGAAGCCGTCCTTGTTGGTGTCGAGCTTCGCGAACAATGCCGCGCTGCGGGCCTGCACGTCCGCGCGCGTAGCGGGCTGCGCGGCGCGTGCGGGGCGCGCAGCGGCCGTGCCGGCTGCGGGCTTCGCGGCCTGAGCGAGCGCNGCGCCGCCCGAAAAAATGGCGGCCGCGACGGCGCCGCCGACCAGGAACTTGTTCATTCTAATACCTCCGTGTGAATGGCGCTGGGTTAGGCATGACAAGCTGTATCCCCGTTGAATGCGACGAGGGATGAAATTGTCACCGCCATTTTAACCAAGATTTAGAACTTGCTGCTCACTTTGCGCTCCTCATCTGGACGGGGAAAGCAATGTCAACGAAGAGCGAAGCCGCGGCTGACGTCGCAATTGTCGGCGCCGGACCGGCCGGCCTTACTGCCGCCTATCTGCTGACCAAGGCTGGTCACTCGGTCATCGTGATCGAGAAGGATCCGGTCTACGTCGGCGGCATCAGCCGGACGGTCGAGCATGAGGGCTTCCGCTTCGACATCGGGGGTCACCGCTTCTTCTCCAAGTCGCGCGAGGTGGTCGATCTTTGGAACGAGATCCTGCCCGACGATTTCATCCAGCGTCCGCGGATGAGCCGCATCTTCTACGACGGGAAATTCTATTCCTACCCGCTTCGCGGGTTCGAAGCGCTTCGCAATCTGGGCATCTGGCGCTCGACCTGCTGCATGGCGTCCTACGCCAAGACCCGCCTGTTCCCGCGCAAGGACGTGAAGTCCTTCCAGGACTGGACGATCAACCAGTTCGGCGAGCAGCTCTTCAACATCTTCTTCAAGACCTACACCGAGAAGGTCTGGGGCATGCCCTGCGACGAGATCTCGGCGGATTGGGCGGCGCAGCGGATCAAGGGCCTCAGCCTCGGCGGCGCGGTCATCGACGGCCTCAAGCGCTCGCTGGGCCTGAACAAGCGCCCCAACGACGGCATGGAGACCAAGACTCTCCTCGAAACCTTCCGCTATCCGCGCAAGGGCCCGGGCATGATGTGGGACGCCGCGCGGGACTATGTCGTCGAACATGGCAACAAGGTGCTGATGAACCATTCGCTGCAGCAGCTGTCGTTCGACAACAAGCTCCAGCGCTGGCGCGTCGCTGCCAAGAATGGCGAGGGCAAAACCGTCATCATCAACGCCGCGCACGTGATTTCGTCGGCGCCGATCCGCGAGCTCGTCAGCCGCATCCACCCGCTGCCCAAGGCGATGCCGCGCGCCTACGACCTAAAGTATCGCGACTTCCTGACCGTCGCCCTGATGATCCGTTCGAAGGATATCTTCCCCGACAATTGGATCTACATTCACGATTCGAAGGTGAAGGTCGGCCGCATCCAGAACTTCCGCAGCTGGTCGCCGGAAATGGTACCCGATCCCAAGCTTGCCTGTGTCGGCCTCGAATATTTTTGCTTCGAGGGCGACGGACTGTGGGCGTCGAAGGACGAGGACCTCATCGAGCTAGCCAAAAAGGAAATGGCGATCCTCGGCCTGTGCGACCCTGCCGACGTCGAGGGCGGCGCGGTGGTCCGGCAGGAAAAGGCCTACCCGGTCTATGACGACCAGTATCGCGACAATGTCGAAGCAATCCGCGAGGAGCTGGAAGCAGCTTATCCGACGCTTCACCTCGTCGGCCGCAACGGCATGCACCGCTACAACAACCAGGATCACGCCATGATGACGGCGATGCTGACGGTCCGGAACATCCAGGCCGGACGCAAGTCCTATGACATTTGGGCGGTCAACGAAGACGCCGAATATCATGAGTCGGGCGACGAGGGCGAACAGGCGGCGCTGGCGTCCGAGCGCCTGGTTCCGCAGCGTCTCAAGGCCGCCTAAATGCGGGCACTCGCCGGAAAGCTGTGGCACGACACGTTCGTGCGCTACTTCGCAGTGAGCGGGATGGCACTGGCTGTCGACACGACGAGCTTCTTCCTGCTCGTTGCGGTCGGCGCCGCTGCGGGCCCTGCCGCGGCACTGGCCTACGGCATCGGAATCGTCGCGCATTGGCTTTTGACGAGCCGCGCCGTGTTCGCGGGTGATCTCGCCGAGCGCGGCGCCGCCCGCACGCGCCAGAAGGTGCTGTTCGTCGTCTCCGCGCTCTTGGGCCTCGCACTGACGACCGGCATCGTCACCGTTGGTGCCGCGCTGGGCGTTAATCTCGTTCTGACCAAAGGGGTCGCGGTCGCGGCAAGCTTCACGGTCAACTGGCTGATCCGGCGGTGGGTGGTGTTTCGTCCGCAGCAGCTCGCTGTCGGCTAAGCGGAACCGCGGGCCGGTCTCGCAGCGGTGTTGACCTCGGCAATCCGCAGCGGCTGGGAGGTGCGCCAGCATCGCCGCTGGCCCGATCTCGTCGCTGCCGCGCTGCTGCTTGCCTGCGCGGCCTTCATGTTCCTCGACCACCGAACGCCGCCGATCATCCTTTGGGATGAATCGCGGCTCGCGGTGAACGCGCTGGAGATGCACCTGCGCGGCTGGAGCCTCGTGACGACCTACGGCTTCGTGCCCGACCTCTGGAACACCAAGCCGCCGCTGATGATCTGGCTGATGAACGCGTCGATGACGTTGTTCGGCCCGTCCGAGCTTGCGTTGCGGCTTCCCTCGATGATTGCGGCGCTCGCGACCTTGCTGGTGGTCTTCGTCTTCGTCCGGCGAGTGACNNATTCGNTCGGCACGGCGGCGCTGGCGGTGNTGCTGCTGAGCGCGAGCCTTGCATTCTACGGCCCGCACGGCGCGCGCAGCGGCGATTATGACGCGCTGCTCTGCTTCTTCACCACCTCCTACCTCAGCCTTTTGTTCTTCGCCGTCCACCGCCGCCGGCCCGAGACGAAGCTGCTCGTCGCCATTGGAGTGCTGGTCGCGGGCGCCGCGCTGACCAAGACGGTCGCCGGGCTCGTCCCAGGCGCTGGCGTCGCGCTCTACCTTCTGGTTTCGCGGCGCCTGCGGCGCGGATTCGCAACGCCGCGCTACGTAGCGATGGTCATCGCGGCGCTGGCGCCGCTCGCGCTTTTCTACGTGGTCCGCGAACAGCTCGCGCCTGGCTACCTGAAGGCCGTCTGGTTCAACGATTTCGCCGGCCGCTACCATGACCAGCTCGGGCCTCTGCATCGATCGCCGTGGTTCTTCGTCAAGGAACTGACGGGCGACTGGATGTTCAGCGCCGGGCCTCTCGCTCTTCTCGCGCCGCTGGGCGTCGCCACGTCGAAGGGCAAGGCGCGCCAGGCGCTGCTCTTCGCGCTCTGCTGTGCTGCGAGCGAACTGGTGCTGATCAGCGTGCCGGCGACGCGCCTGATCCAATATATGTTGCCGGTGTTGCCTTGGCTCGCGATCGCCACGGCGATTACCGCTGCGGACCAGCTGCGTCGGATCTTCCCCGAA
>Ga0058694_1001130_pt1 | contig 10888 bp, 9 predicted proteins | sample AgamicOrSfrz_FD_55041 | JGI IMG/M metagenome (GOLD analysis project Ga0058694, IMG submission 55041) | Agave microbial communities from Guanajuato, Mexico - Or.Sf.rz | ecosystem: Host-associated > Plants > Phyllosphere > Phylloplane/Leaf | place: Guanajuato, Mexico | collected 2012-05-30 | reverse complement strand
CGCCCGACGAGCGGCGCGTCGTGCCTGGCCACGTTGTCAATGCGGTCGATGCAACCGGCGCGGGCGACTGCTTCGGCGGCGCGTTCATCGCACGGCTAGTCGAAGGCGACGATCCCTTCGAAGCGGCGCGTTATGCGAACGTCGCCGCGGCGCTATCCACGCAGGGCTACGGCGCGGTCGCGCCGATTCCTTCGCGGGCGGCGGTCGAACGGATTCTCGCGGGCTGAGCGTCGCGCGTTACGTGTCACATTACGCGCCAAACTACGCGTCACATTACGAGCCGCATCAAGCGTCGCATTATGCGCCGCAATACGGGTCGAGCCAGAGCGAACCATCTTGAGAGACTAAACGAGGAGCGAGCAATGCAACGGGACGTAGTGGTGGTGAGCGGTGTGCGTACGGCAATCGGCGGTTTCGGCGGCAGTCTGAAAGACTTTCCGCCCACCGACCTCGGCGCGCGCGTCGTGCGCGAAGCCCTCGCGCGTGCAAACGTGTCCGGCGACGAAGTCGGCCACGTGGTATTCGGCAACGTCGTGCATACCGAACCGAAAGACATGTATCTGGCCCGCGTGGCCGCCATCAACGGCGGCGTCGCGCAGCACACGCCCGCGCTGACCGTGAACCGTCTGTGCGGCTCGGGCTTGCAGGCGATCGTGTCGGCCGCGCAAAGCGTGCTGCTCGGCGACGCGGACATCGCGATCGGCGGCGGCGCGGAGAACATGAGCCGCGCACCTTACTCGATGCCCGCTGCGCGCTTCGGTCAACGCATGGGTGACGCCCGCCTCGTCGACATGATGGTCGGCGCCCTGAACGATCCGTTCCAGTCCATTCACATGGGCGTGACCGCCGAGAACGTTGCTCGCAAATACGACATTTCACGCGAAGCGCAGGACGCGCTCGCGCTCGAATCGCATCGCCGCGCAGCCAACGCGATCACGAGCGGTTACTTCAAGGAACAGATCCTGCCGATCACGATTCCGTCGAAGAAAGGCGACACCGTGTTCGATACTGACGAACACGCGCGCATGAACGCATCGGCGGAAGATTTTTCCAAGCTCAAGCCCGTGTTCGCGAAAGAAAACGGCACGGTCACGGCGGGCAACGCTTCGGGCATCAACGACGCGGCCGCTGCGGTCGTTCTGATGGAGCGCAGCGTTGCCGAGCAGCGCGGCATCAAGCCGTTGGCGCGGCTCGTTTCGTACGCGCATGCGGGCGTCGATCCCGCCTATATGGGCATCGGTCCCGTGCCCGCGAGCCGCAAGGCGCTCGAGCGTGCCGGGCTGACGGTTGCGGACCTCGACGTAATCGAGGCCAATGAAGCGTTCGCCGCGCAAGCCTGTGCGGTCAGCAAGGAACTGGGCTTCGATCCGGCCAAGGTCAACCCGAATGGTTCGGGCATTTCGCTCGGCCATCCGATTGGCGCCACCGGCGCGTTGATCACCGTGAAGGCGTTGTACGAACTGCAACGCATTGGCGGCCGCTACGCACTCGTCACGATGTGCATCGGCGGCGGGCAGGGCATCGCCGCGATCTTCGAACGGATCTGAGTCGCCTGAAGCGCAGCAGGCAGTAGCCAAGGTAATTGAGGAAAGAACGGATGCAGGAATCGAAACCGGTTAAAGGCGCGATGCGTCGGCGCGGCTGGACGGCTATGAGCGTTGCCGCATTGCTGTCCGTGAGCGTGGTGGTGTTGGCGCCGGAAACGGCGCGAGCGCAAAGCGATGCGGTAAAGGAACTCGCTGCGCCCCCGCCGATCCAGTTGCCGCTCAAGCCGAGCCCCGAGTTCGCCAGATTTCCGCGCTATAGCGGCATGCTCGGCTCCCGCCAGATCGTGCTGCGCCTTGGCCCGAAGACGGACGATCCGTCCGGCGTTCATGGCGAGTATCAGTTCACGGACACCGGTGAAGTGATTCTGATCGCCGGCGACCGCGATGGCGACACGCTCGAAGTCGAGGAGTCGAACGACGGCACGCACATTACCGGCAACTGGGTCGGCAAGTTCGCGGCGGACGGTTCCGTGGCGGGCGACCGGATGAACGTNGACGATTCGAACCCCCAGCCGTTCGATCTCAAGCCGCTGGCAGCCGGGCAAGCGGTGCCGGCAGCGNCCGCTGCTNCGAAAGACGGCAANACCGCTGCGGGCGGCGCGGCTTCCGCGACTCGCTCCGATGCGGCGGCGCCCGCAGCCGCGGCTCCGCCGGCAGCGCCNACGGGTGNGGGCCGGCCGGTAGGCGGCGTCAGCAACCTGCAAACCGGCGAGTGATTCCGCGNCCGGCGCNCTTCGCGGGTTCGCGGCNCCCACACCCGGCGCGGCGAAATTCCGCCGACTCGTCTACTCTTGCGTGAGCGGCGCGGCGTTCGCCGCTTTTCGCATCGTCTTCCTTCATTGAATTCACCATGACCCAATCCAAACTCAAACGGTCTTTGCAGACTCGCATCGTGCACGCAGAGGACAAGCTCACGCCGGGCTTCGAGTCTTTCTCCATGCCGGTCACGCGCGCGTCGACCGTCGTTTTCCCGGACCTCGCGACCATGCGCGCGCTCGACTGGAAAAACGACGCCCAATGGCGCTATGGCCTGCACGCAACGCCCACGTCGCTCGCTCTGGCGCAGCGCCTTGCCACGATCGAGGGCGGCAATCACGCGCTGTTGCAGCCTTCGGGACTGTCGTCTATTTCGAACGTGTACTTCGGGCTCGTCAAAGCGGGCGACGACGTGCTGATTCCCGACAACGTCTACTCGCCGAACCGCGATCACGGCGACTGGCTCGCACGCGATTTCGGCGTGACCGTTCGTTATTACGACCCGATGATCGGTGCGGGCATTGCCGAGCTGATCCAGCCGAACACGCGGCTCATCTGGCTGGAAGCACCCGGTTCCGTGACGATGGAAGTGGCCGACGTGCCTGCTATCACCGCGGCCGCCCGCGCCCGCAACGTGGTGACGGCAATCGACAACACCTGGTCCGCCGGGCTCGGTTTCCGTCCGTTCGATCACGGCGTCGACATCTCGGTGCAGGCGCTCACGAAGTATCAGTCGGGCGGCGGCGACGTGCTGATGGGCGCCACCATTACCGTCGATCGCGAACTGCATCTGAAGCTCAAGGCGGCGCGCATGCGCATGGGCATCGGCGTGTCGTCGGATGACTGCTCGTTGATCCTGCGCAGCTTGCCAACGATGCAAGTGCGTTTCCAGCAGCACGACCGCTCGGCGCTCGCGCTCGCACAGTGGCTGAAGACGCGGCCGGAGATCGCCGCGGTGTTGCATCCGGCGATTGAAGACTGTCCGGGGCACGAGTTCTTCAAGCGCGACTTCACGGGAGCGGGCGGATTATTTTCCGTCGTGTTCGACGGGCGGTATAGCGCCGCGCAGATCGACACTTTCTGCGAGTCGCTGGAGCTGTTTGCCATCGGCTGGAGTTGGGGCGGCGCGCATAGCCTCGTGATGCCGTACGACATTGCATCGATGCGCACCGAAGGCGAGTGGCCGCATCGCGGCACGTTGGTGCGGTTCTACATCGGCCTCGAGGAAGAAGCCGATTTGCGGGCGGATATCGAGCAGTGTCTCGCCGCACTCGCGTGAACTGACGCCGCGTCGGCGCAGTGAGATGAGCCCACCGTGACGCGTTCGCGGTGGGCTTTTTTATTGTGCTGCGCTCAGCGAGTCGCAGCCATCGGGCACAACGAAGAGGCAACGAAGACGCAACGAAGGCGCAACCACGCCCGCGTCTTAGCAGACTTCAAAACAACCGCAACAACCCATCCAGCCCTACGTAGTTGAACGCCACGCTGGCGGCTTCACGTACGACCGGCTTCGCGCGGAACGCAACAGAAAGTCCCGCTTCGGCCATCATCTTGAGATCGTTGGAGCCGTCGCCCATTGCGATTGCGCGCGACGGCTCGATGCCGAGCTGCGCGCACGTCTCGCGCAGCGTGCGCGCCTTCACATCGGCATTGACGATCTCGCCGATCACTTTGCCCGTCAGCTTGCCGTCCACGATGTCGAGCGTATTGGCGCGCGTGAAGTCGAGGCCGAGCCGTGCCTTCAGCTTCTCGGTGAAGAAATTGAATCCGCCGGAAACGAGTAGCGTTTTCAGTCCGGCTTCTTTCGCGCCCGCCAGCATCTGCTCGGCGCCGGGCGAAAGCTGCAGGCGTTCTTCATAGACGCGTTCGAGCGCGCTTGCGTCGAGTCCCTTGAGAAGCGCGACGCGGCGCGTCAGGCTTTCGTTGAAGTCTTTGATCTCGCCGCGCATCGAGGCCTCGGTGATCGCGGCGACTTCCGCTTTCAGACCGCAGAAGTCCGCGATTTCGTCGATACATTCGATCGTGATCAGCGTCGAATCCATGTCCATCGCGACGAGGCCGAAGTCGCGCAACTGACGGCCCGCTTCGACAAACGCGTAATCCAGCCGATGCGTGCCGCAATAAACGTCCAGGTCCGGACGCTGCGCAATATCGGCGTCGGAGATGCGGATAGCGTTTGCGTCGACGACGGTGGCGTGCGAGCCGCGCGAGAGCGCAACGAGCGTTTTGTGATGATCGGCGGAAATCGGCGCGGGGCTTTGAATGACGAGGTTCATGAACGACGCATTGACGAGAAAAAGGCGAGCGCGGGGCTCGCAGGAAATCCGCTTATTGTAACGGCTCGACGGAATGCGCCGTCGTGGATGCCAAAACGCGGGTTAGCGGCAATGCAATCGCCGCGCGCCTCGTTCATACTGACGGGTCAAACGATGCGCCACGCTCACTGCATCCACGCCTTCGAGTCGACGCGAGAGCGCCTTCAACGAGAAAGGCTTTGACGACCGCTCGCTCGCAAGGCACCGCCAGAACACATTAGAAGCCCGGAGCACGGTCATTGCGATGCAGGAGCAACAACGCACACTATACGGAGACAACGCATGCCCACGGCGACCGCCGGCGACACAGCCATCCTCGCGCGCGACTTCGATCTGCGCCATCTGAGCCCCGAGTTCTACGCGAATCCATACCCGGTTTACAGCGCATTGCGCACGCATGAGCCAGTGAAGCGCATGCCTGATGGCTCGCTTTTCCTGACGCGCTTTCGCGACGTGCAGGCCGTATATCGCGACCCGAAGACCTTCAGTTCGGACAAGACCGTCGAATTCAAGCCCAAGTACGGCGACTCGCCGCTCTACACGCATCACACCACGAGCCTCGTGTTCAACGATCCGCCGCGCCATACGCGCGTGCGCAAGCTGATCGCCGGCGCGCTGACCGCGCGCGCGATAGCGGCAATGGAACCCGGTCTGGTGCGTCTCGTCGACGGGCTGCTCGATGCCGCGGCTGAACGCGGGCGCATCGATCTGATCGGCGAATTCGCGTCGGCGATTCCGGTGGAGATTATCGGCAACCTGCTCGACGTGCCGCATGCGGAACGCGAGCCGTTGCGCGACTGGTCGCTCGCTATTCTCGGCGCGCTCGAACCTTCGCTCACCAGCGAGCAGTTCGAGCGGGGCAATCGCGCGGTGACCGAGTTCGTCGACTACCTGCGCGATCTGGTCGCGCGGCGCCGGCGCGAACCGGGCGATCCTCAACACGATGTCCTCACGCGCCTCATTCAAGGCGAGCGCGGCGAAAGCGGCGACGGCGAACAATTGTCGGAAGAAGAGTTGCTGCAGAACTGCATCTTCATTCTGAATGCCGGCCACGAAACGACCACGAACCTGATCGGCAACGGGCTTGTCACGCTGACCGAATGGCCCGATCAGCGCGCCGCGCTGCTGGAAGATCCGTCGTTGATCGAATCGGCCGTCGAAGAATGTTTGCGCTTCGAGAGCTCCAACCAGCTCGGCAACCGCATGACGACCAGCGACACGGAGATCGGCGGCCTGCCGGTAGCTCGCGGCACGCCGATCACGCTGTGCATCGGCGCCGCCAATCGCGATCCGGAGCAGTTTGCGGAGCCCGACCGCTTCGATATCCGCCGCGCGCCCAACCGCCACCTCGCATTCGGCTTCGGCATCCATCAGTGCGCGGGTCTGTCGCTCGCGCGGCTCGAGGCGCGCATTGCCATTGGTCGTTTCGTCCAGCGGTTTCCTGCTTATCGACTGGACGGCGAGCCGACGCGCGGCGGGCGCGTGCGGTTTCGCGGTTTCGCTTCGGTACCGCTGCTTTGCCGATAGAGGTGAGGGCGGCAATGCACGGGACTCCGTAGTTTTTGCCGCCAACATGCAAGACTTACAGCGCAGTGTGTGGGTAGGCCAACGGCCTTGCGCCGCGCGTCGTCAAAAAACCGTGGCACGCTTGGTGCTTCTCCATGGGTCTTAGGCCCAGGGGAGCGCACGATGGCACATATGATCTGGAAAGGCGCGATCAGCTTCGGCCTTGTCCACGTACCGGTGCAGTTGTATCCGGCTACGAAGTCGGAGAAGGTCGGCTTCAACCTGCTCGACAAGCGCACGATCGATCCGGTCGGCTATAAGCAGATCAACAAGCGCACCGGCAAGGACGTGACGCGCGATAACATCGTGCGCGGCTTCGAATACGAGAAGGACAAGTACGTGGTGCTGACGGATGACGAGATTCGCGCCGCGAATCCCGAATCCACGCAGACGGTGGATATTCTCGCTTTCGTCGACGCACCCGACATCTCGTTTCTCTACCTAGACACACCGTACTTTCTGACGCCCGACCGCAAAGGCGAAAAGGTCTATGCGCTGTTGCGCGAGGCGATGAAATCGTCGGGCAAGGTCGGCGTGGCGAGTGTCGTCTTGCATAACAAGCAGCATCTTGCCGCACTGATTCCGGTCGGCCCGGTGCTCGCCCTGAACACGCTGCGCTGGGCTGAGGAAGTCCGCGACTTCGACGAATTCAAGCTGCCGGCCGAAGGCACCAAGGCGGCAGGCGTCAGCGCGCGCGAACTCGACATGGCGCAGAAGCTGATCGACGACATGAGCGACACCTGGGACCCGTCGAAGTACCACGACACGTTCCGCGACGACATCATGGCGCTCGTCGACCGGAAGGTCCGCGAGGGCAAGACCGAGGAAATCACCGATATCGAAGCGCCGCGCGAGTCGCGTCAATCGGCCGACATTCTGGACTTGTCCGACCTGCTCAAGCGCAGCCTCGGGCGCGGTAAGAGCAAGCCTGCTTCGGGCACGCGCAAGCGCGCTGCCGCCGACGAGACTGCCGACGAAGACAGCGATTCGCAAGAGGACAGCGGCTCGACGGCATCGCGCAAAAAGCCACGCACGACGCGCTCCACGCGCGCGCCTCGATCGAGTGGAAGCGGCACTAGCAGCGGCAGTGGAGGCGGCCGCGCCACGGCCAAGTCGACTACGACCGCGCGCAAGCGCCGCGCGGCGGCATGATGGAGCGGCGGGCGCAACAGGGCAGAGATAGCGGTGCGAACCGCGGCATGAACCCGCTCGTGCGCCGATCCGACGGCTCCGTTCGCTCGGTACAAGCGCTGCAAGCCATCGCCACCTCGACCCCGATGGAGTTCGCGCGATGAACGACCGACTCGACCTCTACAACCGCAAGCGCCGCTTCGACGAAACGCCCGAGCCCGCCGGCAACAAGGCGGCCAAAAAGCGCGTCGGGCGCAATGCGGCGCGGCCAGGACCGGACGAAGGCTTGTCGTACGTGATTCAGGAGCACCACGCGCGGCGCCTGCATTACGACTTCCGTCTCGAATTGAACGGCGCACTGCTTTCGTGGGCGGTGCCGAAAGGGCCGAGCCTCGATCCGTCGGTCAAGCGTCTCGCCGTTCACGTCGAAGATCATCCGGTCGAGTACGGTTCGTTCGAAGGCGAAATTCCGCCGGGCAATTACGGCGCGGGCACGGTGATCGTCTGGGATCGCGGCACGTGGGAGCCGGTCGGCGGCGCGGCCGAGGCGGCGCGTGCTTATCGGGCCGGCAAGCTCAAGTTCCATCTGCACGGCGAAAAGCTGCACGGCGGCTGGACGCTCGTGCGCAGCCACATGCGCGGCAACGCCGACAAGGAGCAATGGCTGCTCATCAAGGAACGCGACGACGAGGCGCGTCCCGAGAGCGAATACGATGTTCTCGCAGAACAGCCGGGCAGTGTGCTCGGCGCCGCGCCGGCCTCCAATGGCAAAGGCGGCAAGCAGGCCAGCAAGCAGACGAGCAAGCAGACGAGCAAGCCAAAAGACAAGCAGGTTGCTGCGAAGCGAACGACAGCGGCCCCCGTCCGCGGCGATCCGAAGCGTCCGGACATCGTGGCGACGCGCAGCAGCGAGTCGCTGCGCGAACTCGCTGCTGCGCCGGCAATAGAAGGTGCGGTGGCAGCGAAACTGCCCGCGACGCTCAAGCCACAGTTGGCGACGCTCGTCGACGCTACGCCGCCCGGGGACGACTGGTCGTACGAAATCAAGTTCGACGGGTATCGCGTGCTCGCTCGCATCGACGCGAGCGGGAAGGGCCGCGACGTGCAGGTGTTCACGCGCGCGGGCAACGACTGGACCGCGAAGTTCGGCAAGCAGGTGAAGGCGTTCGAACGACTCGGGGTGGAAAGCGCGTGGCTCGACGGTGAAGCCGTGGTGCTCGACGAGAACGGCGTGCCCAACTTTCAGGCGTTGCAAAACGCGTTCGATTCGAACCGGCCGCAAGACATCGTCGTCTATCTGTTCGACGTGCCGTTTCTGAACGGCTACGACTTGCGCGGCGTGCCGCTGCAGCAAAGACGCGCGATTCTGCGCGCGCTGCTCGAANCNGTCGACGACAGCGTGCTGCGCTTTTCGAACGACTTCGAGTTNAGCGCCGACGATCTGCTGAAAAGCGCGTGCGATATGGCGCTNGAAGGGATCATCGGTAAGCGGCGCGACAGCGGCTATAGCTCNGGCCGCTCGGCCACCTGGATCAAGCTCAANTGCCGCCGACGCCAGGAGTTCGTGATCGGCGGCTATTCGGAACCGTCGGGCAGCCGCGCGGCGTTCGGCGCACTGCTTCTCGGCGTGTACGACAGCAAGGGCAAGTTGCAATATGCGGGGCGCGTCGGCACCGGTTTCGACGCCGCGTTGCTGCGCTCGGTGAAGAAAGAACTCGACGCACACGAGACGAAACGCATGCCGTTCGCAGTCCGCCGCGCGAGCGCAGTCGCACGCCGGTGCATTGGGTCGAGCCCGTGCTCGTCGCCGAATGCAATTTCGCCGAATGGACGAGCGACGGTATCGTGCGCCAGGCGTCGTTCGTCAGTTTGCGCAGCGACAAGCCGGCGCGCCAGATCGTCAAGGAAGCACCACGCAAGGGGGACGACGTGCAACAGCAAACCGATATCGAGGCCCAATCCGACACGGCGCCGAAGAAACGTTCAGGACGGCGCGCAGGGGCTGAAGCGGATGACGACGTGCCGACTTCAGGCGCGAATAAAAAGCGCTCTGCCGGCAAAGCGGCGGCGGGAGAAGCAACGGACAACGACACGGAAAAGGACGTAAAAACCACCGCGAAGGCGTCGGCTAAAACCACCGCTAAATCGACCGCTAAAACTGCTGGCGAAGCAACGACAACCACGCCGGCCGCAAAGACAGCGAGCAAAGCAGCTGCCAAAACCGCCACACTGAAAGACGAAGCCGCGGACACTAAACCCGCCGCATCGCGATCGAAAAAATCCGCGTCGCCCGCCGAAGTCGCCGGCGTTCGCGTATCGCACCCGGACCGCGTGATCGACAAGAGCACCGGCGCGCGCAAGATCGACCTCGTGCAGTACTACGAATCGGTCGCGCGGTGGATGTTGCCGCATCTGGCGGACCGGCCTGTGTCGCTCGTGCGCGCACCCGAAGACATTGGCGGTGAGCTGTTTTTCCAGAAGCACAGCCAGAAGCTGTCGATCCCGAACATCACGCAGCACCCCGGGCTCGACCCCGGTCATCCTCCGCTCATCACCGTGGAGAGTGTGAAGGCGCTGGTCGGCGCCGCGCAAATGGGCACCATCGAATTTCACACGTGGAATGGCGTGGCATCGAACATTGAAAAGCCGGACCGCGTCGTGTTCGACCTGGATCCGGATCCGTCGCTGGGATGGGACCGGATGATCGAGGCCGCTCAGCTGACGCGCTCGCTGCTGGACGAACTCGGCCTCACGTCTTTTTGCAAGACGAGCGGCGGCAAGGGCTTCCATGTCGTGGTGCCGCTGTCGAAACACGCGGGTTGGGACGAGGTGAAAGAGTTTTCGCAGGCGGTCGCTCAGCACATGGCGAGCACGCTGCCCAAATATTTCAGCGCGAAAATGGGCGCGCAAAATCGCAAGCAGAAAATTTTCGTCGACTATTTGCGCAATAACCGCGGCTCGAGCACGGTCGCCGCGTTTTCCGCGCGGGCGCGGCCGGGGCTAGGCGTTTCGGTGCCGCTCGCCTGGGACGAGGTCGCGTCGACCACTGGCGGCGATCAGTGGAATATCGGGAACCTGCATGAGCGTCTTGCCAATCTGAAGAGCGACCCGTGGGCCGACTACTCGAAGACTCGCCAGCGCATCACCGCGGCAATGAGAAAACGCCTGAACGGAGCGTAGCCGGCGCGTTCGCGTCGGCTGTAATAGTGAACACACAAGGAGCGGGTTATGAAAAGCACACCGCAATCGTCGGACGGCGGCAAGCAGGCCGATCCGCATGCCGAGAAGCATCCGGAGTCATTGGAAGACGCAGCCGCGCCGTTGCCGCATGAGAACGACCAGAGCGCCGGCTCGCAGCACGACGAAGAGCCACGGCGTGTTGGCAAGCAGGCGCATAGCGACGTCGAACGTGGGCTGCAGGACACGGATCGCCGCGGTGGCGGCGAGTATCAGGAAAAGACGCAGAACGACGCGCAGGCCGACGTGAACACCGATGAAAATCGTCAGGTAACGCAGCCGGCAAGGCTGGCTCGTGAGGTATTGCAAGCTGACTTCCGGCTGCTGACGGAAGTC
>Ga0058694_1001129_pt1 | contig 10892 bp, 9 predicted proteins | sample AgamicOrSfrz_FD_55041 | JGI IMG/M metagenome (GOLD analysis project Ga0058694, IMG submission 55041) | Agave microbial communities from Guanajuato, Mexico - Or.Sf.rz | ecosystem: Host-associated > Plants > Phyllosphere > Phylloplane/Leaf | place: Guanajuato, Mexico | collected 2012-05-30 | reverse complement strand
GCTCGGCGTGGCCCTGCCGGACGGTTTCGATTTCGTCACGGATCATGCGCTACCTGCGGCTGAGCTAGACCGCCTGGATGGGGTCATCACTGCCTGTACTGTCGCCATTGCGCAGACTGGGACATTGATTCTGCAGAACGTTACTGGCCAGGGGCGCCGTGCGCCGACGCTGGTTCCGGACTATCATCTCTGCGTGGTCCGAGAGGACGATGTCGTGGAAACCGTGCCGGAGGCGTTTGCCAAGCTGCAGTCCACGGCAACATTGGCTACCACGTTTATATCCGGCCCGTCCGCTACAGCAGATATTGAGATGACACGCATCAAAGGCGTTCACGGACCCCGTTTTCTAGACGTGATCCTGATCGGGTGAGCTGCAGGAGGGAAGTGATTGGTTCCGATCAGCGGAAGAGTTTGGACACATGGAAAGCCATGTGGTTTCAATAGAGAGTATATTTCGAATGAAAGCTTGAGGTACTTGTATGGGATTGAATGGCGCGGGGACCAGTGCAGGGGTGCAGGACCGGGTTTGGGCGGCGTTAGACAGTTTTCGCATCGAGGTCCCGTCCTGGGGCTTTGCGAACACAGGGACACGTTTCGGCAAGTTCACCCAACCTGCCGCTGCAACTACGCTCGAGGAGAAATTCGCGGACGCCTCCCAAGTGAATCTGTTGACTGGCGCAAGTCCCACCGTCGCACTGCACGTCCTGTGGGACCTGCCGAACGGCAAAGGTGACGTTGCAGAGATCAAGCGTTTGGAATCCAAGTACGGTGTAAGGGCCGGGTCCATCAATCCGAACCTGTTCCAGGCGCAGGAGTACAAATTCGGCTCCATCTGCAATCCGAGTGCAGAGATCCGCGGCAACGCGCTTGCGCATCTGCTTGACTCCGTCGAGATTGGCCGCGAACTGGGCGACAAGGACGTCTCGCTGTGGATTGCGGATGGCTCCAACTACCCGGGAACGCAGAGCATACGAAAGCGCATTGAGTGGATGGAGGAGGTCTTTGCGTCTACTCATGCCGCACTGGGAGAGCATCAGCGGATGCTCATCGAGTACAAGCCGTTCGAGCCCGCGTTCTACCACACCGATATTGCCGATTGGGGCATGGCCCATGAACTCGCCCGGCGCGCCGGCCCGAAGGCGAAGGTTCTCGTTGATACGGGACACCACCTCCAGGGCACGAACATCGAACAGATCGTCACGTGGCTGCTCTACTGCAATGCCCTCGGCGGCTTCCACTTCAACGATCGCAAGTACGCCGACGACGACCTGACGCTGGGCTCAATCGATCCGTACCAGGTGTTCCGCATCTTCCACGAAATTCTGAGCTGCCCGGATGAGGCTGCCGTCTCCCAAATCGCTTACATGATCGACCAGAGCCACAATCTGAAGGGCAAGGTAGAAGCCATGGTGCAGACGGTGGTCATGGCGCAGGAACTGTTCGCCAAGGCTGCGCTGGTGGATCGAGAGAAACTGTCCGCCCGGCAGAACTCGTGCGACCTGGTCGCGGCCGAGGAGACGTTGCGCGGGGCGTTCTGGACGGATGTTCGACCGATCGTCAGGGAATGGCGGGAGGCACACAAGCTCCCGGTCGAACCGCTACAGGCTCTGAACGAGAGCGGATATGTGCAGAAGATCGCGCAGGAGCGCGGCGCGAGAAACGCAAACAGCGTCTCCAGCTACGCCTGACGATTTCCGACAAATAAGCGTCGACGGCCCTCCTGCGGGAGGGCCTCGTCGTTGCCGCAGGACCCGCCTGACACGATGCTTGCGTCGCGCTTGATATGCTGGTTCTGATGGCGAAACCTATAGTTCTCACGATCCTGGACGGCTGGGGCTACCGGCCGGAGACCAACGGAAACGCAATTGCATTGGCTCGGAAGCCCATCTATGACGGTCTACTGCGCGACTTCCCGAACACGTTAATCCGCGCGAGCGACCACTACGTCGGCCTGCCGGACGGTCAAATGGGCAACTCCGAAGTTGGCCACCTCAACCTGGGTGCCGGCCGTATCGTCCGAATGGACGTGACCCGGATCGATGTCGCCATTCAGGACGGCACGTTCTTCACGGATCCCACGCTGATGTCGGCCATAAGAGCCGCACAGGCGAACGACAGTGCGCTGCACATCATTGGCCTCCTCTCCGACGGCGGCGTCCACTCGCACCAGCGCCACCTCTATGCGCTCCTCAAGCTCGCGGCCCAGAACAATCTCACACGCGTATTCGTGCACGCCTTTATGGATGGCCGCGACACTTCGCCGACCGGCGGCGTTGGATACATCGAGAGCCTCCAGCAGCAGATTCGTGAGATCGGCGTGGGGGCAATTGCCAGCGTCAGCGGCCGATACTACGCAATGGATCGTGACCTCCGCTGGGAGAAGGAGCGGCAGGCCTTTGACGCCCTCGTCACCGGCCATCCCGAGGGAGGCACCTACGCGGATCCCCTGGAGCGCGTGAAGGAACTGTACAACACCGGCATCACCGACGAGTTCATCCCGCCGTTCACGGTAGTCGATGCCGCCGGCCATCCCGTCGGTCCCATCCGCGATCGCGACGTGGTAATCAACTTCAATTACCGCGCCGACCGCGCACGGCAGATTACGCGCGTGCTGGCGCGTAACTCCGGCCTGACCGTGAACGGCGGCAAGGACCTGCCCAAGGCCGCCGAACTCGACGCGGAGATCCCCCGGAACCTCGTTCCGAACAACATCCACTACGTCTGCATGACGCAGTACGACAAGAACTTTACGCTACCGATCGTCATCCCGCCGGAGTCGATGGATAACCTGCTGGCGCATCTGATGGCGCAAGCAAACGTCCGTAACCTGCGGGTCGCCGAGACCGAGAAGTACGCACACGTGACGTATTTCTTCAACGGTGGCATTGAGAAACCCTTCGCCGGCGAAGATCGCGTGCTTGTCCCGTCGCAAAAGGTAGCGACATACGATCTTGCGCCGGAAATGTCTGCTGAAGGGATCGCCGACGCCGTCGTCAAAGCTGTGAACGACACGGCATTCGACGTCATCATCGTGAACTTCGCAAACGCTGACATGGTCGGGCACTCAGGCAAGCTCGAACCGACCGTTCGCGCCGTTGAGACTGTTGACCGCGAACTCGGGCGAATCTACAAGGCTGTCCGGCAGCGCGGCGGCGCATTACTGGTAACAGCCGATCATGGCAACGCCGAGATGCTGATCGATCCAGTCACGGGTGGCCCACACACGGCGCATACAACGAATCCGGTGCCGTTTATCTACATCACGGATGCGCCGGATGGAACCATTTCGCTGCGGCCAAACGGCAGCCTGCGGGACATCTCGCCGACCATCCTCGGGCTGTTACATCTGGATAAGCCGAAGGACATGACGGGCGAGACTCTGCAGATTTCCGCAATTTAGTGGCAGCGAGTGGGCGCGAGTCGATATCGTGTGACGCAGGAGAATTCCCCTGATGTTGACGCCGGCTCGCGACGCATTGTTGTTCCTGCTGGTCGCTGTAACCCTATTCGGCTGCGGTGTTCTGCTCTGGCCGTTCCTGCCCGCGCTGACCGGTGTTGCACTGATCGCAATGCTGACCCGCGCACCCTTCGAGTGGTTGCGGCGGAAGCTGCGCAACAGGACACTGGCCGCAGGAGTGTCAGTAGTTTTCGTTGCGCTGTGCATCATTGCGCCCGTCTTTTTAGCCGGTCACTTCCTGGCTGACAATGTCGCGGACGCTGTTTCGCTGCTGCGAAGTCCTGAAACAGCTCGACGCGTTCACAGCGCGTGGGATGGGTTTCGATCGGAACTAGCTCGCCTCGGACTGCCGGCTCCGAAGCTCGATCTCAACTCCACCGCCGACAACGCCAGTGGACCGATTGCGTCCGGCGTAGTCTCGTTGCTCGGCGGCTCCGTCGCGACGGTCACGCAGATCGGCCTGATGCTGTTCCTGCTGTTCTTCTGGTACCGCGCAGGGGACTCGCTCGGCAGCCGCGCGCGGCGTGTCCTGCCGTTCAATGCCGTCGAACGTAGGTTCCTCGGTGCTACGGTGCGGCGGACCGTTCGTGCTGTTGTCGCGGGCCGTGTTGCGGTCGCGGCAATTCAGGCGTTGCTTGCCTGGATAACGTTTTTACTGCTCGGCATTCCAGCCGCCTCGCTTCTGGCGACCGTCACTTTTGTNTGCTGCATATTGCCGGCTGTCGGTGCCTTCTTCGTNTGGGTTCCGGTGACGGTGTATCTCCTCCTCATACACGCCTGGACGCGTGCGATCATTCTCGCTTGCATCGGAATGTTCGTGCTCAGCACCATCGACAACGTATTGCAAGCGGTGATCTCAGGGACTCAGGCGCGGATGAGCACCGTAGAAATCTTCGTGTCNGTACTCGGCGGCGTCTGGGCCTTGGGNATTCCGGGATTNGTNCTCGGACCNGTGATCTGGGTCATGGCGGCGGGNTTGCTCACNATCTGGAATCACCGGCAGAAGTACGCGCCTGGTGTCGCAGCGTCCAGCTAGAACTCTCGCCGACCTTCCAGCGCACGCGTCATTGTCACCTCGTCCGCATACTCGATGTCGGACCCAGCGGGCACGCCCGTAGCAATTCGTGTGACGCGCAGGGCCGGCGCGACACGGCGTATCTCCTGTGCCAGGTACGCTGCCGTCGCTTCCCCTTCCGTCGTCGGCGAAGTCGCGAGTATGACCTCCCGGACGAGGACCTCTGGTTCCGGCACTTCCTCGTTCAGGGCAGNCGGGTCCAGGCTTGCTCCTGCCTCGGGGAGTGCCTGAGCCGCAGCTTCTACCACCTCCGCTGCTGCCCGCCCGGCTGTCAGTCTCGCGAGCAGACTGGCGATACGCAACTGTTCCGGACCCACGCCGCCGATCGGCGAAAGCGTGCCATGAAGCACGTGATAGACGCCGTTGTAGCTGCGCGTCTTTTCAATGGTTGCGATATTCGTCGGCTCCTCCACCACGCACACGAGGTGCTGGTCGCGGACGGCGCTGGAGCAGTACACGCACGGGTCGACATCGGTGATGTTGTTGCAAATCGAGCAGAGCCGCAGCTTTTGCCGAAGCACCAGGATCGCTTCGGCCAGCGCGCGTGCGTCTGCGTCGGATGAGCGCAGCACATGGAAGGCCAGCCGCTGGGCAGATTTTGTCCCGATCCCCGGCAGCTTGCGCAGCTCGTCGATCAGGCGCGACATCGGTTCTGCGAATCGCCCCGTCGACAACGATCTACTCCAATCCAGGTATGTTGAGGCCGCCCATCATTCCTGCTACCGACGATTTCGCTGCCTCATCCGCTCGTCGTCCCGCCTCGTTCACAGCGGCTGCGATCAGGTCCTCAAGCAACTCGATGTCGCCTGTCGAGGCGCCCAACGCTGTCGGCTCGATGATGATGCGCAGCACTTCCTTCTTGCCGTTCATCCGCACCCGCACCATGCCGCCGCCCGTTTCAGCTTCAACGACTGTTTCGGCCAGCTTCTGTTCCATCTCTTCCTGCATCTGGCGGGCGTGCGCCACCATCTCCTGCATCTTGCCCAGATCAGAAAAGTTCATTGGGTCCTCACTTCGAAACTCTGTCGAGCTGCTACTCGCCCTCGCGTAAATCGATCACGGTCTGAATCTCGGCATTGAACAGCTTCTGCGCCTGTTGCACCATCGGATGCTCCAGTGCTTTCGCCTGCACCGACCCGGTCCGTGCAGGCTTGGGCTTCTTTGCATTCCCCGCAGCAGGCGTTCCTGGAAGCAGCGTTACTCTCGCCGCTCCAGCATCGCGAGCGACGGCACGCACGATCTTCTCGGCGTCCGCATTCATCACCACCGGCAGCATCGTCTTCGAGAGCTCCGTCTGGATGCGGGCTTCGCCGTCCGCGATTGTCCATACTGCGTCCTCCATTGCGTCAGCAGCAGAGGACTGCTTCGAATTCCGCAGCGCCTCGATCGCGCGCTGTTGAAGATCGTCCGGTGCCGTTGTAGCTGCCGCGTCAGCGGCGGGAACTGGCGCAGCGGCGGGAACTGGTGCAGCGGCGGGAACTGGTGCAGCGGCCGGAGCCGGTGCAGGGAGGGGAGCAATTCCAGCAGATGCCGCAATATCGCCACCGGCGAGAGCCGGTTCAGCGACTGCACGAACCGCGGCCGGCCTGATCTCCGGAGCAACTCGCGGTTGCGGTGCCATTACGTTCGTGCCCCGAACCTCCGCAACTGGCGCGGGCGGCACCGGCGCTGCCGGTCGTGGTCCTGCGACAGCCGCCTCCGGCCCCCGGCGCGTTCTGTCCTGCTCAAAAGGCGAGAAGGGGCCACCCTCGGCCCTTGTCGACGCCGCCGGAACATTGGCCACTGGTGCTGCCCCGCGCGGCACCGGCGTGGGCGTGGGTGTCGATGTGCGCGCAGGTGCGGACGATGTTCGCCCGCCTCGGCCGCCCTGGCTCAGAATCTCCTCAATCGGCAATAACCGGCGCAGATGCACCAGCTTCAGTAGTCCCAGTTCGAGGTGAAACCGCTGCTCCTGCCGGTAGCCCAGTTCGTCGAACGTCCGCAGCATGATATTCAGAAATCGTGTGAGCTCTTCCTCGCTGAACAGCGAGGCCGTCCGCGCGGCGCGCCGCTGTTCGTCCGGAGAAATCTGCAGCAGCTCCCCGGCGCCGCCACCCGAGTCCACGCTCTCAGGCGTGATGCCCGCAATTCGAGCAATCAACGCATTGCGCAGATATCGCACACATTGCCGAGCCAGCTGGACCGGAGAATTGCCCGCATCCAGCAACTCGTTCGCAATCGTCATCACTTCGGCCGAGCGGTTTCCGTCCACTGCCTCCATGATCCGCTCAAATACTGTGTTGGGAACACTGCCCATCAGGTCGCGAATCTGTGTAGCATCCAGCCGTGCGTGACCGTCCTCACTCGGCGCACTGGCAATCGCCTGGTCCATGATCGACAGCGCGTCGCGCATGGAGCCATCACCGGCCTCGGCCAGCAGCGCGAGCGCAGCATCGTCAGCCTCTACGCCTTCGGCCTGTGCAATCGCCCGAAGCTGACCCAGAATATCGACCAGTTTCACTGCATGGAAGCTGAAGTGCTGGCAACGCGACCGGACCGTCTGCGGAATGTCCTCCGGCTGGGTCGTAGCCATCATAAAGACGATGTGCTCGGGCGGTTCCTCCAGCGTCTTCAGCAGTGCATTGAACGCCGCATCCGTGATCTGATGTGCCTCGTCAAGGATGTAAATCTTGTACTTGTCACGTGCCGGACGGTATCGCGCGGCATCGCGCAGTTCGCGAATCTCGTCGATGCCGCGGTTTGTCGCTGCGTCGATCTCGATTACATCCACCGAGTTGCCCGCGCGGATCTCCACGCAGCTGTCGCATACCTCGCACGGCTCCGCAGTCGGTCGCTCGGTTGAGCCGATCGGATTCCGGCAATTCAGCGCCATCGCCAGGATGCGCGCGATCGTCGTCTTACCGATTCCGCGGTGGCCGGAGAAGATATACCCGTGCGCAATGCGCTTCTGCGCAAGCGCATTCATCAGAGTTACGGTGACGTGGTCCTGGCCGACAACATCGGCAAAGCGCTGCGGTCGGTATTTGCGGGCTAGTACCTGGTAGGCCATGCGACGACTTCGATTGTACCGCCGCAGCCTGTCCGACCGTCAGTGCACTTCAGCGGCTCTTGGCTGCCGCTTCGCGCCTCGCCTTCCGCTCGCGGCGCTTCACCTCGTCCTCGCTGAACATGGTGCCGCGGCACTTGGCTGCGCCGCAGTAGCAGTCCTGCGCGTCATCATCCGAGTCGTGCAGGTTGTACTCGTACGTCAGCTCCTCGCCGGGCGCAATGTCGCGGATGCTGCAGATGTACACCCGGCCATCCTCATCCTGCTCGGTTTCGCAGTTGGGCTCGCACGAATGATTGAAGAACATTGCCGTGCCGAACCCGTCGATCACCTCTTTTTCGCCGCACGCGAACAGGTAAGTGACGCACCGGTCTTCATAGCGGACATCGGCTTCATCCTTTGAGAGCCGCGGGCCGTCGTACTCGATGATTCGCACCCCCTTCTTGATCGGGCGCGTCGTGTAGCAACCGGCAGCATGTATCGACGAGGAGCGAATCACTAATCCGGGAAGCATGTCAGCTCAGATTATTACAGCGCCGATCTGGACGCCGCAGGCGAGACCCAGGCGACTCTTCAGCGTCTAAACTGGTAACGATGGCTTGGCGACTTGCGAATCGAATGTTGCTGGTGCTTGCCCTGTCTCTGCCGGCCGGCATAGCCGGAGCGCAGGCTACTACCCAGCCCACGTCCCAAACCTCGCCGGCTCCGTGCAGTGTCATCCCCCAGCCGCAGCCTTGCGGNTCGAAACCTGCCGACNGCAAATCCACCACCGACAAGTTCCCGTTTCCTGGCGAAAGCACCGCCGCTCCACAAGGTAGCTCCTCGGCTCCGGCGTTGACCGGCGTGCCACAAGCTCCGGACCCCCCGCAGGCGCCGCTCAACCCGGGTGTTCCCGCCGACAAGAAATTCCCATTCCCAGGCGAGAGTGGCAGTTCTGGCGTGCCGAATCCATCTTCAGGCGCCAGTTCCAGTTCTTCCAGCAGCAGCACCGACGGTGAACCGAATCCCGCCGATGCTGCCAGTGCACCGGATCAGGGCAGCGCCCCCGAACTGAAGGACAAGGGTAGCGAGGGCCAGCAGACACGCCACATCCTGCACCGGGTTAACCCGGTTGGCACGAAGCTCCAGAGCGGCGACGAACGTGAAGCCGAGGACCTTGATGTTGCCCGGTCCTACATGGACCACGAGAACTTCCAGGCAGCCTATATGCGCGGCCTCGATGCCGTGAAGCTCGCGCCTGACGATCCTGTCGCCCACTTCATCGTTGCCGAGTCAGCGATGAAACTCAACAAGCGCACCGAGGCCATCCAGCACTATCAGGAGTGTCTCAAGCTCGATCCGATTGAGAAGCAGGCCAAAGCGGCCCGAAAAGCCCTCGACAAGCTCCAGGCGCAGCGCTAAGCCTCAAGTAAGGCGGGAGCGAACCAGCGATATCCCTTTCGGCGGCTCGGGAGGAAACGTCTCGATGATCGTCGGTGGAGCTGGTGCCGCGCCCAGCGTGTCTTCCTCGTCATCCAGCACCAGTTCCTCGTCGACGCGAAGATATCTCCTCATGTACCGCAGCGGCTCGTCCGCAAGCGCCAGTTCCCGCAGGTGATAGCGCCACGCGTCATCTCGCGTGCTGCGACGCGTGTACGGTTTCCGNGTCACGACGCCGATAGTTCCGTCCTTCTTCCGCCGTGTAAACGTCTGAGACGCCACCTGGAAAGTCATCCGTTCGCCCGGCTTCCAGAAGCTCGACGCAAACTCATGCGAGAACAGCAGTGCGTAATATCGTCGCTCGGTCGAGAGCGTCTCGATCGCCTGGCGTGTCGTCTCCCACGGCAGACGCAGCTTCGTGATGTACCACTTCCGGAACTCAAAACCGTTCGCGCGAGCCTGTGCGACGAGCAATTGCAGCAGTTCAAAACGTGTCATAGANGAACCGGTGGCGTGCGCTGCGGACGGGAGTCTCTCAGCAGAGCACGCATTGAAGCCTACAGGAACCCAGGTNCGAAATTGCCAACCGCTCCGGGCAGGAGCATCATGATAGTACCCTCGGCAGGGACGCGTACCGAGGTGGATGCTTGTTCTACTTCGCGGCCTGTGCCGCTTGCTGATCTTTCGTGAGACTCCATTGGTTGAAAGGAGACTCCTGCCGTGTCAATGACATGCCCAAAGTGCCATCAGAACAATGTCAGAAGGTCACATCGCCGGTTCCTGGATTACCTGTTCAGCGCATTCGGAATGGTTCCGTTCCGATGCAACGTATGCGAGCATCGCTTCTACCGGTTCCGGAGACCGGACAAAGCCTGAGCGTCCGCTGGTGAGTATTGCAGGACCGCTCCGCGCGGCTTCCCGGAGCAGTCGCCCGTCCAGGTACGAGGGGTAAAAGTCGATTGCACCGGCCACGCAAGTTGAATCAGCGCACTTCACAGGCTCCTCAAAACCGCCAGGACTCGTCTAGGGCTTTTTACGCTCTCCGCGTTGTCACCACCTGNGTACTCGTCCTATGTTCTGTGCGTGCGGCCTTTGCGCGCGGCCCTTCCCAGCCCGCCCCGGAGCCTCCGGCNGACCACACTTACCCACTGAACGCAGATNCGCTGGTCCGCGAAGGCTATCACCGCTTCTACAACCTCGATTACGACGGCGCNATCAGCCGNTTCGAAACCGTCCTCAAGGAGCATCCGCAGGACCCAATGGCCTACGGCTATCTGCAGATGGCCACCGTCTTCCGCGAGCTCTATCACCAGGACCTGCTCGACACCACCTATTACGCACACGACTCCTTCCTCAGCAACAAGCGCAATGTTCCAATCGCCCCGGCGACCCGCGACCGCATCGAGGATCTGACCGACGATGGCATCAAGCTCGCGGACGACCGTATCAAAGCCAATCCCGCCGACAAGGATGCCTACTTCGCCCGCGGATACATGAAGGGCATACACGCCGCCTTCATCACCCTCGTCGACCACAGCTTCTCGGCTGCGGCCAGACAGGGCTTATCCGCGCGCAACGACTCCGAGCAGGTGCTGAAAATCGATCCGCAGTACACGGACGCCCAGATGGCCATCGGCATTCAGCAGTTTGCCGCCGGGAGCCTGCCCCGGTTCATCCGACTGATCGTGGGCGTCTTCGGGGCTGGCGGCAATAAGGAGCGCGGTCTGAATCTTCTCCGAGACTGCGCGGCTCACGGCACTATCACTTCCGTAGAATCCCGCACCGTCCTGTCGCTCTTCCTGCGTCATGACGGCCGCTACTCGGAAGCCCTCGCTGTCCAGCGCGGCCTCGCCCGCGAGTTTCCGCACAACTTCCTCTTCCGGCTCGAGGAGGCT
>Ga0058694_1001126_pt1 | contig 10914 bp, 9 predicted proteins | sample AgamicOrSfrz_FD_55041 | JGI IMG/M metagenome (GOLD analysis project Ga0058694, IMG submission 55041) | Agave microbial communities from Guanajuato, Mexico - Or.Sf.rz | ecosystem: Host-associated > Plants > Phyllosphere > Phylloplane/Leaf | place: Guanajuato, Mexico | collected 2012-05-30 | reverse complement strand
GCTTCGAGAATCGTGCGCATGTCGCGGATCGGCACGCCTTCTTCCAGCAGGTTTTGCAGCACCTTTTGCAGCGTGGTGAGCGGCAGCGACTTCGGCACCAGATCGTCGACGAGCGACGGCGTGTCTTTCTGCATCCGCTCGAGCAGCGCCTGCACTTCNCGGCGACCGAGCAGTTCNGACGCATGCGTGACCACCAGGTGATTCAGGTGCGTCGCNACGACCGTGCTCGAATCGACCACCGTGTAGCCGTACACCTGCGCCTGTTCGCGCAGATTGGTGTCGATCCAGATGGCCGGCAGACCGAATGCCGGGTCCTGTGTCGGCGTGCCCGGCAGCGCAGCGGAAACCTGGCCGGGGTTGATCGCGAGCCATTGACCCGGATACGCCTCGCCGACGCCCACTTCCACGCCCTTGAGCGCGATCCGATAACCGTTCGGACGCAATTCCAGGTTGTCGCGGATGTGGATGACCGGCGGCAAGAAGCCGATTTCCTGCGCAAACTTCTTGCGGATGCTTTTGATCCGCTTGAGCAACTCGCCGTCGGAATTCTTGTCGACGAGCGGAATCAGCCGGTAGCCCACTTCGAGGCCGAGCGTGTCGATCATCGTCACGTCGTCCCAGCTTGCTTCCGCGTTTTCGATCGGTGTTACGGCTGCCGGTGCGACATCCACGAGCGCGGTCGTGTTCTTGCGTTCTTCGGCACGCTTTTTCATCGTGCGGCCGAGCTGGATCAAACCGCCGCCGAGAATCAGAAACGCGAAATGCGGCATGCCCGGAATCAGGCCCATCAGCACGAGAATGCAACCCGTGATCGCCAGCACGCGCGGGTTCGTGAAAAGCTGCCCGGTGAGCTGTGTGCCGATGTCTTCGTTCGTCGCGACACGCGACACGATCACACCGGCAGCGGTCGAAATCACGAGCGACGGAATCTGCGCGACCAGGCCGTCACCGATGGTCAGCAGCGTGTAGTTCTTGCCCGCCGACGCGAAGTCCATGCCGTGCTGAACCATCCCGACGATCAACCCGCCGAAGATGTTGATCACCATGATCAGCAGGCCGGCAATCGCATCGCCGCGCACGAACTTGCTCGCGCCGTCCATGGAACCGTAGAACTCGGCTTCCTGCGAGACTTCCGAGCGACGCTTACGTGCCTGTTCTTCGTTGATGAGACCGGCGTTCAGATCGGCGTCGATCGCCATCTGCTTGCCGGGCATCGCGTCGAGCGTAAAGCGCGCGGACACTTCCGCGATACGCCCCGCGCCCTTCGTGATCACCATGAAGTTGATGACCATCAAAATGATGAAGACGACGATACCGACCGCGAAGTTGCCGCCCACGAGGAAGTGGCCGAACGACTCGATCACCTGGCCGGCCGCGTCAGGACCCGTATGGCCTTCGAGCAGCACGACTCGCGTCGACGCAACGTTCAGCGACAGCCGCAGCAACGTCGAGAACAGCAGCACGCTCGGGAAAGCGGCAAAGTCGAGCGGCTTCATCGTGTACATGCTGACGAGCAGCACCATCACGGAAAGCGCGATATTGAAGGTGAACAGCAGATCCAGCAGGAACGGCGGCAACGGCAGAATCATCATGCCGAGGATCATGCAGATCAGCACCGGGCCGGCTAAGGCGCGTAAATTGGTGCCGCTCAAGGCATCGGGCCGTCGAGCGAGGAAACCGGCGCGAGCGTTCATGCGGAGGCTCCGTTATCGTTAGCGGGGTTAAGCGTGTCGGCGGCTTCCTGATCGGCTTCTTCATCCGATACACCGCCCTTGTCGAGTTCAGCGGGCACGTCGAGCTCGGTCGGTGCGACCGGCACGTCGCCGCCGTCGGTTTTGAAGCGCCGCAACTGGTACACCCACGCGAGCACTTCGGCGACCGCGCCATAAAGCTGGCCGGGAATCTCGCGATTCAGTTCGACGTTGTGATACAGCGCGCGGGCAAGCGGCGGCGCTTCGAGCAGCGGCACATTGTTTTCGGCGGCCAGCTCGCGAATCCGCGCAGCCACCAGGTTCACGCCCTTGGCGACCACCTTCGGTGCGCGCATCTCGCCGTCCGTGTATTGCAACGCGACCGCGAAGTGCGTCGGGTTCGTGACCACGACGTCGGCCTTCGGCACTTGCGTCATCATGCGGCGGCGGGCAATTGCGCGCTGCTGCTGGCGAATCCGGCCTTTTACGTGCGGATCGCCTTCGCTTTCGCGGTGCTCGCGCTTCACTTCTTCCTTGCTCATGCGCAGCTTCTTGTGGAACTGCCATAGTTGATACGGCACATCCATCGCGGCCACGACGAACATGCCGGCCACCGTCATGCCGCAGCACACGGCAATCAGATGCACGGTGTTCGCAAGCGCAAGGTGCAGCGGCTGCGTGGCCAACGCGAGAATTTCCTCGCGTCGATTCCAGATCGCGGTGCCGCCGATCACGCCCACCACCAGCGTCTTCGCGAGCGACATGACAAGCTGGATAGGTCCGTTGATCGAAAAGATCTTGCCGAGGCCTGCAATCGGATTGAGACGGTCGAACTTGGGCTCGAGCCCTTTCGCCGACAGTTGCCAGCCGCCCAGCGCCATTGGCGCGAGCAAGGCCGCGGCACCCGTGACCGCGAGAATCGGCAGCAATGCGGCGAGTCCTTCGCGGCTGGCGGCACCCGCGCCGATCAACATGCGACGGGTCTCGAAAGCGGACGCGTGATCGAAAGTGAAGGCCGCGCGCAGCATGCCCTGCAAATGTTCGCCGATGCTGCCGGACATGCCCCACACGCCGAAAAAGCCCGCCGCGAGCAGCGCGAACGTCGACAGCTCCCGCGAACGCACGATCTGCCCTTCCTCGCGCGCTTTCTGCAAGCGCCGGGGAGTGGCTGATTCGGTTTTTTCGAGGTCGCTTTCCTCTGCCACAAAGCTCTCCAGTCGGCCGAGGCACAACGCCTCTTTCCAGTGAGAGCGATTATTCCCGCTCGGCGCAAGCACCGATCGGCGGATAAGGAAGGGGAAACGGGGGCTTTTCGGGGGATGGGCAAGCGCGGCGTGGACCCGCGCGAGGCCGAAAAAAGAAACGCCCGCGCGGGGTCGCGCAGGCGTTGTGAACAGCCGTCAGGCTTTGCGTGGCGGCAGGTTAGCTTGCGTAAGCCACGAAAGGCGCCTGGGTGCCGCCGATCGGCCGCAGATCGAAGCCGTGATACACGTGGCGTCCGTAGAAGAACGGCAAGCCGAGGTCGAATGCGGCGAGACCGCCGACCTGACCCGCCAGATCGTTGAACGCGTAGTTGGTGCCGTTGCCGAACAGCGTCGATGCACTGACGATGCCGATATTGGCCGTCGCCTTCACGTTGTTCAGGCCGGCCAGCGTGATGGAGCGGGTTTGCGCGGTGGACGGGCAGTAGAAGCCCGAGAAATTGCTGCCGCACAACGTGAGCGAGCTATCGCTGAAGAAATAGCCGTTCGAGCCCGAATCCAGGAACGCGGTCACCGTGTTGCCGTTGAACACGCTGTTGGTCAGATCGCCGAAGTTATCCGTCGTGAAAGTCTGTGCCGATCCGAGCGCATTGTTCGACTGCGTGCCGATGCCGAACACCAGCGTGCCGGTGGCCGACGGCGCGCCGCTGTTCGAGATGGGCGGCATCTGCACGATCACACCGTTGTTGTCGACCGGGAATTTGGCGACCGGATTGGCCACCTGATTCGCCAGCGCAACCGCGGTACGAGCGCAAGACGTGCCGTTCGGACACGCGAAGTAATTGCTGTAAGTCGCCGCAGTAGAGGCATTCACGCACGTGGCGCCGCAATCATAAAGCGCGGTGCCGATGCCGATGATGCCGTTCGCGCCCAGGTCGCTCGCCGTGTTTTCCGCCGAGCCGCTGCCGCANCCGGCTGACGGCACGGTGCTCGCGTCTTTGTCGCCGATCACCTGGATNGGAACCGCNGATGTCGTGGTTTCGCCGCCGATGGTGACGGCNGCGGTACGCACGGTGCCCCACGTATAGCCGTCGGCGAACGTCGCGCATTCNGCAAGCTGAGCGCCGCCCGAGGTCGCGGTGACCGGCAAGGCGGCTTGCATCGCCGCATTCAACGCCCCGCCGACGATGCGCAGGCCGAACGAGCCCGTGTCGACCTGAATGTTGTTGATGGTCTGGCAGGTCGTGGTGCCGGGCGCGCACAGCGTCACGCTGATCGTGGGTATGTTGATCACACCCGTGGCGCCGTGGGCGACCGTGATCGGCACGGTGTTCGCGGCTGTCGCGGCGATCGGCTGCTGGGTTGGGCTGGCCGGCAAGGAGCCGCTGATCTGACTGCCTGACGAGCCGCCACTGGAGCTGGAACTGCCGCCGCTGTCGCCGCCGCCACCGCACGCGGCGAGCGCCGACACCAGCGCGACAGTCGCCACAACCTGCATCCAGTTCTTGAGTTTCATCGCAATATGCATGGTTCGCATCGTTCGTCCTCGCCGTTACTGGATGTCTGAGCTGCTGACGCCGGCCGGCAGCGCGGGCGGCAGCCATGCACGGCCGCTAAAAGCGCCCATGTGACCGCCGGACTGCACGACGAGCGTGCTCTGATCCACCGCAACCGGCCCGCGAGCGCCGCCGCGCGCCGCGCGCGCCGCCTTCACACCCGCGACGTACTGCGGAAAGTAACTACCGAGCATTTCATTCAGATCGGGCATTTGCGGACCGCTCCACGCGATGCCGAACACGGTGCCGTCAGCGGACAGATATTCGCGCACCACCGTGCCGTTGCCGAGCGTGGTTTCACGAACGGTATAGGACGCGGAAGCCGAAGCGGAAGAAGCCGCACCGGATGCCGAGCGCATCACGGCGTTCGCCGACGGTGTCGGCAGGCTGGAACTTGCGGGACGAAACCGACGCATCTGCCGGAGGCGACATTGGGGCGCCGCCGAGCGCCGCGTGAGCGGACTGCACGGCCGTCAACGAACAGGGCAAAACAAGCGCCGTAACCACACCGGCGCGACGTACACGACTCCACATAACGAGACTCCTCCCTGGCTGCTAGCCGGCGCAAGCTCATGCCAACCGGCTGCAAATAGGCAAATCATAGGGCACGGACGGGGCCGCATTGCCGAGGAATACCTCGTCGTGCAGGCCGCTGGTGATAGCGTTCACCTTCGGCCGCGCCGCTGCTTGACCTCGTAGTATGCCTGCGGTTTGTGTCGATAGACAGCACTCGCGCGCGGGAGCGCGCCTTGCTATCCATACTGGCTGGCCTCGCGCCGCAAGGGCGCGGGCCGCTCAGAAACCGAGGCTGGCGAGCAGATCGTCGACCTGCGACTGGTCCTGCACGACGTCGGTCTTGCCTTCCGGATTGATCTGCGGACCGTTCAGCAGATGCTCGGGGCTGCCGGTCGGAGACACTTCGGCGACCAGCGCCGCAGCATGCGCCGCGAACTGCTCGCGCCGCTCGAGCGCGATGTTTTCGACGAGCACGCCGAGCAACTGCTGCTCGATCAGGTACACGACGTCAGTGATCTTCTTGATCACCTGACCGGTCAGATCCTGGAAATCCTGCGCCAGCATGATCTCCATGAGCTGCGAATTGGTCGCCGTGGTTGCTGCGGGCACGCCGCGCAGAAATTCGCGCGTATCGTTCATCAGCGCGCGCACTTCCGCGCGTTCGATCGGCGCCGCGTACCATTGCTCCCAACGCGCGTCGAGTTCGCCGGCGTCTTTCTGCAACTGCTCCTGGATCGGCTTCGCGACATCGATCGAGCCCAGCACGCGCTCGGCGGCCTGCTCGGTCATGTTCGCGATGTACTTCAGACGGTCGCGTGCATCGGGTACCGCTTCGGCCGCGCGCTCGACATGCTTGTCGAGGCCCAGCTCGCGCATCGAATCACGCAGCGTACGTGTCAGTTGTCCAATGCGGGCAAGAATGCGGTCTGACGCGAAGTCGCCGCTCTCGTTGACCGCTTCAGCGCCTTGTGCATTGGTCGGCAGGTTCACATCAGCTCCCGGTCTTGGCCATCTTTTCGAGAATCTTGTTGAGCTTCTCGTCCAGCGTCGCGGCCGTGAACGGCTTTACGACATAACCGCTCGCGCCGGCCTGAGCCGCCGCGATAATGTTTTCCTTCTTCGACTCGGCCGTCACCATCAGCACCGGCAGGTGCTTGAGGTTTGCATCGGCGCGGATCTCCTTGAGCATGGCGAGACCGTCGAGGTTCGGCATGTTCCAGTCGGAAATCACGAAGTCGTAGGTGCCGCCGCGCAAACGGGCGAGACCGGCCTGGCCGTCTTCGGCTTCGTCCACGTTGCCGTAGCCCAGCTCTTTCAGGAGGTTGCGAACGATCCGGCGCATCGTCGGAAAATCGTCAACAACCAGAAACTTCATTGCCTTATCCATTTGATTCCCTTTACTTGATTCACGGTGCGGCGTGTGACCGCCTCAATTCGAACGGCGCATCAAACCCGCTGAACGCGATCGCCCATCGACGCAAGCCGCGCCATTACGCGCCGGCACATATCCGGCAGCGACGCGATTTCGTCCGCCGCGCCCAAGCGCAATCGCTTCACGCGGCATGCCGAACACAATGCAACTCGCCTCGTCCTGCGCAAGGGTGTAAGCCCCTGCCTTTTTCATATCCAGCAGACCTGCGGCGCCATCGCGCCCCATTCCTGTCAGGATCACTCCGACCGCATTCTTGCCCGCGTGCTGCGCGGCGGAACGNAAGAGCACGTCCACCGAAGGACGATGCCGGTTCACCGGCGGATCATCCGACAGATGNGCGATGTAGTTCGCACCGCTGCGGGCAAGCAGCAGGTGAGCGTGGCCTGGGGCGATATACGCATGTCCCGGCAGCACACGTTCGCCATGCTCTGCCTCTTTAACGGTAATCCGGCACAAACCATTGAGGCGTTGCGCAAAAGATTTTGTGAAACCCGGCGGCATATGCTGTGCAATCAGCACCGCGGGTGCATCCGGCGGCAGCGGCACGAGCACTTCGCGGATGGCTTCCGTGCCGCCCGTCGACGCGCCGACGATGATCAGCTTCTCGGTACTCAGCAGCGGATTGTTGAAAAGCGGCGCGGCGCCGACAGGCGCATGTCCGGCGGCAGCCGGCGCATGATGCACCGGCGCGGCCTGGCGCACACGGGCGCGCGCCGCGGCGCGAATCTTGTCGGCGAGCTTTTCCGAATAGTCGAGCATGCCGTCGCGAATGCCCACCTTCGGCTTCGTCACGAAATCGACCGCGCCGAGTTCCAGCGCGCGCAGCGTGATTTCATTGCCGCGCTCGGTCAGCGAGGACACCATCACGACCGGCATCGGACGCAAACGCATCAGCTTCTCGAGGAAGTCGAGACCGTCCATGCGCGGCATTTCGACGTCGAGCGTCAACACATCGGGGTTGTGCTGCTTGATGAGCTCGCGCGCGACCAGCGGGTCGGGAGCGGTTGCAACGACGGTCATGTCCGGCTGGCTATTGATGATTTCCGTCATCAAGCTGCGGATCAGCGCCGAATCGTCGACGCACAATACTTTGATCTTTTGCACAGCGCTCACGCCTCCTCTGCGGTTCTGGCGTTTGTTGAATTAGTCGGGCGCGGGGTCGAGCCGAACAGTTCGATGCGCGATCTTGGCGCGCCCGCGCCATTCGCTGTTGTGCCGCCTGAGCCGTTGCCCGAGCCACCGCTTGAGCCGAACAGTTCGATCTTCGGCTTCGTGGCGGCTGGCGCTGAAAACAGTTCGACCCGCTTTCTCGCGGCGGCAAGCCGCTCGGCGCGCGCTTCGGCGGTTTGCCGCACGAGCGCCTGTTCGCGCTCGGCCACACCCGGGTCCTGCTGCAGACGCAGCTTCTTCACCATGACCTGGCCGGTGCGCGGCATGAATGCCACCTTGCGCGGATGCGAGCCCTGCAAATCCTCTGCGACGATGCGGATCTTTTCGAGCGCGAGATAACGGCGCACGAATTCCGAATTGCGATCGCCGATGTTGATCGTCGTCATGCCCGCGAGCACCGCGCCGCCGCCGAACACCTTCGCTTCGAAACGGTCGCGCCGGCCGCCCGCCTTGATGAGTTCGTTGATCAGCACTTCCATCGCGTAGGCGCCATAGCGCATCGAATCGGACGCGGCCTGGCCGACTTCCGCGCCGTCGTCGGGCAACATGAAGTGATTCATGCCGCCGATGCCGGCCGTGCGGTCCTGAATGCAGGCCGCGACGCACGAACCGAGTACGGTGACGAGCACCATGTCGTCGTGCGTGGTGTAGAACTCGTTCGGCAACAGCTTCACGCCTGGGCGTTGGAAGTGGTTGTCGTAATAGAGATTGGTCGCGATAGGCAAGGCGCTGCTCATACCGTCACCCCGCTCGTCGCCGGCGTGCGTGCCGGTGCGCGCGCGCCTGCAGCATCGCGCGTCAGTTCATAGACGGTCTGACCGCGCAGCTTGAAAGCCTGCGTGACGTAGGTGAAGTTTTCCGAGTGGCCGGCGAACAGCAGGCCGCCCGACTTCATCAGCGGCTCGAAGCGGCTCAGCACCTGAGCTTGCGTCGGCTTGTCGAAATAGATCATTACGTTGCGGCAGAAGATCGCGTCGAACTGCGTGCGCAACTGATANTCNCGNTCGGTGAGGTTCAATTGCTCGAAGCGCACCATCGCACGCACTTGCGGACGCACCTTGACCATGCCCGCATGCGCGCCCGTGCCCTTCAGGAAAAAGCGCTTGAGCCGCTCAGGCGAAAGGTGCTTCACCTGGTCGAACTGGTACATACCGGCTTCGGCTTTCGCGAGCACTTGCGTGTCGATGTCGGTCGCGAGCACCGTGGCCTGACGCGCGCCGGTCTCGCCGAGCGCTTCGATCAGCGTCATCGCGATCGAATACGGTTCCTCGCCGGTCGAGGCCGCCGAGCACCACACCGAAACGGGCTGCGCGCGGCGCGGCACGAAATCGGCCAGGATCGGAAAGTGATGCGCCTCGCGGAAAAACGCGGTCAGGTTCGTCGTGAGCGCATTCGTGAATGCTTCCCACTCGGCGGGGTCGTTTTCCGCTTCGAGCAGATCGAGGTATTGCTTGAACGAGTCGAGGCCACGGGCGCGCAGCCTCCGGGCGAGACGGCTATACGCCATATCGCGCTTGTGATCGGAGAGCGAGATGCCGGCGCTGCGGTGAATCAGTTCGCGAATGCGTGTGAAGTCCGCCGAAGTGAAATCGAAATCACGTCCCTGTTCGCCGGATCTGACCGGTTCTGCCCGGTCGGTGCGTTGCTGTGCGCGCGTTGCCATCATGAAAGTTCCTGCCTGCGATACGAGCCATCACGCTTGCGCGACGGAACTGCCGGCGAGCAAGGGACTGTTTTTGCGGGGTCGCGCCCGCCCGCAAGAATCACCACCATGCAGTCGGCCCGCGACACGCTGTAAGAGCGTGCTCCGATGATTCGCGCCGCATGGAGCGAGATACCGAATGACTGCATGTTTCTTCGTCATTTCTTAAAACGTTTCCCAGTCCGCGTCCGAGCCCGCCGACGCTACGCTGGCGGCAGCCGGCCGTGGTGCGGGTGCGGATGCCGCGGGCGGCGTCTTCGGCTTGAGCGCCGGTTCGACGCGCGCCGCGCCTGCTTCGTGATTGCCTGAAGCGGAAGCGGTGCCGCCTGCCGTTACTGCATTTGCCGTTGCTGCTGCGCTTGCTGCCGGATTTGCTGCGGGCTGCGCCGGTCGCGCTGCGCTTTTCGTCACTGTCTTGCTCTTGCTCACCGCCGCCCGCGCCTTCACCTGCGGCTCGGCCTGCGCGGCGAAACTGCGAGCGGNGCTGCTGGCGACTTTCCAGCCGCTCAGNACCGCTTGCAACTGACGCGTCTGATCTTCGAGCGAGCCTGCCGCTGCCGCCGCTTCTTCGACGAGCGCGGCGTTCTGCTGCGTCACCTCGTCCATCTGCACGACCGCGCGATTCACCTGTTCGATGCCGCCCGATTGCTCCTCGGACGCCGCGCTGATTTCGCCCATGATGTCGGTCACGCGGCGCACGGCCTGCACGATCTCGTCCATCGTCGTACCGGCACGTCCGACGAGTGCCGAACCGCTTTGCACCTTGTCGGTCGAGTCGCCGATCAGCTCCTTGATTTCCTTCGCGGCGCTCGCGCTGCGTTGGGCAAGGCTGCGCACTTCGCCGGCCACGACCGCAAAGCCGCGGCCCTGTTCGCCGGCACGCGCCGCTTCCACCGCCGCGTTCAGCGCCAGAATGTTGGTCTGGAATGCAATGCCTTCAATCACGCCGATGATGTCGACAACCTTGCTCGAACTGCTCGCGATGTCCTGCATCGTCGTGACGACCTGGCTCACCACCTCGCCGCCGCGCGTCGCGATGTCGGACGCATTCACAGCGAGCTGGCTTGCCTGGCGCGCGTTCTCTGCGTTCTGGCGCACGGTCCCCGTGAGTTGTTCCATGCTCGATGCGGTTTCCTGCAACGAGGCGGCTTGCTGTTCGGTACGCTGCGACAGATCGGTGTTGCCCATCGCGATTTCGCGCGCGCCGGTGTCGATCGACTCGGTGCTGCTGCGAACCGCGGTGACCATCGACGCCATGCTTTCCTGCATCCGTTTGATGCCGGCAAAGAGGCGGCCGATTTCGTTGCGGCTTTTCACCTCGATCGCTTCCGACAGATCGCCCGCGGCGATCCGCTCGAAGCATTCGGTTGCGTCCTGAAGCGGCTGCACGATGAGGCCACGCAGCGCGAAACGCAGACCGATCACGAGCAGCAGCGCGAGTGTGGCAAACGCGATGATCAACGTCGTCATCAGCGAGATGTTCGACTGCGCATCCGCCTGCTGGTCCACGGCCTGTTGCTGCAGGTTCTTGATCACCACCGACGCCGCGTTGTCATACGAGACGAACATCGGGCTGATCTTCGTATCGGCGATCGCGTGGTACGCGGCCATATCGTTTGCGCGCAGCGCCGCGAACTCCGGCTCC
>Ga0058694_1001124_pt1 | contig 10917 bp, 6 predicted proteins | sample AgamicOrSfrz_FD_55041 | JGI IMG/M metagenome (GOLD analysis project Ga0058694, IMG submission 55041) | Agave microbial communities from Guanajuato, Mexico - Or.Sf.rz | ecosystem: Host-associated > Plants > Phyllosphere > Phylloplane/Leaf | place: Guanajuato, Mexico | collected 2012-05-30 | reverse complement strand
CACGGAGATGAAGAGAATCGTTATTTACGGTGCTGGGAAAGCGGGCGTAACGTTATTGTCCGAGATTCGCAGTAATTCGCGACTCGGGTACGATGTCCGGGGTTTTATCGACGACGACCTAGAAAAGACAGGCCATGTTATTCAAGGTGTTCCTGTGCTCGGAACTGGCGCGGACTTGAAGCCCATAGCTACAAGACAAGCCCTCGAAGAAGTCCTCATCGCCATACGCTACGCGCCTGGATCGTGTATGAGTTCCGTGCTTCGTAGCTGTCATGACGCCGGTCTGCGTTGCCGGACGATTCCGAGTCTTGCGGAAATCATTGAAAATCGAGCATTAGCCCCACAAATCCGGGACGTTGCGGTCGAGGATCTTCTCGGCCGGTCTCCTGTATTGCTCGACGAGCATGCAATTCGCGACACGCTCGGTGATCAGGTCGTAATGGTCACTGGTGCAGCCGGCTCGATAGGCTCAGAAGTGTGTCGGCAAATTGCACGATTTGGACCTCGGAAGCTGATCGGTTACGAGATTGCGGAAACACCACTCTTCGAGATCGATCGTGAGCTTCGGAAAGCGTTTCCAAACCTTGACTTCCGGCCAGAGATCGGGAGCATACAGAATTGCAGCCGTGTCGATGAGGTGCTCGGGCGCCATCGCCCGACCGTAATCTACCATGCTGCCGCGTACAAGCACGTTCCGTTGATGGAGACTCATCTATTNGAAGCTGTAGAAAACAACATTCTCGGAACCAGAAATGTGGCATTAGCAGCCGCTCAGAATGGCGTACGTGATTTCGTCATGATCTCGTCAGACAAAGCGGTACGTCCAACGAACGTGATGGGTGCGACAAAGCGCGTTGCGGAGCTGCTTGTGAATGCCCTCCAGAATGGAGGGACGAAATACGCTTCTGTACGATTTGGCAACGTCTTAGGATCGAACGGCAGCGTTGTTCCCATTTTTAAGAAGCAGATCGCCNTGGGTGGTCCGATTACGATAACGCATCCGGAAATGAGGCGGTANTTCATGACAATCCCGGAGGCTGCTCAGTTGGTTCTGCAAGCGTCGACGATGAGCAAAGGCGGTGAGATATTTGTCCTCGATATGGGTAAGCAGGTCCGCATTGTTGACCTCGCGATTAATTTGATCCTGTTATCCGGACTGCGGCCGCAAGAGGACATTAGCCTTCAGTTTACGGGTATCCGCCCGGGCGAAAAGCTCTATGAGGAGCTTAGCTGCGCAGACGAGAGCACACTCCCCACGTTCCACGAGAAAATTCTGATTTACTCAGGCCCTGTTCTCGCCGCAGAAGAGATGGAATCGCGATTAACATCCATCCGTGACTACTGTGCTAAACGAGACGCGCGGAAGCTGTTTTTGGAACTGAAGAGCGTGGTCCCAGACTACAATCCAAGCGGCGATATCCTCAACCATCTGCTCGCCCCAGAAGGTGCACCAGAAAGAACTCCGGGTCCACATCTGATGCCGTATAGGGTAGGCGGAGACGTGCTAACCAAAGGCACGCGGGGTCAGTTGATGTCCGCATAGCACCATCCTCGGAGAAGCAAGCGAATGCTCGCGTTCACTCTGACTACGCGGAATCGTAGCTCTTGGATGACGTCGCGGTCATGATCAAAAAAGAACTGCGAAATATTCGATTGGCTACGTCGGCCGCCANCTGGCGGTGCCCTGAANCCTATGCGTGCGACGAGAAAGATCACCGGAACATATAGGAGCCGTGTGGGTACAAACGTATTCGCGTGGCCGTATCACATCTGAGCCTTGGAGCTTCGACATGTCGACACTTCATTCTCTGCCCCCCCCTCGAAAATCCCACATTCAAATGGGCGGAGCCACGCAAACTGTCGGCACAAACCACGAGTCGAACATCGTCTCAGAGTACTTTCGCGTGCTGCTGCGTAACCGGTGGATGATCGCAGCGTCCAGTGTGATCGGACTAGTCGTGGCGCTGCTGATTTCGCTGTCGATGCGTGCTGAGTACGAAGCTACCGCACGGATCGATATAAACCTGGATAGTTCGAACCCGCTGACCGAGCAACGAATCGCTCCTGAGGGTACCCAGATTGCTACAAAGCTAGAAACCCAGCTCAGTATCTTGCACAGCAATGCAATAGCGAAGAATGTTATTGACGACCTGAAACTTGGTGCGAACTGCAACTTCACTAAGGCGTTGTGCAGCAGTCCTCCCGTGCCGTTCCGGATGTTGACGCCGAGAGTGCAGGCCGAATTACTAGCGACTTATTATCGGGGCTTCCATGCGGAGCTCGTACCTAGGACTCAGATTATCGAGGTAAAGTTCCGCAGCACCGACCCGCGCCTTGCAGCCGATATCGCCAACGCTATATCGAATGTCGATATTTACCAAAACTTTCGCCAGCGGCTTGAAGGCGTGGAGAGTGCCTCGAATTGGCTCAATGGACAGTTAGAGGATGTGAAGAAGCAGGCTGAGGATGCACAGGCCAAGTTCGTGGCGTACCAGCAGCAGGTCGGCATCATCGGTGCGGATGAGAATCATAACGTTGTCGTAAACCGTGTAGACGAGTTGAACAAGCAACTATCGGCGGTTGAGGCGGAACGGATTGTCAAAGAGGCACAATATCGAGTAGCGACAGCAGGCAATCCGGAATTGATCGCAGCCGTGATACCGGAAAGCGTAATTCAGACGCTGCGAAAACAACAGGCGGAATTACGGCTGCAATACGCCGAGCTTACGGCAAAGTACGACGACAATTACCCCCGGGTCGTGCAACTGCGTAGCCAGCTGAGCGATATCGAGCACGATATCAATCAGGAGGTCCGGAATATAAGGCAACGAATTCAGCAGGAATATGTCGCTTCGAAAAAATCGGAGCAGATGCTGCAGGCCGCGTTGGAGAAGCAGAAGCAAGATGCNNTACGAATTGATGCGTCTGCCGTGCAATATGCACTGCTGCAACGAGACGTTCAGGCCAGCCGCAATCTATACGAAAGTCTAATAAAGAAATTGAAAGATGCGCGGATAGATCAAGGCCTGCGCTCGAGCGATCTGCGGCTGATCGACGAGGCTGGAATACCAACCATACCGGTGCGGCCGCGGGTTCCCGTGAACCTGGCGCTCGGACTGTGCGGGGGGCTCACAGTAGGAGTTGCGGTGGCATTCCTTCGAGCGGGTTTCGACAAATCCATTCGCACACCGAATGATGTAGAGGCACAGTGCCTACTCCCGGCACTCGCCGTTGTGCCTAGGTTGCCAGCAAGGAAGCAGAAACATGGGATACCTCACCTGCCGCCGCAACCGACCGGGTTGCCTATAGCCCTCCAGCAACCAGAGTCGGAGGGCACTGAAGCCTACCGGACGTTACGGACAACCTTATTGTCGTCCGACGGGCAAACACCCCGCGTTATCTGCTTTGTCAGCGGAAGAGGGAGGGAAGGGAAGAGCACCAGTGCTGTGAATACCGCGGTCGTGTTGGCGCAACAAGGTAGCCGCGTATTGCTCGTAGATGCCGACATGCGTTGCCCCACGATTCATTCACAATTGCAGTTGCCACTTGGAAGTGGGTTAAGCGAGTGTCTCACCGAAGGAGATCCTCCATCGCCGACTGGCATACNGGATACAACACTATCGGTTATATCCGCAGGAGCACGGCCACGCTACATATCGGAGCTATTAAGCTCCCGCCGGATGATGTACCTTCTGGCGAGATGGCGCTATGAATACGATTTCGTGATCATCGATACTCCGCCGGTGCTTGCCTTCACGGATGGTGTCATCATGGCCGGTCTCGCGGATGCCACCATCCTCGTTGTGCGCTCAATGGCGACGAATAGCGAATCGCTGTGGCAGGTCAGGCAGCGTCTTGAACGTGCAAATGCACGGATTTGTGGTGTGTTGTTGAACGATGTGCGGTGTGAACCCTTCGATTCCGAAGCGTTCTACGACCAGCGAGCATATGGCCGATATCAAGGAAGCATCATTCCGTAACAAACGGNCAGCGACGCGTGTTCCCGAGGGCAATCATGTCACATTCAGCGAAAGCGATTCTATTGCTCGTGCTGGCCGTCCTTGCNTGCCGGACTGGACAGTGCTCAACGCAGGCCGAGATCAGNAATAGCACAGAACATACGGGGCAAACGGACGTCATTGCTGCGGGCGATATGCTAGATGTAGCTGTCTTCGAGAGCCCGGATCTGAGCGCAAAGCTGCGGGTTGATGAGGACGGTTCAGTGCTGCTGCCGCTCGTNGGGAAGATTCATCTGGAAGGNCTAAGCGTGGCGGATGCATCCGCCCTGGTACGTGCACGGCTGATCGANCGACGTTTCGTCAAGGATCCCAGGGTGACAGTCACCATCACGGAGGCTGCGACGCGCGGCGTGTCGGTGCTGGGTGAGGTGAAAAAGCCTGGTATCTATACGGCAATGGGACCGCATCGGTTGCATGACTACATATCGCTTGCCGAGGGCCTTACGCAGCAAGCTGGTACGCGAGTCGCAATTACGCATCGCGCAGCACCGGACCAAACCCTTGTCGTACGAATCAGTAGCACAGGGCAGTCCACGAGCGCAAGTAATCCGTCAATTACGCCTGGAGATACGATCGTCGTATCTAAAGCCGGTCAGGTATATGTTGTAGGCGACGTTGTCCGCCCTGGCGAATACCTGATGGACCATGACGAGCAGCTAACCATTGTCCAGGCGATCGCACTTGCACAGGGCGCAAAACCGACGGCGCTATTGAAAAATTCCGTCATTATTCGGAAGACGGACACGGGCCGAACGAAGATTCCTGTTGATCTAGAGAGAATTCTGACGATGAAGTCGAAGGATCTGACTCTGGTTGACAACGACATCCTTTTTATTCCGGTCAGTAGGGCTAAGAAGGCGATAAATCGCAGCATTGAAGCCATTGTGCAGACGGCCGTAGGAGCTGCGAGCTATCGAGCGTTCTGATGTTTGGAGTGGCNGATAAAGTCTTATGGNGACCAGGGCTGCACTTATTAGGCAGACAAGCGCACGNCCGCTGCCGTCGTTGAGCAGCAACTTCGCGTGGACGCTTGGAGGCAACGTCATTTACAGCGCAAGTCAGTGGGGAATGTTGTCGCTGCTGGCGAGACGGGGTACACCGTCAACGGTGGGCGTGTTTGCGCTTGGTCTTGCAATCTCTGCGCCGGTGTTCATGTTCTGCAATCTGCAGTTGCGGAGCGTGCAAGCAACGGATGCGCAAGTGAAGTATCAGTTTGCGGACTTCTTCTTTCTAAGGTCTATGTGCACGGTGGCCGCCCTGCTGTTTATCTGTGGGGTGTCTGTAGTCGTCGGATACCGCGGGGAAATCCTCGCCGTACTAATCGCTATCAGCGTGGCGAAGGCATTCGAGTCATGGAGCGACGTAGTTGCCGGGTTGTTGCAACGGCATGAGCGACTTGACCTCGCGGCGCGTGCTGTCGGCCTTCGTGGCATATTGTCGCTAATTGTGTTTGCCAGTGTTTTCGCTATCACACGGAACTTGAGCATTGCGTGTGTCGGCCTGGCTGCCACCTGGGCAGCTGTGGTGTGTGTCTATGACATGACGCTCGCACGAGGTTTACTGACAAGAGGCGAGGGATTCTTTTCGGCGTCCGTGCCGAGAATGTGGGAGCTACTAAAAGTGAGTTTGCCTCTAGGGATCGTGATGACTCTTGTCTCGGTCAATGCTAACTTGCCGCGATACGTGTTGATGCATTATCTCGGCGCAGGTCAGCTTGGAATCTTCGCCTCGCTTGCGTACCTGCTCACTGCGGTGAATCTGTTGTCGTTAGCACTTGGTCAGGCAGCGTCCGCACGCATGGCCACGATGTTCAATCGTGGGCAGCTGGATCAGTTCCGCGCCGTGCTTGGAAAACTCACGTGTTTCGGTGCCGCGGTGGGTGCCGTCGCGTGTGGAACTGCACTTGGTTTCGGCAGTACGCTGCTGAAGGTCCTTTATAGTCCGTCGTACGGCTCCTATCAGAGATTGCTCCTAATTCTTGCTGCANCGTCGGGNGTCAACACACTTGCAACGTTCATGGGNTTCGCGGCGACTTCTGCCCAGAGGTTTAGGGCCCAGGTTCCGGTGATTGTGGCGATGACGGTCACTACTCTAGGCGCCTCGTGGGTGCTGGTTCCGCGCTGGGGGCTCAATGGAGCTGCTGTAGCTCTTTTGATCTCGTCGGTGGTGCAGCTTGCTGGTTTAGCGTTTGTAACCTGGAAGGCAATGAATGCGCGTCAGGAGCTCGTATGACGCGCGTCGTTCATGTACTTGGAGGGTTAGATCGCGGTGGCGCGGAAACTTGGGTCATACAGGTGCTCCATCGAATGAAGGAGAGGGGTGTACATATCGACTTTGTTGTTCACAGAGATGGACCATTTCAGTACCAAGCCGAAGCGGAGGCGCTGGGTTCGAGAATAATAGTCTGCAGAGGCGTTCGGTGTCCGCCAATCTATGCGCTAAACCTGATGCGGGTACTCAGGAGGTGTGGACCTTACCAGGTCATCCACTCACATGTACATCACTTTAGTGGGCTCACACTGCTAATTGCTGCGGTCGCTGGCGTACCGGTGCGGATTGTGCAGAGTCATCTAGATAGCCGTGATGTGGATCAGCAGGCGGGGCCTTTGCGGCGGGCATACACAGGTGTGATGAAGCGCCTGATCTGGAGGTATGCGACGGTCGGTATAGCCGTCAGCAGAAACGCGGCGGATGCGTTGTTTCCATCAGAGTGGCGAAAGCAACAAAAGTGGCGTGTGATGTTGCTCGGTATAGATTTGAAGCCGTTTGAGAGTGCCGTCGACGGACACGAACTCCGGCGAGAGTTGGGTATTCCCCCAGGTGCAACGGTGGTCGGACATGTAGGAAGGTTTGATCCACAGAAAAATCATAGTTTCCTGCTGCGTATTGCGGGGGAGTATCTGAACAGGGATCCAAACACAGTATTTCTCCTTATAGGCGATGGGCCGCTCAAAGATAATATCCAGGCCGAGGCGAGGGAACGTGGGATCGCCGGGCGTATATGCTTCGCAGGTGTACGCTGCGATGTACCGGCGCTGATGCGAGGAGTCATGGATGTATTGTTGCTGCCGTCGCTCTTTGAAGGTCTGCCACTTGTCGTTCTGGAGGCTCAGGCCGCAGGATTGCCTTGTCTGCTCTCTGACAACATCGCTGAGGAAACCGATGTCGTTCCACTCCTGATCCATCGCGAGTCTCTACGTTCGCCTGCTGCGGTCTGGGCTGTCCGGCTACAACGGCTGGCTGAGAAGTGTGAAGCAGGTAAGTATTCTGGTCCGCCGGAGGCACTTGGAATCGAGAGGTCGGTGAAAGGGCTGATGGACTGTTATTCCATCCCGAACGTAAATCAGGATCTTCACGCGTCTTCCTAGGATTCGGCTGGCAGCATGACATCAGTAGAGATGCAGGAACGGTCGCTCGTCATCGCTTGCACGTCGCTCTGCGTGGTTGCAGCTGCCGTCGGATGGCTCATCTATCCGGGCGAACTTACGCTGCCGCTCGCGCTCGGCTCACTGATACCGCCTCTTTGCGTGGCAGTGGCCCGCGCAAAGCGCAACGGAGTTGTGGATCCACTAGCTGTGTTCGCTTTGTCTTTCGCGGCCTATAACGGTGTTCTGCTGGTTCGATTCAATTACGGCCGACCGGAATACGAGGCGCTTGCACCCACTGCGGGAACGTTCTTTCACGCGGGAATACTGAGCGCACTTGGATCACTTGGGCTCGTTGCGGGCTGGCTGGTTTCGAAAGACAGGCATTCAGACCCGGTGTCGCAGGGTAGCGCTAGCCAGTGCACCGCATCGTTTGTAACCGGAATTGGCTTCTACATGGTCGGCGTTGCGCTGTACATGGCCCAGTACTGGCAAATCGGCGGGTATATGCAGTCGGTCGGTATGGATCGNGGNCAGCGATTTGAATTACTCAAGCACACTGTAAGTATGCCGTATGAAGGTTTTGTCCTCTGTGGCATAGCGCTAATGATCTATGGCAGCCTCGGAGTGTCGAAAACCAGAGTGATGCTCGCATTCGTCGCATGCGCTGTATGGTTGGGGCTCGTCCTGCTGCAGGGCGATAGGCGGCTTGCATTGCAGATGATTATGGCGACAGGGGTGGTGATTGGAACATTGCGGCCTAGGCTGACAAAGCTTCGTGTTGTCGTGCTGGTCTCGGTCGCGGCGGCCTATTTCGTCGCCGTTCTGTTCGGGCAGTATCGAACCCTCATCTATGATCTTGCGTCTGGCCGATCGACCTTGAATCAGGCGAAGGTTGCTGCCGAGGGTCAGGAATCCATTATGGGCAAGCCGGAGCAGAGCGAGCTCGGCGGTCCTTATGTGTCGGTGCTGTACTACTCGGATGGCGGAGCGTCTCTGCGTTGGGGCTCCTCATACGCTATGTCCATTCCAGCGGTGTTGCCGCGAGCACTCTACCCCGGAACGAAGACGCCTGCGATTTCCGCTGACCTCGATCAAGCGCTCTATCAAGGAGTAGGACCTGTCTACGGTCTCGGCTTCAGCCCGATTGCGGAGGCGTATGTAAATTTTGGCCTCGCGGGGCCGTTTGGAGTGATGGTGCTGTGGTCTATGTTCTTTGCTTGGCTTGGGTCCAATCGGCACGGCGGCCTTGCTGGAATGATTGTATGCGCCACTCTCTTGCAGGAAGCCGTGAACTCTAATCGGATCGATTTCAGGTACGTGTATTTCGAAAGCGTGTACTGCGCCGGGGTCGTCCCTGTGGCTCTCATCACAATGAGAGTCGTCGCGGGGATTACAAGCAGAGGGGCGACTGCTGTCCGTGTATTTCCATTGGCGCCGCAATTCATTGCAGTACGGAGAAACGTCCGCTAAAGGCCGCTGGAGACAATGCATGAATGTCACGATTCCTCTCGAGCATCATTTCCTTCGCACCCCCGACGGTTCCGTATGGACCGAAACGACCTTTGCCTATCAGTTCTGGCTGCGCTATCTCCAGGTATTTGACTCTGTCCATGTCATCGCACGCGTTCGAAATGTGGACGGAGCAATGTCAGGCTGGAAGCAGGCATCGGGCCCGGCGGTCACTTTTGTGCAGGTTCCCGATTATCGAGGTCCATATGAATACCTTGCGTGCTGGCCTAGGGTCCGGTCAGTGTTGCGCCACCAGGCGCGTGATAGCGAGGCGATCATTCTTCGGGTTAGTTCGACGCTTGGATCGGCGCTCGTTGGTCACTTGCACGAAGGGCAACCGTTCGCGGTCGAGGTTGTGGGCGATCCCTACGATGTGTTTCAACGTGGTTCTGTCATTCATTGGCTGCGTCCATTGTTTCGGCTCTGGTTTACGTCGGAGTTGAAGCGGCTGTGTCGTACCGCGTGCGCGGCAGCCTACGTGACCAGAAATGCTCTCCAGGCGCGCTATCCCTGTCCCGCCTTTTCCACCTCGTTTTCAGATGTGGAGATCGGTCCCGATGCACTGGTATCCTCTCCGCGGAATGGAATGCTTCCGCACTCCGATCCACCACGACTGATCTGCNTAGGAACACTAGCTCAGATGTACAAGGGAGTTGACGTTCTGCTGCGCGCGATCGCCACATGCGTCCATCGTGGTCTCCCGGTTTCCCTCATGGTTGTAGGCGAGGGCCAGTGCCGCCCTGCGCTGGAGCAGCTTGCCTCCAAGCTTGGCGTGACTGAATGCGTGCACTTCGCCGGTCAATTAGCGTCTGGTCAGGATGTGAGAGATGCACTGGATGCCGCAGATCTCTTTGTCATGCCCTCCAGACAGGAGGGTCTGCCACGAGCCATGGTGGAGGCCATGGCCCGTGCGCTGCCTTGCATCGGATCCAACATCGGGGGAATCCCCGAACTCCTCTCGCGCGACAGCATGGTGCCGGTGGGAAACGATGCGGCGCTTGCTCACGCCATCATGAGCGTTTTGAAGAACCCTGAGCGTATGGCTCGTATGTCCGCCGAAAACCTTGCGCGAGCACGCGCGTTCGACGAAGAATCCCTCGTCAGCGCCCGCACAGAGTTTCTGAAGTTGGTGAGAGATAGGACGGCTGAATGGATGCAGCGCTCTCGTCACCCGCTGGCGGCATGATGCGGCCGCAGTGCCTATGGCTCGGGGAGGCCAGCAAATCCGTCTGCGCATTCCGGGTGNATGTTTGCACCTCAATNTGATCAGCAGCNGTTCCAAATAAAGTCGCAGGTGTGCGAACACACCCCAGTCCGCTTTCACGACGCCCTTACAGAAATTCGACTTTCAGCGAGTCAGATCAAAAGGCCTAGGCGGCAAAAGCGCAACTGCGGCCCGCCCAATTCACACGAGGCTCTCTCCAGCGGCATCGCGCACTTCACACTACAACCTAAATTAGCTTGGATGGAGACTAGATGTGCCCCACGTAGCTTACATCGTGACCGATCCAATGACAGTAAAAATTTACTTGAAGCCGCAGTTGCAGGCCCTTATAGAACGGAACTGGCAAGTCAGCGTAATCTGCGGCGGGGATAAAGCTCCTTCAGCCGCTCCCCCGGAAGTGACGGGGTTCGGGCTATACCATGTGCCGATGCGCAGAGAGATTCACCCCGTCAGCGACACCGTCGCGTTTCTTCATCTTTTTTGGCTATTGATGCGTCTGCGCCCTACGATCGTCAACGCGGGCACTCCAAAAGCGGGGTTGCTTGGAATGGTTGCGAGTCGCCTGGCTCACATTCCCGTACGCATCTACCAATTGCACGGTTTGCGGCTGGAGACTGCAAAGGGCTGGCGACGTTATCTCTTTCTGCTGACCGAGCGAACAGCTTGTTGCTGCTCGCACACGGTCCTGTGTGTTGGCAAAACCCTAAAGGAACAAGCCATCACATTGGGACTGTGCAAGCCTGAAAAGGCCGTCGTTTTAGGGGCCGGCAGTTGCGCCGGGATCCACGTCGCGGAC
>Ga0058694_1001123_pt1 | contig 10927 bp, 3 predicted proteins | sample AgamicOrSfrz_FD_55041 | JGI IMG/M metagenome (GOLD analysis project Ga0058694, IMG submission 55041) | Agave microbial communities from Guanajuato, Mexico - Or.Sf.rz | ecosystem: Host-associated > Plants > Phyllosphere > Phylloplane/Leaf | place: Guanajuato, Mexico | collected 2012-05-30 | reverse complement strand
GGCGCTCGACGGATCGTAGGCCACGGGCGGCACGCACGCAGCGATCTCCCGGTCGGTCATCTTGCCGACATGCGTTGCACCGGCAACCGGCCCTGCCGACGCACGCAGCACACTTCGCACCTTGCGCGCGAGATCGTCGCGTCGATACGGTTTCGACAGCAACGTAATGCCGGCATCGAGCTTGCCGTGATGGACGATCTCGTCGCGCGTATAACCGGACGTGAACAAGGTCGGCACCGCAGGCGAGCGCGCCGCGGCACGGCGCGCCAGTTCGACGCTTTTGATCTTGCCCGGCATCACCACGTCGGTGAACAACAGGTCGATCGGCATGTCGCTCTGGATGAATTCGAGCGCCGCATCGCCACTCGATGCAGTCAGCACCTTGTAGCCGAGTTGCGCGAGCATTTCGACGGCCGTCAGACGCACGTCCGCATCGTCTTCGACAACGAGGATCGTTTCGCCGCCGCCTACCGGCGTGGCGGTCTGATCGACGGTTTCGGGAGTTTCGGGCTCGCAGCAGCGCGGGAAGTACAGCGACACGGTCGTACCCTGTCCCACCTCGCTTTCAATCAGCGTATGGCCGCCGCTTTGCCGGACAAAGCCGAACACCATACTGAGGCCGAGGCCCGTTCCATGACCGTTCGGCTTGGTCGTGAAGAACGGTTCGAACGCGTGTTCAAGCACCTCTGGCCGCATGCCCGCGCCGGTATCGGTGATGGAGAACACGACATATTCGCCCGGCGACAGCTCCGCGTGGTCGTTGCAAAACGCGGCATCCAGCACACGGTTCGCGGCACGGACAGTGAGCGTGCCGTCGGCTTTCATCGCGTCGCGTCCGTTGATCGCGAGATTGAGCAGCGCGTTTTCTAGCTGGTTCCGATCGGCCTGCACGTTCCACAGATCGTCGCTCAATACCGTNTTGATCGNNATNGTCTCGCCGAGCGCGCGATGCAGCATCTCGCTCATGCCCGCGAGCAGCCGGCGCGGATTGAGCACCGTCGGCGAAAGCGGCTGGCGGCGCGCGAACGCCAGCAGATGCGCGGCCAGTTTCGCGCCGCGCTTCACGGCATCGGTCGCCGCCGACAAACGGCGCAGCGTTGCGGGATTATCCCCGGCGTCGGCGGCCATCATTTGCAGATTGCCGTTGATCACTTGCAACACGTTATTGAAATCGTGCGCGACGCCGCCCGTCAGGCTGCCGATCGCTTCCATCTTTTGCGCCTGGCGTAATTGTTCCTCTGCGAAGGCGCGTGCGGCGACCGCATCGGCAACGCGCTGTTCAAGCGTCTCCGTCAACTGGCGCAGCGACTGCTCGGCGATCTTACGTTCGTGGATGTCGATCAGCACGGCGGGAAACCGGGTGGGCACGCCGTTATCGTCGAACTCGCACTGGCCGTTCGCTTGCACCCACACGTAGTCGCCATTGGGGCGGCGAATCCGGTACTCGGCGCGAAACGGTTTTCCGCCGGACAGCGCCTTGAAGGTCAGATGTTGGAGCAGCGATTGATCGTCCGGATGGATCATTTTTGTCGCCGCGCGGTGATCGACGCCCCGAGCGGCTTCGTCCACCGACAACGAAAAAGTGCGGGCGAAGCGCTCGTCGCCAGTGATCTTTTGGGTGCGCATATCNACGACGCACGTGCCGAGCACGGCGCCCGTATTCAGCGCGAGTTGCAGGCGTTCGTTCGTCTCGTGCAGCTCGGCTTCGGCGCGTTGCCGCCAGCGNTCGGTCAACACACGCCCCGTCGTCTCGACAACGATAGCGAGTACGCCCGCAGGCGCGCCGCTGTCGTCTGCAACGGGGCTGTAGTACAGATCCATCCACACGTCTTCGGGCTTGCCTTCGCGCAGCAGCACGAGTTCCTTGTCGCGATACGACAGCGTGCCGCCGGCAAGGCACGTATTCATGACGTGACGATTGAAGTCGGCAACCTCGGGCCAGCCTGTCTCGACGGGACAGCCCAGCAGATACGGATGCCGTCCGCCCGCGAAAACCGCGTAGGCGTCGTTGTAAATCATGTGGCCGGCTTTGCCCCACAGCAGCACGAGCGGCACAGGCGAGGCAAGCAGCAGCTGCACGGTTGCGGTCAGGCTGCGAGGCCAGTTCGGGATCGCGCCGACGTCGGTTGCGGACCAGTCGAATTCGCTGATGCGCCGCGCCATCTCGCCGCCCCAACCAGGACAGCCGTGATCTTGTGCCGGAAATGGCATGCTGCGCTCCACAGAGGGTCACATGGATGAGTGGGCCTCCAGTCTGCCGGTTCACATAGCGCGCGTAAAGGCTTCGTATGGCGCCGGCACACTTTAGCCTTCGGTCGCCCCTATGCTCTCGCAAGTTTTACCTGCGCACTGTGCGCAAGCGCATCCGGAAGCGGAAAGAAGCGCCGATGCCCATACGTTGGAGAGAACTTCAGAACGTATTCTCCAGCGGCGGCTTATATCTCGCATGAGTAACCGTTAAAGCCGCATGTGCCCTTACAGAATGCTTCACACGATAGGCGCGATTCCTGCTGAAGGTCGTTGCTTGCGCACGCGACAATGCGCGCGACAAGCGCTGGCGAGGACACGTGCCGCGCCGGCTTCGAATATCGATAAGAGCGGACCGTACAAATGGCGAAGAAGCCCGTCGCAACAAACAAGCTGTCCAAACCGCTCAGCAAGCGGGCGAAGAAGCTCCCCGAAGCCGAAGCGCGCCAGCCGCTTCTGACCGCGCGCCGCAACGCGAGAATGGCGCGCTCCGCGCATGCGTATGTGCGAGGCAGCACGAACAGATTTTATGAGTGGCTCGACGGAATCGAAGGGCACGCGCTACCCGAAGGTCCCGCTGTATGGATCTGCGGCGATTGCCATACGGGCAATCTCGGGCCCGTCGCCGATGCGAATGGCCGCGTCGAGATCCAGATTCGCGATCTCGATCAGACGGTGATCGGCAATCCCGCGCACGACCTCATCCGGCTCGGGCTTTCGCTCGCGACGGCAGCGCGCGGTTCCGACCTGCCAGGCGTGACGATCGTTCAGATGATGGAGGCGCTGGCCGACGGCTATGAACGCGCCTTCGACGAAAGCGCGGGCGAGGCCGACATTCACGCGGAGAAACCGGAGGCGGTGCGCGTCGTGATGAAGGAGGCCGTGCGGCGTTCATGGCGCCATCTTGCCGAAGAGCGTATCGAAGATAGCGAGCCGACTATTCCGCTCGGTTCCCGTTTCTGGCCGCTTGCCAAAAACGAGCGGCGCGAGATCGACGAGCTGTTCAGCAAAACGTCAGTTGCCGCACTCGCGACTGCATTGCGTGGCGCAGGCGACGAGGCGGACGTCGAAGTCCTCGACGCCGCCTACTGGGTCAAGGGCTGCAGTTCGCTCGGACGGCTGCGCTACGCGGTGCTTCTCGACATCGACGGCGCTGCAGTGGACGGCGACGATCTGTGCCTGATCGACATCAAGGAGGCAGCGCCCGCTGCGGCGCCTCGCTATGCGGGCGTGAGAATGCCACGCGATAACGCGGAGCGGGTGGTGGAGGGCGCGCGGCATCTGTCGCCTTCGCTCGGCGACCGGATGAGATCGGCGCGCCTTGCGGATCGCGCGGTGGTGATACGCGAGTTGCTGCCGCAGGACATGAAGCTGACGATCGAGCAACTCACTCGCGACGAAGCGACGAAGGCGGCGCGTTTTCTTGCGCTGGTAGTGGGCAAGGCGCACGCGCGGCAGATGCATCTCGCCGAACGCAAGGCATGGCTCGCCGAGCTGCGCAAGAACCGTTCGAAGACACTCGACGCACCGGGCTGGCTCTGGAAAAGCATCGTGCAACTGGTGAGCAGTCACGCCGCCGGATACCTCGAGCATTGCCGCAAATACGCAACCGGCTCCGACGCGGCCTNAAANGGNCGNGACGGCGGTCCAGCGAATCGGGCCGCCGCCGGAATCAGACGCGCGAGCCCGATCAAACGTGCGCTAGTTGGACAGCGACAAATACGGCGAACTGAGCGGNGTGGGCGGGAACGGCTGCAGGCCTGTCTGCCTCGTAAAGCTGTAGCGAACGTAGACTGCGGCAAGCCACTCGCGATATTGATAAGCATTGCCGAGCGAAGCCGTTGCGCCGAACGCCAGTTGCGGCGCGAGTTGGTATTCGCCTACAGCGCTCAGCGAATACGACACGCCGGTTTTGCTTTGCCCCGGGTATTGAGCGCCGCTATCGACACCGCTGCCGATCAGCGCCGCCTGACCCGCAGCCGCCGCTTGCAACGAGCCCGAGCTGCCGAGCGGGAAGTAGTTCGATGCATCCTGCCGGTAATGCTGCACGCCGATTGATCCCTTCAGGTCATACGTGAAGGCGCCATTGCGGCCAGTCCATTCGATCGGCAGATTCAGGATCACATACTGTTGCGGGCTGAAGTAGCCGCCCTGGCCATACGTGAAGTACGACAGGTTCTTGTCGTAGCCCATCAGCGTCGTGTTCACACCGATGGTGAACGTCTGGTCGGCGTCCTTGAAGAGGCGCGTGTAGATGCCGCCGCCGCCCTTCCAGGCTGTGTTCGTCACGACGTTGTGTCCGTCGTAGTACTGGAACGCCGCGTTCACGTACAGACCGCTGGTGCCGTCGTCCCACGCAAGGCTCGCGAGGCCGCCGGTCGATGTGACGCCGCCCCATTCGAGGCCGGACGCAGCGTCGCGTGTGCCGGCGTACGACAAGAGACTGTCGGTGACCGCGCGCCGGGCGACGGCGAGCGAATAGGAGACCTTGTCGGTGATGCCACCGTTGTACTGCGCGCCGCCTACTATGTTCGTCTCGCGAAAGCCGATGGGCGTCACGCCGATATCGCCGCTCAGCTTGCGGCTTTCGTACCGACTGAAAGGCCCACGCCGCTCGCCGTCTGGCTGCCGTAATTGTTGGTGCCCGCAACGGCCGCCGCTGCCGACGTGCTGTTCGACAGCCCCGCGCCGAAACGCGCGAGCGTCGACACGTTGCCTGCCGCGGTGCCGGCATCCAGCGTGACGGGAGTTGCCGTCACCACGACATGGCCGTTGCCTGCCTTGATGCGGCCTTGGATCGGCGCTTCGATGTCGGTGAGCGTGGACAAGCCGTCCTCGCCGCTGCGGTTGCGAAACACAATGCCGCCCGAGACCGTGCTCGCCTGCTCGCGATTGACCTGCGCCAGTTCCTCGGCTACGCCAAGGGTCTGCGCATTGGCGACGTTTGGCTGCGCGTAGTTCGCGCCATTGCCGCCGCTGCCGTTCATGCCCGGCTGTTGCGGGTAATACGCTTGCGCATAGCCGCTCGGCGGCTGCGGAATGTAAGGCTGTTGCTGCCCGTAATAGCCCTGATTGCCCTGATTGCCCTGATTGCCCTGATTGCCATAGGCCTGCTGCTGCGGCGGATAGGGCTGATACGGCTGCTGGCCATAACCCTGCTGCTGCGGATACGACTGATAAGGCTGTTGCGCGTAGCCTTGCGGTTGCTGCTGTTGCGGATAAGCTTGTTGTCCGTAATACGGTTGCTGTTGCTGTGCATAACCGGCTGCGTTGCGGCTGTTCTTCGACGCGTTTTGCTTTTTGCTCGCGGTGCGTTTGCCGTTCGCTGCGGCTGCGGTTGTCGAGCCATACGGCTGCGGCTGCATCGCCCCGGCGTTGGCCTGCGCCTCGCGCGCGGCGGGCGACATGGGCCAGGGCGTCGGCGCATAGCCATCGGGCGTGCCGTATTGCTGCTGCGGATACGGCGCCTGCTGCGCGTAAGCCGGGTTGTATTGCTGCTGCATCGGCTGCATCGGCTGCATCGGAGCCTGCATCGGCATCTGCGGCTGGGCGGCCTGGCCGTTCTGCCCAGGGTAGGGCTGCAACGGTGCGCCGGACTGGCTCGATCCGTAGCTGTCCTCGCCGTAGCCGCCAGCGTCGGCCCCCTGACGAGGCGCGTTATACGGCAGCGCGGCGGGCGCGCTGTTCGGCGTGTAGGGCTGCGCGGGTGCCGCGTAAGGTGCGACGTACGGCGCGGGCTGCATGGGCGGCGGATAGTTCGGCACGGTCTGTGTCGGCAAGGAAGACTGCGAGTACGGAAGGGAAGCTCGCGCGGCGTTCGAAGAACCATTGAAGCCGGGCGCTGCGTTATCGGCGTCGGTCGGCGCGAGCGTCGCGGTTTTTCCCTCGAAAGGATTGGTGCCGGGCAACGGCGTCGCGCCGATACGGCGCATCGCCGCTTCCCAGCCGCGCGGCACGTTGCTCGCCGCGGCATTGCGCGGCGCGTTCGCCATCAGCGGTGTGTTGGCCGCGACCAGCGAGCGCTGCAGATAGGTCGACGCGAGCGACAGCTTGCCTTCCGAGCGATACATGCGGCCAACGGTGGCAAGCACGCCCGGGTCGTTGGGCGCCGCATTCAAGGCCTGCGACGCCAGCGATTCGGCGTAGCTGAACTGCTTCGCACCAGACGCGGCGGAAATCGCCGCCTGCAGCAGATTGAGGTCGTCGGGCTTGCGCCGCAATGCGACGCGATAGCTTTCGAGCGCGTTGCGGTCGTCGCCGGCCGACGCATACAGGCGGCCCAAAGCGGCCTGCAGGTCGGGATTGTCGGGCATCGCCGCGAGCCACGGCGCGATCACGTCGTAGGCGCTGGCGAGGTCGCCACGCTGGCGCACGGCGTCGCATTGTTTGATGACGATGCCGAGATTCAGATTGGCGAAGTCGGTGCGCTGCTGCGGCGTCAATTGCATCGACGACAGACGGCGCATCACCATGCCGAGCTCTGCTTGCTGCTGCGTAGCCGACAGAATGCCCGCGTATTGCAGCAGCAGATCGGTGTTGCCGGGTGCCGCGTTCATCGCGCCGCGCACCAGGCTCAGCGCGCGGTTCGGATCGCCGGCCTGCTGGTAGGCCGCCGCGATGACGCCGATCAGTTCAGGACTGTTCCCCGCCACCGGCTCGGCTGCATGCAAGGTTGCGAGCGCCTGTTGAGTCTGCCCGCTGCGCGCCATGCGCGTGGCGAGATCGGCTTGCTGATGCACCCACAGCCGATGCTGCAACGCCGCCATCGCGTCGGTGCGTTGCGCGACGGGAATGCGTTCGAGTTGGGCGAGACCGGCTGACCAGTCCTGCGTTTCCGCCGACAGCAGCGCGCTCGCATACAGCGCATCGGTCATGTCAGGATGCGCGGCGAGCAGGCCGTCCATCATGCTGCGCGCGTTCGCGACCGCGCCCTGGCGCACGTAAATACGCGCGAGGTCCAGACGCAGCCACGGGTCGTCGGGCGTGTTGAGCAGCGCGTCTTCGAAGAGACTGCGTGCGCTGCCCAGGTCGCCGTGCGCTTCGGCCGCGCGCGCTTGAGCCGCCTGCGCTTCTCCACGCAGACGATTGATGCCGCCCGCCTTCGACTGCTGTTCCGTGTTCAGTCGATTGGCGAACTGCAACGCTTCGTCGCCGCGACCTTGGGCGGCCAATGCGCCGACGAGTCCGCGAATGGCGTCGGGGTTGTCTGCCTGGCGGCGCAGCGCCATCCGGTATGCCTGTTCGGCACCGGCCGCGTCGCGGTTCGCAAGCAGCATTTCACCGAGCAGCACTTGCGCGGTGACATCTGAAGGATTCATCGCGATGGCGCGTTCGAACAGCGACTTCGCCTTCGCGAATTCGCCGTTGCTGCGCGCGCCGATTGCGTCGCTCGTGTAGGTCCAGTACGTCGCGCTATCCAGCGCGGTTTTCCAGCGAGCCGGGTTGCCGTTGCGCGACGCGCGCTCCAGATAGTTGCGCGCTTCGGCGAAGTGCTCCTGCTTGAGCGCGGCGATGCCCATGCCGCCAAGCGCGTCGGTGTCGTTCGGACTAGTGGCCAGCACCGACGAAAATTTCGCGCGCGCCGTGGCCGCGTCGTTGCGATCGAGTGCGGCGAAGCCCTCGGCGACGGTGCGCCCGCGTGCGTCGACGGAGGCGTTTTCCTGCGCGCGCTCACGTGCCGCCTTGTCCTGCTGCACCATCGAATCGAAGCGCGCCTTGACCGCGGCGTCGTCGTTCGCGCTTTGCAAATACGCCTGGTACAGCGCGGCGTCCGAGGGACGCGCGTCGAGCCAGAGCAGTGCCTGCCGCCAGCTCTTTTTCGCCGACGCGCCCACCGTGCTGTCGCCGGCGAGTTTTTGCAGCCGCGCGATGCCGTCGCGGCGGGTGACGTCGCGATAGGTCAGATGCTGAGCGTAGGCGAGTGCGTAACGCGGATCGTCCGGATTATCACGCGCGAGTTGTTCGAGTCCGCGACGCGCCTGATCCCAGCCTTGCGGCGTAGCCGACAGCGCCTGGTAGTACTCGAGCTGCAACGCCGGCGTGGCGGGCTTGCCGCTCAACGCGCGCTGATACTCCTGCACCGCGCTCGCGCTCTGGCCGCTTTGCGCGAGCCGCCGCGCGTCGTTCACGGTCTGGTCGCGCAGGCTCGATTCNCCGAGCCGCCGNCCNAGTTCNTCGAGGCTCGGGTAGTTCGGCGCCACCGCCTTCAGTCGCGACAGATACTGCTGTGCGCCCGCGCCGTCCTTGCGGTCGGCGAGCACCATGCCCATGCCGAACAACGCGTCGGGCTGTTTCGGGTCGATGCGCAACACCTTCAGCCAGGCCTGCTCCGCGAGGTCGCCGCGCTGATGCGATTGCCAGTACTTGCCCTGATCGATCAGCACGCCCATTGGATCTTTCGACCCTGGTGCCGGCGCCTGAGCCAACGCGTCGGGTGCGGCCGCCGCGAGGCAGCAGGCAAGCGGGAGGCTCAGCGCGAAGCGCATTGACAACGCGAGGGCGCTCAATCGCATGCGGTTCTCCAGCTGGGCACGAGGCGTCCGCTTTCGTCGAAGCGATAGCGTCCGTCGATAAACCCGTGCCGAACAGGCCCAGCACCCTGTCGTAGTAAACGGGCTCGCGGCCAGGCACGCTGGCGTCGAGCGCGGCCAGATGCGTGCGCGCGAGGCCGAGGCCGTGCGCGTCGCCGAGCGCCTTGAAGTACGGCGCGAGCGCGGCCCAGTAGCTGAGCGGGCCTTCGCCGCTTGCCGAGCCGTTGGTCGACGACACCTTCTCCGGTGGGAAGCCGTTTTGCTGGACCTTTGCGCGCATGCCGCCGAGCGCGGCGAGCCATGGCTTCGCAAGCGGATCGGCAGGNGACGCCATGCCCGCCCACAGATAGACGCGGATCGCGTCGTAGCTGCCGGTGTCGCCGTTTTTCGGGTCGACCACGAACTGGCCGTTTTGCCACGCCGCCCAGTCGGGCGCGAAGCCTTGCGGCGCTGTTGTCTTGACGAACTTGTAGGCGCTGTCGGCGAGCTTCGCCCACGGACCGTTCGGCACTTCATGGGCAAGCGCGCGCAGCACGGGCAGCGGCAGATAGCTCGGATTGAGGCGCGTCACGCCGCCGCTTTTGAAACCTTCGGGCCCGGGCAGCAGCATCGGACCGACGCCAGGCAGGTTCGTCATCTCGTCACGCGCGATGCGCGCCGCGAGCGCCTGGCCAAGCTGCGTGTAGCTCGCGTCATGCCACAGGCGCCCGGCCTGCAGCAGATCGTAGGCGATCCACAAGTCGGAGTCCGATGCGGAATTCGGATCGAGCACGCCGTAAGAGCCGTCCGCTTTCCTGCCCCATTGCCACGACGGCAAGCGCAGATTTTGCGGATCGAACTGATTGGCCGCGAGGTTGGTGCGCGTCCAGTTCAGCAGCCGGTCGAACGTGGCGCGGTCGTTCGCAACGAGTGCGAAGAAGAGGCCATACGACTGGCCTTCGGAGGTGGTCTGCTGGGTAGGCGTGGAGTAATCGATCACGCGACCGTCGGCTTGCACGAAGCGCTCGACGAAAGTTCGATAGCCAGTCCAGTCGCCGCACGCGCCGGGCGCGGCTGCATTCTGCGCGACCTTCAGCACGTTCGCGCACGCCGCCGATGCCGCGACGCCCAGCGCCAGCGAGACGGCCAATTTCACACCTTGTTTTCTGTTGATTCGAACCCGCATGTCAGTCCTGTTAGTCCTTCAAACGGCGCGCCGCGACCGAGCGCAGCATCCGGTAGAACAGCGCCGCGATGATCAGCGCCGCGAGCACGCCGCCCAGCATCAGCAGCAACGGATGCGACGAGAGCGCCCAGCGCAGATACTCCTGCGGCGACAAATGGCCGACATAGTACGCGTCGCCGTTCGACGTGATCGTGACCGTGCGGCCGTGGATCACGGCCATTGCGCCTTGAATCTCCGGCAGCACGTCGGCGTCGAGCAGGGCGGCCGACAGATCGGCGTCCGACTGCCCGGCCGCGCTCACGAGAGCCACCGCGCTGCGGGTCTTTTTCAGCGGCGATTCGAAGCCGGTCAGGAGCGCGTCGCCGTTCGAGCTGACGAGCGTGAGGTCGGCGCGCGCGGGCAGGCGCTCGACGCCGCGCTCGCCATGCCACCAGTCCTCGAGTTTGAAGACGATGTCGGACAGCTGGAACGTGCGCGAGTCGCCGTCGCTCGAAAACGGCATCGACTTGGCCCAGCGTTGAAGTAGCGGTTGCTTGCCGGGCGCGCCGAAAATCAGCAGGTCCTTGTCGGCGTATTTGTCGACGTCGTCGGCGGTGCCCACTGTCACGCCCGCGACCGGATAGCCGGTCGATGCGCCCATGCGTCCCATGGTCAGCAGGTAGAGGCTGTAGTCGCTCGAGTCGGCGTCGTTCGGCAGGATCACCGCCGTTTCCGACAGATCCGCCATGCGCGTGAACGGAAAGCCGCTGTTCGCGAACGCCGCGAGATCGGGCAACGCCATGTAGTGGGGAAACGACGACAGGTCGATTGTCGAATTCGGGTCCACCGCGCCGATCACATTCTCCAGCAGACGCCCGTGACATTCGCCGGTATTCGGAATGTCGTAGTAGAAGTGCAGGCGCAGTTGCGCGCGCGGGGTCAGCAGCAGCGGCGGAATATGCAGCGTGCGGCGCGCCTCGGCCGTCTTGTCGGGCAGCACGCGCGC
>Ga0058694_1001118_pt1 | contig 10956 bp, 9 predicted proteins | sample AgamicOrSfrz_FD_55041 | JGI IMG/M metagenome (GOLD analysis project Ga0058694, IMG submission 55041) | Agave microbial communities from Guanajuato, Mexico - Or.Sf.rz | ecosystem: Host-associated > Plants > Phyllosphere > Phylloplane/Leaf | place: Guanajuato, Mexico | collected 2012-05-30 | reverse complement strand
TGCATATGCGAGGCCAGCAGCCGCGGGCTGGCGATGATATCGACCTGCTGTTTTTGCTCCAGCGCAGAGAGCTCCAGATCCAGCAGCCGACCATTGATCCGCCCGATGTTAAAACCCACGTGGCTGGTGGCGCTTGCGACGGAAAGATCGCTGCCAAGCGTAGTGAGCTGACCAACCTTGCCCGCGTCGGTGGCGTCGGCGAGATTCCACTTCACTCCCAGCTCACGCAGGCTTTTTTCATTCATGGTCACAATGTGCGCCGCCAGCTCGACCTGTTCGACGGGAATATCCATCTGAGCGGCCCAGCGCTTCAGCATATCCACCACCGTCTGGTTATCCCGAATCAGCAGGCGGTTGGTGCGTTTGTCGACAGATAAACTCCCCTTTGGGCTCAGGAGTTTTTCCGCGGCTTTTTGCAGCTCTCCGGCATCGGCATAGGAAAAAGCGATACTGTGAGACACCAGCGGCGCATCAAGCTGTCGACGCGCCCGCTCCTGCTCTGAGCGTTCCTGCTGTTCACGTTGCCAGGCCGCGGTGTGCACGTAAAAAATGCCGCCTTCCTCTCGCAAAACGAGGCCAGCGCTGGTGACAACCGTCTGTAACGCCTGCCGCCAGGGGACGCGCGTCAGGTTGAGCGAAAGCGTGCCGCCAACATCGGGCGATATCACCAGATTACGGCTCTCCTGCGCGGCCAGGCTCTGCAGCACCTGTGCCACAGGCACGTCATCCACCACCAGCGTGACCGGTTTTGGCGCGGCGGCCCACAGCGGATGGCTGAACGCCAGCAGCCACAGCATTATCCGTAAATTCATTCTTATCCGCTCCTTCTCGTTGCCACGTCCATTTTTCTGGTTCACATGTGTCACCCACATCAACAACCAGTTCCGTTTCATTGATGGCTGTTATCGTCCAGCCTGCCGGCAAGCGCTCATGCGTTTTCAGCCGGTACCAGCGCTTTTGCCCATCCTGTAAAATGCCGATAGCCTGCTGTCCTCCCACCATGCCGCGATAGTGCCACTGCGCCAGCTCGCCAATGGCGCAGGGATCGTCCGGCGGGCGAAACGGATCGCGCATGCCGGTCAGTAGCAGCGCTGAGCAAACCAGCAAATATCGCGCGCTATTTCGCATGTTCCAGCTCCAGCCGCAGGCGCAGCGCTTTACTCTGTGGCGCAATCGCGAAAGCGGCGATCTGCACATCCCGCTGCGCCAGCCGGGAAAAAAGCGCCGGAAGCGCCTGCCACTCAACCTCCAGCATCAATTCCCCTCCGTTCTGCAGCGGCTTCCAGTGAACCAGCGTCGTGTTATCGCCCTGAAAATCGAGCGGGGAAAAAGATATCAGCTCCCGTGATTCCGCTGCTTCCGGACGAAACGGCACCTTTCTGACGGCAGGCCATAACGCTGCGTTAGTTCTTGCATCCTGAATCAGCTGGCGTTGTCGTTCAGCACACTGCCTTTCTACCGGTCTGAGCAAGGTGCCCCACGCGGCCAGTCCTGCCAGGAGACTTCCCAGACACCAGAAGAGCACCCGATACCAGGGACGGCTTTCGCACCAGCGTTCTAACAGGGTATCCACGCGTTAACCCTCGCTTTTAAGATGAAGGGTGAACATCCAGCGCCCCTGGCTGTCCCGTCGAAGCTCGCCCGCCGTCCCGGGCGTAAAACCCGCTATTTGGCCAAGCGCGTCGCGCAGAGCAGACAGGGCCGGCAGGGTTAGGGCATACCCGCTCAGCATCAGCGCGGGAGGCTGATAGCGCAGCTCTGTCAGCCAGGCCTGCGCCGGCATGGCGCGGGAAAGGGATTCCAGCACCGGTTGCCATGCGCGTCGCTGAAGTGTCTGCGCTGGCATCTGCGCCTGTGAGGCGAGTTTCTGCCGGGAGAGAAGCGCATGCTGCACGGTCTGCATTCCCGTGAGTTCCGTTTGCAGCACGTGCAGCCTCATAAGAGGGTTCATCCGCAGACCGAACATGATCACTAGCATCAACAGCACGGTGCCGACACCCATTGCGCCCCAGAAGCGCAGGCAACGCGCGCGCCGCTGCTGTCGCCAGGGCAGAAAGTTCATGATGCTCATCCCGGCACCTCGCTCATGGCCAGCGCCAGCGCAACGGTATAATCTGCGCCGCAGTCCGGTAGCGGGGCATGGCAGCGTTCCAGGATTTCCCACGGGTTACGTCGGTTATCAAACAGCGCGATGTCATCCGGTCCAAGCGCCAGCAGCGCCGCCAGCTCGGCCACGCTTTCGGCTTCAGTGGTAAAGCGGCGTCCCCACTGGTGGCGCATCGCCCACAGCCACTGCCGCTCGTCCCGCCATACGATGCACGTCGCTGGTGCTACCGCAGGAAGAAGATTCGCCAGCGCGCTGGCATCCGGCGTAATGGCCACCAGCCGCAAACGCAGCGTTTTCGCCAGCGCCAGAAGGGTGTCGACCTCGTTGTTTTGCGCGGCAGTCACGTGAAAGGTATTGCTGAAGGTGTCCTGCGCGTAATCGAAACAGAGCGTATCGGCAGACATCTCCAGTTCGCGCGCGAGCGCCGCGCCAAGCCATGAGAGCTGCTCGCTGTCGCGCAGCGCAACGGTCGGGCGGGGAAGCGACCGTTGCAGGGTGCGTGCTGCCGGAAAAGAGAGGAACGCCCGGTGGTAGTGCGGCAGCGTTTTCCGCCAGTCGCGTAGCGCATCAACCAGCTGTTCTGGCTGACAAATTTTGCCGTCACGAATGATGCCTTCGGCCAGAGGAATCGCCCACCAGCGGCGCAGGCGCCAGCCGGACTTCTCCCGGGCTAACGCGACGATCAGCACCCTATCCTGTTGAATATGAACGCCCGTTTGCCATGTTTTGAAAGCCATGCTTCACGATCTCCTTATCGCCCGTCACCTTGACGGCTATATCAATGAATCAGGCTTGCCTTTATACTACCGCGCGATTGTTTAGAAACTGCCCAAGTGAAACCAAATGGGAAATCTCCGGTGAAGTTCGTAAAGTATTTATTCATCCTTGCAGTCTGTTGCATTCTGCTGGGAGCAGGCTCGATTTACGGTTTGTACAAATATATTGAGCCACAGCTACCTGATGTCGCCACGCTTCGCGATGTGCGACTCCAGATCCCGATGCAGGTCTATAGCGCCGATGGCGAGCTCATGGCGCAGTATGGCGAGAAGCGTCGTATTCCGCTGACCTTAAACCAAATCCCCCCTGTGATGGTGAAAGCCTTTATCGCCACGGAGGACAGCCGTTTTTACGAGCACCACGGTGTCGATCCGGTGGGGATTTTCCGTGCCGCGAGCATTGCGCTGTTCTCAGGTCACGCCTCTCAGGGGGCGAGTACCATTACGCAGCAGCTGGCGCGTAACTTCTTCCTCAGCCCTGAAAAGACGCTGATACGTAAGATCAAAGAGGTGTTCCTNGCGATCCGTATTGAGCAGCTGCTGAGCAAAGACGAAATCCTTGAGCTGTACCTCAACAAAATCTACCTGGGNTACCGCGCCTATGGCGTGGGGGCTGCCGCACAGGTGTACTTCGGTAAGCCNGTTGAGCANCTCACCTTAAGCGAAATGGCAACCATNGCCGGTCTGCCGAAAGCGCCGTCCACGTTTAACCCGCTCTACTCGCTCGATCGCGCCACCGCGCGTCGTAACGTCGTCCTGTCACGTATGCTGAGCGAAGGCTACATCAGCCAGAGCGAGTACGACCAGGCGCGTAACGATGTCATTGACGCTAACTACCACGCCCCTGAGATCGCCTTCGCGTCCCCTTACCTGACCGAAATGGTTCGCCAGGAGATGGTGAATCGCTATGGTGACAAGGCCTATGAAGATGGCTATCGCGTGTACACCACCGTCACCCGCAAGGTCCAGCAGGCGGCTCAGGAAGCGGTGCGGAACAACGTGATGGACTACGATATGCGTCACGGCTATCGCGGCCCGTCAAACGTGCTCTGGAAAGTGGGNGAAAGCGCGTGGGACAGCAAAAAAATCACCAGTACGCTGAAGGCGCTGCCAACCTATGGTCCGCTCCTTCCTGCCGTGGTGACGCANGCCGATCCTCAGGAAGCCGTTGCGACGCTCGCGGACGGTACNTCCGTCTCCCTGCGTATGGACGGTATCCGCTGGGCGCGTCCTTACCGCTCGGATACGCTGCAGGGCGCAACGCCGCGTAAAGTGACCGATGCNGTNCANACCGGGCAGCAAATCTGGGTGCGCAAGGTAGGCGAATCCTGGTGGCTGGCNCAGGTGCCGGACGTCAACTCGGCCCTGGTCTCTATCAANCCACAGAACGGTGCCATCCTGGCCCTGGTCGGCGGGTTTGATTTCAACCAGAGCAAATTTAACCGCGCCACCCAGGCGCTGCGTCAGGTCGGTTCCAATATCAAACCGTTCCTCTACACGGCAGCGATGGATAAGGGCTTGACCCTCGCCAGCATCCTTAACGACGTGCCGATCTCCCGCTGGGATGCCGGTGCCGGTTCCGACTGGCAGCCGAAGAACTCCCCTGCGGAGTATGCCGGTCCTATTCGTCTCCGTCAGGGGCTGGGGCAGTCGAAAAACGTGGTGATGGTGCGCGCCATGCGCGCGATGGGCGTCGACTATGCCGCAGAGTATCTGCAGCGCTTCGGTTTCCCGGCGCAGAACATCGTACGCACCGAGTCGCTGGCGTTAGGCTCCGCTTCCTTTACGCCGCTTCAGGTCGCACGCGGTTACTCGGTGATGGCCAACGGCGGCTTCCTGATTGACCCGTACTTCATCAGCAAGATCGAGAACGACCAGGGCGGCGTGCTGTTCGAAGCGAAGCCGAAAATTGCCTGTCCTGACTGCGATATTCCGGTCATTTATGGCAATACGCCGAAATCCGAGGTGCTTGAAAACAAGGACATGGAAGACCCTGCCGTGTCTCAGGAGCAGCAGAACGGCGTCGTGCCGCAGCCGCAGCTCGAGCAGGCTAACCAGTCGCTGGTGGCACAGACCGGTGCGCCGGAGTATGCCCCGCATGTGATCAACACGCCGCTGTCGTTCCTGATCAAAAGCGCGCTGAACACCAACATCTTCGGTGAACCGGGCTGGCAGGGTACAGGCTGGCGCGCAGGGCGTGATTTGCAGCGCCATGACATCGGCGGCAAAACGGGGACAACCAACAGCTCGAAAGATGCGTGGTTCTCCGGTTACGGGCCGGGCGTGGTGACATCGGTCTGGATCGGTTTCGACGATCACCGTCGTGACTTAGGTCGTACAACGGCCTCCGGCGCGATTAAGGATCAGATTTCCGGCTACGAAGGCGGAGCGAAGAGCGCGCAGCCGGCCTGGGACGCCTACATGAAGTCCGTTCTTGAAGGCGTGCCGGAGCAGCCGTTGACGCCACCGCCAGGCGTGGTGACGGTCAATATCGACCGCAGCACGGGCCAGCTCGCCAACGGCGGTAATAGTCGCGCAGAGTATTTCATCGAGGGCACGCAGCCAACCACGCAGGCGGTGCATGAGGTGGGTACAGAGATTATTGATAACGGCGAAACGCACGAGCTGTTCTAAAAATAAAAATGCCCGGTAAAAACCGGGCAAAGCATCATAGGCCGGGTAAGGCGAAGCCGCCACCCGGCTTTTTTATGGCCTACAGTCGCCCCTGCCCCTTCAGCCACTCCCGGACCAGGAATAGCGCGCTCACGTTGCGAGCCTCATTAAAGTCAGGGTCTTCCAGCAGATCCATCAGGTGCGCTAAAGGCCAGCGAACCTGCGGCAGCGGCTCCGGCTCATCCCCTTCGAGCGATTCAGGATAGAGATCTTCGGCCACCACGATATTCATTTTGCTGGAAAAATAGGACGGCGCCATGCTCAGCTTTTTCAGGAATGAAAGCTCATTCGCCCCGAAGCCGACCTCTTCTTTCAGCTCGCGGTTTGCCGCTTCGAAGACGGTTTCACCCGGGTCGATAAGCCCTTTCGAGAAACCAAGCTCGTAAGATTCCGTTCCCACAGCGTATTCGCGGATCAAAATCAGATGATCGTCGATAATGGGAATAATCATCACCGCTTCGCGCGAAGAGGGGCGCATACGTTCATAAACGCGACGCACACCGTTGCTGAACTCCAGGTCCACACTTTCGACATTAAACAGGCGCGATTTGGCGACAGTTTCAACATTCAGAATGGTGGGTTTTTGTAGTGGTTTGCTCATCGTGATGGGTCTTAGCAGTGAGAACTGGCGTTATTGTGCGATATGCCGCACGGTTTCGGCAATGTCAATCGTTCTTTATTTACATTTATGCAACGTAGCAGGGATCAATCCTCAATTCAAAACAAATGTCAAGAGGTTGAAATGTTTCCAGGAATTTGCTGATATCGCGCCATAACAGGCTTTGCTATCATCACCGGTCACTGGGATGCGCTTCAGAATGCTCAAGTTCGACTCCATACTTGCCGATAGCCAACCACAGACTCTCATTCAATGTAAAGGTGCTACTGACTACACCTGTAAGATAAGTAAGATGGGGAAAGCATGAGCACCATTTTGATTGTTCTCGCTGCTATGCTGGCCAGCGCATTGGTTGCAGGGTGGTTGTACAGGCGCCGCGTACAGCGCCGTTATCGTCTGCCCTTTTTAAATGCATTTGCGGGTGCGAGCACGCGTAAACTCACGCAAGACGAGCGTGATGCAGTTGAAAACTATCTCGAAATCCTGAACCGTACTCAGCTAACGCCTGGGCCAACGGGAGCCACCGCTGCGCCCGTCGCGCTAAAGCTTAACGCGCAAAGTGATACCGTGCTCTGCGTGACGCGCTCCATCACGCGCTATGGCATTACCACTGATGACCCCAATAAATGGCGCTATTACCTGGATTCCGTCGAAGTGCATCTGCCCCCGTCCTGGGAGCAGTACATAAATGACGAGAACAGCGTTGAGCTGATTCACACCGATTCGTTGCCCCTGGTTATCTCGCTTAACGGCCATACGCTGAATGAATACCTCCAAGAAGCCCCGCGTTTTGCGCTGGAGCGCGCGAGTTCAACGCAGGCATCCATTCGTGGCGAAGAGACTGAGCAGATCGAACTGCTGAACATTCGCCAGGAGACGCATGAAGAGTACGCCCTGAGCCGCCCGGACGGCATCCGTGAAGCCATTCTGATCGTCGCGGCCTTCCTGCTCTTTTTTATCTGCCTGCTCACGCCGGATGTGTTTGTTCCCTGGCTGGCGGGAGGCGCGGTGCTGCTGCTGGCAGCCGGGCTGTGGGGGCTCTTTGCCCCACCGGCCAAAACCTCGTTGCGAGAGATCCACTGCCTGCGCGGTACGCCAAAGCGCTGGGGCCTGTTCGGTGAAAACGATCAGGAACATCTCAACAATATTTCACTCGGTATTATCGACCTTATCTACCCGCGCCACTGGCAGCCGTGGATTGCGCAGGACCTAGGGCAGAAAACCGATATTGATATCTACCTTGACCGCCACGTTGTGCGTCAGGGGCGCTTCCTGTCTCTGCATGATGAAGTCAAAAACTTCCCGCTTCAGCACTGGCTGCGCAGCGCGGTCATTGCCGGCGGCGCCGCGCTGGTCTTAGTTATGCTGCTGCTTTTCGTGCCGCTGGATATGCCCATCAAATTCACCCTGTCGTGGATAAAAGGCGCGCAAACCATTGAAGCGACCAGCGTTAACAAACTGGATGAAGCCGGTGTGCGCGTGGGGGACACGCTGCGCCTGAAGGGTACCGGGATGTGTAATATTCACACCCCGGGGGCGTGGAACACCCGCCAGAACTCACCGTTCATGCCGTTCGACTGCTCGCAAATTATCTGGAACGACGCGCCGCCGCTGCCGCTGCCGGAATCCGAAGTGGTGAATAAGGCCACGGCGCTGACCCAGACGGTGAACCGCCAGCTGCACCCGAAACCGGACGATGATTCGCGCGTCAGCCCTGCGCTGCGCTCGGCCATTCAGAAATCAGGCATGGTTCTGCTGGATGATTTTGGTGACATCGTCCTGAAAACGCAGGATTTATGTTCCTCTCAGGATGAGTGCATACGTCTTAAAAACGCCCTGGTAAACCTGGGTAACAGTAAGGACTGGGACTCGCTGGTGAAACGCGCCGAAGCGGGACGACTGGATGGCGTTAACGTGCTGCTGCGTCCGGTGAGCGCTGAATCGCTGGATAACCTGGTCGCCACCTCGACCTCGCCGTTCATGATGCGCGAGACCACCCGTGCGGCTCAGGCGCTGAACAGCCCGGCACCGGGCGGATTTGTGATTGCCAGCGATGAAGGCAGCGACCTGGTCGATCAGCCTTATCCTCAGGTTGCGCTTTATGACTACCCGGCGCAGGAGCAGTGGAGCCAATTCCAGCGCCTGGCGCAGATGCTGATGCAAACGCCGTTCAGCGCCGAAGGGATTGTCACAAGCATCTACACCGATGCCAACGGCACTCGCCATATCGGCCTGCACCGGATGCCGGACAGCGCAGGTTTATGGCGCTACATCGGCACCTCTCTGCTGATGACCGCGATGCTTGCCGCCATTTTCTGGAACGGCTTTATGGCCCTGCGCCGCTACCAGCGCTCGCGCACCCGGCTTGCCGACATCCAGCAGTATTATGAAAACTGCCTCAATCCTAAGCTGATCCCCTCGTCTGAGAGCCTGATCTGATAACGTCGTTGCGCGACAAGATGTGCTACCCTGTCGCGCACGTTTCTTCTGGCTGGAGTTCCCCCTAATGCATCTTGATATCGCCTGGCAGGAGGTTGATACCGTTCTGCTGGATATGGACGGCACGCTGCTCGATCTCGCCTTTGATAACTATTTCTGGCAAACGCTGGTTCCTGAAACCTACGGCGAACAGCAGGGGATCTCCCCGGCAGAAGCGCAGGCATTCATTCGTTCGCAATATAGCGCGGTGCAACATACGCTAAACTGGTACTGTCTTGACTACTGGAGCGAGCGCCTCGGTTTGGATATTTGTGCCATGACCACCGCCCAGGGCCCGCGTGCCGTTCTGCGCGAGGATACCGTGCCCTTTCTGGATGCGCTGAAAGCAAGCGGCAAGCGCCGTATTTTGCTGACCAACGCGCATCCACATAATCTGGCGGTGAAGCTGGAGCATACCGGNCTGGCGTCGCACCTTGATTTATTACTTTCCACCCACACATTTGGTTATCCGAAAGAGGATCAGCGGTTGTGGCATGCGGTGAAGGAAGAGACGGGTTTGCAGCCAGAACGTACGCTGTTCATTGATGACAGCGAGCCCATTCTGGATTCCGCGGCAAGGTTTGGCATTCGCTACTGTCTGGGCGTGACCAATCCTGACTCTGGCCTGGCTGAAAAAAGCTATCTGCGCCACCCTGGACTGAACGACTATCGCCAGATGATCCCCTCACTGACCGTGAAGGAGACGCCATGAAAGAAAAACCCTCNGANGGGGTAAGACTGGATAAATGGCTGTGGGCNGCGCGTTTTTATAAAACACGCGCCCTTGCCCGCGAGATGGTTGACGGCGGAAAAGTGCANTACAACGGCCAGCGCAGCAAACCGAGCAAGCTGGTTGAGCTGAATGCCACCTTAACGCTGCGTCAGGGCAACGATGAACGTACGGTGGTGATTAAAGCCATTACCGAACAGCGTCGACCCGCAACGGAAGCCGTACTGCTTTATGAAGAGACGGCGGAGAGCATTGAAAAACGCGAGAAGACCGCGCTGGCGCGCAAAATGAACGCGCTGACGATGCCNCACCCGGANCGGCGNCCGGATAAAAAAGAGCGCCGCGATCTGATGAAATTTAAACACGGTGAGACTGANTAACCTCACCCGCACGAGAGATGAAAATGGCCCAACACGACCAATTACACCGCTATCTGTTTGAACAATTCGCCGTGCGCGGCGAGCTGGTCACCGTATCCGAAACCTGGAAACAGATTCTGGAAAACCACAACTACCCGCTGCCGGTGAAGACCCTGTTGGGCGAACTGCTGGTTGCCACCAGCCTGCTGACGGCGACGCTGAAGTTTGCCGGTGATATCACCGTGCAGCTGCAGGGTGACGGCCCGATGACGCTGGCGGTGATCAACGGCAATAACCAGCAGCAGATGCGCGGCGTGGCGCGCGTTCAGGGCGACGTGCCTGAAAATGCGGACCTCAAAACGCTGGTNGGTAATGGCTACCTGGTGATCACCATCTCCCCTGAGGAAGGNGAGCGCTATCAGGGCGTGGTGGGTCTGGAAGGCGATACCCTGGCAGCCTGCCTGGAAGATTACTTCATGCGTTCTGAACAGCTGCCGACGCGCCTCTTCATCCGCACCGGTGAAGTGGACGGTCAGCCTGCTGCTGGCGGTATGCTGCTGCAGGTTCTGCCTGCGCAGGACGCACAGACCAATGACTTTGAGCACCTGGCGACGCTGACCGAAACCATCAAAGCGGAAGAGCTGTTCAACCTGTCAGCGACCGACGTGCTGTGGCGTCTGTACCACGAAGAAGAAGTGACGGTCTACGACCCGCAGGCGGTGGAATTTAAGTGCACCTGCTCCCGCGAGCGCTGCGCTGGCGCGCTGAAAACCCTGCCGGATGAAGAGATCGACAGCATCATGGCGGAAGACGGCGAAATTGATATGCACTGTGACTACTGCGGTACGCACTACGTGTTCAATTCGATGGATATCGCTGAGATCCGCAATAACGCCTCCCCGGCGGATCCACAGGTTCACTAATATCCCCATCCAGTTCCCTCTCCCTTTGGGAGAGGGTTAGGGTGAGGGCAAAAAACCCCGCTTAAGCTGAATCGCTTTCCCTATGTAACTCTTACGTAATTTTCTTACGTGTATGCGATTACATTCACATTCTTTCCGATAAAATCACCACTCTTTCACCTTTTCGGAACATTTTCCCCAACAAAAAAGTGATTCCTGCGATAATCCGCCTGCGCTGTGACTGGAGTCGCAGCGTTTTCCGTTAGTAAGGGTTTTGTCCAGATGCGTAAATCTATGAGCCCCGTCGCGGTT
>Ga0058694_1001113_pt1 | contig 10966 bp, 9 predicted proteins | sample AgamicOrSfrz_FD_55041 | JGI IMG/M metagenome (GOLD analysis project Ga0058694, IMG submission 55041) | Agave microbial communities from Guanajuato, Mexico - Or.Sf.rz | ecosystem: Host-associated > Plants > Phyllosphere > Phylloplane/Leaf | place: Guanajuato, Mexico | collected 2012-05-30 | reverse complement strand
TGCTGTTGCAGAGTCGAGCGCAGCAGCCAGGCGGCGCCGGGGATATGGCTTTTAACGTGGTTGGCGCGCGTGGTGAAATCCAGCACCTGAGTATCGCCCTGCTTTAACCAGTCGTTCAGCTGCTGCGGAGAGGTCGTCTCGGCCACCGGCGCTGCCGGCACCTGCGCCGTCCAGCCGCCAGTGGCGCTGAAGTCCTGTGATGACAGCCCCTCCAGCACGGCGACTTCCCAGCCCATCTGCGCCAGCCAGGAGGCCGCCATGCTGGCGCGCACTCCGTCGTCGTCAATCAGCACGATACGCGCGCCGCGCACGCTGGCGTAGTGATCGGTCTCCTGCACCAGCTGTCCGCCCGGCACGTGACGGCTGCCCGGCAGATGCCCGGCGGCGTACTCGTCGGCGTCGCGCACGTCGAACAGATAGGTTGTGCGCGCCTCCTGCCGCCAGCGCGCCAGCGTCGTCGCGTCGATGCGCGCCACTCCGGCGCGATCCGCCACCTGACGCGCCTGCGCCACCGCATGACGATGCGCGGTTTCGCTGGTCTCGCCGTAGCGACGGCTCTGCTGCTGTTCGAGCGCCAGACCGGCCAGCGTCCAGCCGATGGTGCCGTTGCGCAGCGCGTAGACCGGGTTGCGGATCCCCGCGTTCACCAGCGACTGGGTGCCGATAATGCTGCGGGTGCGGCCTGCGCAGTTGACGATCACCGTNGTATCGGGAGAGGGCGCGATATCGCGCACGCGCAGCACCAGTTCGCCGCCCGGCACGCTGATGCCGNNGGGGATCGACATGGTGTGGTATTCATCAAAGCGGCGCGCGTCGAGCACNACNACGTCGGCNTTGTCGCGCAGCAGCGCGTCGACCTCTTCGGCCGCCAGCGACGGCGTATGATTATGGTGTTCCACCAGCTCGCCGAACGCCTTGCTCGGCGAATTCACATCGATAAACAGCTCGCCGCCCGCTGCCTTCCAGCCGGCCAGGTCNTCTTTAAGCAGCGCGATACGGGTGTAGCCCCAGGCCGCCGCGCGCTCTGCCGCNGCCTGCGCCAGTCCTTCGCCGTTGTCGTAAAGCGTAATCGCCGTATCGCGGCGAGGCAGGCGATCCAGCCACTCCAGCTCCAGCTTCGAGAGCGGAATATTCACCGCGAACAGCGGATGCCCTTGCGCATAGAGCGCCTCGTCGCGTACGTCCACCAGCGCCACTTCCTGCTGCTGGCGCAGCGCCTGCTGAATCTCTGCGGCGTCGCGCAGAGGAAAAGTTTTAGCCATGTGAGAGATCCCAGATGTTAGGCAAGTAGCGGTTGCTGTAGCCGGAGATAAAAGGTTTTTCGCTGCCGTCTTCGCGATAAACCGCCCGTTTGACCGCGCCGATATTGGCGCCGTAGACGTGAATGCTGACAGAGACGCGATCGTCGAAGGCGTTGCTGACGCGATGGATATCACCGACGCGCGGCGAGACCGCGTCAATCTGGCCGGGTTCCAGACGAACCGGCGCGCCGTCTATTGCCAGCGCGCCGTGTTCCGCTTTGAAGCCCTGCGACACTTCCGCGCCGCGCAGCATGCCGATCAACCCCCAGACACGATGATCGTGCACCGGCGTCTGCTGACCAGGCCCCCAGACAAAGCTCACCACCGAAAAGCGCTGCTGCGCGTCGGCATGCAGCAGATACTGCTGATAGCGTTGCGGATCCGGCTGGGCGAACGCCTCGTCCAGCCAGTCGTCGTGCTGCAGCAGCGGGCGCAGCAGCTCGCTGCCGCGCGCCAGAATGGTCGCCTCGTCCGGCTGCCGATCGAGCAGAGCGGCGAGCTGCGCCACAAAGTCGCGCAGCCGCTGATGGTTAAGGTCGCTCACGATTTGTTCTCCTGATAGTGCCGCGCCACCTGGTTGGCGCCGCTCGCCAGGCTGAAATCGAAGGCGTCGCTGACGTCGACCGCCTTCGGCAGCACCTGATAGCGATGGAAGAAGTCGGCGGATTTCTGCAGCGTCGCGATAAGCGAGGGATCGAACACCAGCGGACGAATGCGCGCGTCGTCGATCCAGCTGCTGGTGATGGCGGTCGGCATATTCAGTGACTTGCCCAGCGCCTGCGCGAACGGCTGTGGATGCTGCGCCGCCCAGACCTGCGCCTTCGCCAGCCGCGTCAGCAGATCGGCGATGGCTTTGCGTTTCTCCGGATCGGCCAGCGCCTCTTTGCGCGCCAGCGCATAGGAGTAGCCCGACATAATGCCGTTGCCGCCGCCTTGCGGCACGCGCACAGTGCCGTCGATCTGGGTCGAGGTGGCGATATAGGGCTCCCACGGCGCCCAGGCGGAAACCGCGCCGGAAGTCAGCGCCGCGCGGCCATCCACCGGGCCGAGGAAGCGCAGCGTCACCTCATCGGGCTTCAGGCCGGCGCGCTCCAGCAGGCCAAGGATCAGATAGTGTCCCCAGCCGCCGCGGTTAACGGCGATCTGCTTGCCTTTCAAATCCTGCAGGCTGTGAATGCCGGCATCGGGGCGCGTCAGCAGCGCGATGCTGTCGGGGTTGTTCTGCCAGGCGCCGACCGCTTTAACCGGCGCGCCTGCGGCATAGACGAACAGAAAGGGCAGATCGCCGGTAAAACCGACGTCCAGCGCGCCCGCATTCAGCGCCTCCTGCACCGGCGCGCCGGAGTCGAAGGCGGTGAGCTTCAGATCGTAAGGCAGATTATCGAGCTCGCCGGAGGCTTTCAGCGAGGCGAAGCGATCCCCTTTAACATCGCCGAGACGCAGCGTCACTTTTTCAGCGGCGAAAGCGTGGTTGAGGCTGAGCGCCAGAGTGATACCGGCAAACAGGGCGGCGAGACGCATCAGGCGCTCCTCTTAACGCGCGTCAGCGCGGCGACTTTTTCGCGCGTCAGCGGCAGCAGCTCGCGGCCGTACTCAATCGCGTCGTTCAGCGGATCGAAGCCGCGGATCAGCACGCTGTCGATGCCCAGGTTGTAGTAGTCCAGCAGCGCGTCGGAGACCTGATCCGCCGTGCCCACCAGCGCGGTGGAGTTGTAGCCGCCGCTCACCAGCTTCGCGATACCGGTCCACAGCACTTTATCGTGGCGGTCGCCTGCGTTAGCCGCCGCCAGCAGACGCTGCGCGCCGACGCTCTGCGGTTTCGGCAGGCCGAAGGTGTAGCCCGATTCGGCCAGCTGTTTCTGCGCCGTTTGATAAATGTGTTCCGCGCGCTCCCAGGCCTCTTTCTCGGTCTTGCCGATAATCGGACGGAAAGAGATATTGAATTTGATGTCGCGGCCTCTTTTCGCGGCGGCGGCGCGCACGGTTTGCACGGTTTCCGCCGCGCCCTGCAGCGGCTCGCCCCACAGCGCGAAGACGTCAGCGTGACGCGCGGCGACCTCGATCGCCTCCGGCGAAGAGCCGCCGAAGTAGACCGGCAGCTTGCTCTGCAGCGGCTTGATGGCGGAAAAAGCCTGTTCAGCCTGGTAAAACTCGCCCTGGTGATCCCAGGCTTCCGCCGAGGTCAGGCTCTTATTCAGCACGTGAAGAAATTCGTCGGTGCGCGCGTAGCGTTCCGCCTTGTTGAGGAAGTCGCCGTCGCGGCGCTGTTCGCTGTCGCTGCCGCCGCTGATGATATGCACCGCCAGCCGTCCGTCGGTCAGGTGATCGAGCGACGCCAGCTTGCGCGCCGCCAGCGTCGGCGAGACGAAGCCGGGACGGTGCGCCAGTAAAAATTTAATGCGCGAGGTGTTCGCGGCGGCGTGCGCCGTCACTAAAAAACCGTCTGGTTGATCGGACCAGTAGCCCACCAGAATCCGATCGAATCCCGCCTCTTCGTGGGCGCGGGCGAAATCGGCAATGTAGTTTTTATCGAATAACGGCCCGCTGGCCGGAATGATTTCAGAGGCCAGACGATGGCCGATCATGCCCAGAAATTGAATGCTCATGCGCTTCTCCCGATGTTGAGTAATGAAAAAACTACGGGGCGACGGGCAGGAGATGAAATTCGATATTGTGCAAAGGATTTGCGGGAATCGGGGAAGGGCGGCGCCGCGCGGCTGAGGCGCCGCGGCAGGCGTTATATCAAGCAGGAATAATTAAGAATAAAGGGAGACGCTTTGCTATTCGTTCCCTGTTGTTCGCGTTTTGAATTTATCAGCAGCCTGAAGGGCGAGAACCCGTCTCGCCCTTTTGCATCAGAACGCCAGCACCAGACCGGCGATAGCGGCAGAGAGCACGCTGACCAGCGTTGAACCGTAGAGCAGCTTCAGGCCGAAGCGCGACACCACGTTGCCTTGCTCTTCGTTCAGACCCTTGATGGCGCCCGCCACGATGCCGATAGACGAGAAGTTGGCGAAAGAGACCAGGAACACCGACAGAATGCCTTCAGAGTGCGGCGAAATCTGGCCCGCCAGCTTCTGCAGATCCATCATCGCCACGAACTCGTTGGAAACCAGCTTGGTGGCCATAATGCTGCCGACCTGCAGCGCTTCGTGAGCCGGCACGCCCATCACCCAGGCGAACGGATAGAAGACGTAGCCCAGCACGCCCTGGAAGCTGATGCCGAAGATAAAATCGAACAGCGCGTTCAGGCCGGAAATCAGCGCGATAAAGCCGATCAGCATCGCCGCGACGATAATCGCCACGCGGAAGCCGGCGAGGATATATTCGCCCAGCATTTCAAAGAAGCTCTGGCCTTTATGGAGATCCTGCAGCTGCAGATCCTCTTCCTGTCGACGCGGTAAGGGTTGATCAGCGACAGCACGATAAAGGTGCTGAACATGTTAAGCACCAGCGCGGCGACCACATACTTCGGCTGCAGCATGGTCATATAGGCGCCGACGATCGACATGGAAACGGTCGACATCGCGGTCGCGGCCATGGTGTACATGCGGCGCTGCGACATTTTGCCGAGGATATCCTTATAGGCGATGAAGTTTTCTGACTGTCCCAGAATCAGAGAGCTGACGGCGTTAAAGGATTCCAGCTTGCCCATGCCGTTGATTTTAGACAGCACGGTGCCGATGCCGCGGATCACCCACGGCAGAATGCGGAAATGCTGCAGAATGCCGATCAGCGCGGAGATAAAGACGATCGGGCACAGCACGTTCAGGAAGAAGAAGGCGAGGCCTTTGTCATTCATGTTGCCGAACACGAAGTTGGTGCCTTCGGCCGCATACTTGAGCAGGTGATCGAACAGACCGGCAAAGCCCTTCACGAACCCGAGACCCGCCTCGGAATTGAGGAAGAACCACGCCAGCAGCACTTCAATGACCAGTAGCTGGACAATGTAGCGAAGACGAATACTTTTACGGTCGTGGCTGACGAGTAACGCCAGCACGCCTACCACCACCAGTGCTAAAAGGAAGTGCAAAATATGGGACATGCTTGCTCCAGATTTGAGGAGGGTTGTAATTTGCTGCGTATTCTATGTAACGCGTTACTTAAAAACGAGATCAAATCCACATTATAAGGATTCGCTATCACCCCTTTTCTCAGAAAACTCTCACCAGTCACAACCTGTTCACAAAATGTTCACGCCTAATATCCACAAATTTATTGTCTATAATATGTCCGAAGCGTAGAGTGAGATGCATTGCACATTTTTTAGCAAGTCTCGCTTTACCGTAAGGTATAGCAATGGCTATACTTTATAGCATCATCTATCACAACGATAACGATAACCTCATTTCACTTGCCGCGATCAGGCCATAAGCTGCCATGGTTAAAACGCGTTCAGACAGGTAGAGAAATATGTTTGAGAGCCGTACCGCCGAGCGTGCCGCTCGCGGAGCCCGAAAAATCAAGCTCGCGCTGCTGGGACCGGCCTTTATCGCCGCCATCGGCTATATCGATCCAGGCAACTTCGCCACCAACATTCAGGCGGGCGCAGCCTATGGCTATAAGCTGCTGTGGGTGGTGGTCTGGGCCAATATCATGGCAATGGTCATACAGCTGATGTCCGCCAAGCTCGGTATCGCCACCGGTAAAAATCTGGCTGAGCATATTCGCGATCGCTTCCCGCGTCCGGCGGTCTGGTTCTACTGGGTGCAGGCGGAAATCATCGCCATGGCGACCGATCTGGCGGAATTTATCGGCGCGGCGCTCGGCTTTAAGCTGCTGCTCGGCATTTCGCTGCTGCAGGGCGCGGTGCTGACCGGGGTGGCGACCTTCNTGATCCTGATGCTGCAAAGCCGCGGCCAGAAGCCGCTGGAGCTGGTGATCGGCAGCCTGCTGCTGTTCGTGGCGGCGGCCTATATCGTCGAACTCTTCTTTTCGCAGCCGAAGGTCAGCGAGCTGGTGACCNGCATGGCGCTGCCCTCATTGCCAACCTCCGAGGCGGTTTTCCTGGCGGCGGGGGTGCTGGGCGCGACCATTATGCCGCACGTCATCTATCTTCACTCGGCGCTGACGCAGGGCGGCCCGAGCGGCAATAAAAGCCAGCGCTACTCCTCCACCAAGCTGGACGTGGCTATCGCCATGACCATCGCCGGCTTTGTCAATCTGGCGATGATGGCGACCGCCGCCGCCGCGTTCCACTTCAGCGGCCACAGCGGCATCGCCGAACTGGATCAGGCCTATCTGACGCTGACGCCGCTGCTTGGCCATGCGGCGGCGACGGTATTCGGCCTGAGCCTGGTCGCAGCGGGCCTCTCCTCTACCGTGGTGGGCACCCTGGCCGGTCAGGTCGTGATGCAGGGCTTTATCCGCTTTCATATTCCGCTCTGGGTACGCCGTCTGGTCACTATGCTGCCCTCGTTTATCGTGATTATGGCGGGCTGGGATCCGACGCGCATTCTGGTTATGAGCCAGGTGCTGCTGAGCTTCGGCATCGCGCTGGCGCTGGTGCCGCTGCTCTCCTTTACCGGCAACCGCGAGATTATGGGCGAGATGGTCAATTCGCGCCTAATGCAGAACGCCGGTCGCGCCATCGTGGTGCTGGTGGTGGCGCTCAACGCCTATTTGCTGATTGGCGAAATCCTCGGCCTGTAAAGGCTGCTGAAAACTGGCCCGAGCGATCCGGGCCAGCTTCGTTTTTAACCTCCCGTGCCGCCGCCTTAACCGTCCGCCTCAACTCATCTACTCTCGATATGCAGCCGTTTTCTCTTCTCTTACAGGAGTCAGGATATGCATGCACTGGTAGTGGTCGCCCATCCCGATCAAGATTCTTTTACCCACGCCGTCGCGCGAACGCTAACCAGCGAGATTCGCGCGCCGCACACGTTTGAAATCGCCGACCTGATAGCAGAGGGATTCGATCCGCGCTACGCCGCTGCCGATCTCGCGCTGTTTCGCAGTGAGGCCGCGCCGCCCGCCGATGTGCTGGCCGAGCAAAAACGCATTGACGGCGCCGATGCGCTGGTGCTGGTTTATCCCGTTTACTGGTGGTCGTTTCCCGGCGTGCTGAAAGGCTGGATCGATCGCGTCTTTACCCACGGCTGGGCATATGAAGAGACGCCCGACGGCAAAGTCGCTAAAAAAATGGGCCGTCTGAAGGTGCATCTGCTGGGAATAGGCGGGGCGAATCTGCGCACCTATGCGCGGCGCGGCTACTATGCCGCGATGCGCACGCAGATCGACGAGGGCATTTTTGACTATGTCGGCGCAGCGGTGAAAACGTCGGAACTGATCTTGCTGCCTGACGCCGACTCGCCGGAGGCGCATCTGAAAACGGCGCGGCAAATCGGACGGCGGCTGTTCGCGGAGTAAAGGCCGCTTTGCGCGCGCTATCGCGCAGCGGCCATTAGCCGTGCCGCCGCGTCATCAGTGATGGTGGTGATCGTGACGGTCGTGACGATCGTGACGGTCGTGATGGCGCTGCGCTTCACGCCAGTGGTGGCGACGTTCGCGTTCATGCCAGCGTCGCTCGCGCTCCCACTGCTGATGACGGCGCCACTCTTCATGGCGCCACCAGCGATGGTTGTTGTACTGATAGCGGTCGTTCCACCAGCGCGGCTCGCGCCAGCGGCCGCCGTCCCAGTAATAGCCACGGCGATCCTGGTCTCCCAGATGCAGCGTTACGCCCGGCGCCAGGCTGATAGAGGCGCCGTCAGCCTGAGCGCTGTGGATCGCCAGAGGCGACAGGCAGGTCAGCAAAGCAGCAAAAATAGCAAATTTCATCTTATTCTCCTTATCAGCGACAGTGCCGCTGCGATGCAGGCGTGAAGCCCGCGCATTGCTTGTGTGGCAAGTTGAGTGTCGCTGACAATTGTGAGGAAAATCGGAAGAAAAAGGGGATTGAGACAATTCTGTTCGCCGAAATGCCCGGCGCGGCGGCCGGGCGGGCAAGGATTAAATCAGCACGCCTTCGATAGCGGAGAGCTCGGCGATGGTAAAGTGGCGATTGGCCAGCATCTCCACCGCGTCGTCGATTTGCGCGGTTTTGCTGGCGCCGATCAGCACGGAGGTGACGCGCGCGTCGCGCAGCGTCCACGCCAGCGCCATCTGCGCCAGCTTCTGGCCGCGCTGCTGCGCAATCTCATTCAGCTTGCGCACTTTNTCCATCTTCTCGTCGGTAAGCTGATCTTCNCGCAGGAACTTGCTGCCGCTNGCNACGCGCGAATCNTCGGGAATGCCCTGCAGATAGCGNTCGGTCAGCACGCCGCCCGCCAGCGGAGAGAAGGCGATGCAGCCGACGCCGTTGTCGCCCAGCGTTTCCAGCAGGCCGTTTTCCGGGCCGCGTTCAAACATCGAATAGCGCGGCTGATGGATCAGGCAGGGCGTGCCGAGATCGCGCAGGATAGCNATCGCTTCCGCCGCGCGCTCCGCCGGATAGTTGGANATAGCGGCATAGAGCGCCTTACCCTGGCGCACCACCTGATCCAGCGCGCGCATGGTCTCTTCCAGCGGCGTTTCCGGATCCGGACGATGGTGATAGAAGATGTCCACATACTCCAGCCCCATGCGCTTCAGGCTCTGATCGAGGCTGGAGATAAGGTATTTGCGCGAGCCCCAGTCGCCATAAGGGCCGTCCCACATGGTGTAGCCCGCTTTGGTGGAGATCACCAGTTCGTCGCGAAAGGCGCGAAAGTCTTCGCGCAGGATGCGACCGAAGTTCTCTTCCGCCGAGCCCGGCGGCGGGCCGTAGTTGTTGGCCAGATCAAAATGGGTAATGCCGCGATCGAACGCGTGGCGCAGCAGCTCGCGGCTGTTGTCGACGCGCGTGTTGTCGCCAAAGTTATGCCACAGGCCAAGCGAAATTGCGGGCAGCTTTAGCCCGCTGCGGCCGCTGCGGCGATATTCCATCTGCTGATAACGACCGGGATGCGGAAGGTAGGTCATACGGCTTTCCTGTCAAAGGGAAGAATTTTCAAGCGCAAGAATAGCAGTGTATGCGTTTACACACAGTCACAATGGATCGCAGATCGCATACTTACAGAATAATCCCCCATCGTAACGCCGGGTTGCCACTTTTTTGTTCAGCCGATTGCGCTGCTTTCTCGCCGCTTTGGCAGCATAGCGGATACTCAAACCAGACACTGGTGAAAGGAGTGGCATATGCAACGCTTTACCGTAGGAGATTATCTGCTGGCGCGCCTTCAGGAGATCGGCATCGGCCATCTGTTTGGCGTGCCGGGCGACTATAACCTGCAGTTTCTCGATCGCGTGATCGCCCATCGGGATATCGGCTGGGTCGGCTGCGCCAACGAACTCAACGCGGCCTACGCCGCAGACGGCTATGCGCGCTGTCGCGGCGCGGCGGCGCTGCTGACCACCTTCGGCGTCGGCGAACTGAGCGCTATCAACGGCACTGCCGGCAGCTTCGCCGAGTATCTGCCGGTGATCCATATTGTGGGCGCGCCCGCAAGCGGGGCGCAAAAGCGCGGCGACTGCGTGCACCATACGCTGGGCGACGGCNACTTTCGTCACTTTCTGCGCATGGCGGGCGAGGTCAGCGCGGCGACGGCGCAGCTCAGCGCGGGCAACGCCACGGCGGAAATCGATCGGGTGCTGGCCACGGCGATGCGCGAAAAGCGGCCGGGCTACCTGATGCTGGCGGTCGATGTCGCGGAGGCCGAGGTGGCGCCGCCCGCCGCGCCGCTCGATCCCGCGCCCGGCTCCAGCGAGCAGGCGCGCCAGGCGTTCCGCGCCGCCGCCGAACGGCTGTTGCAACCGGCGNGCCGGGTGGCGCTGCTGGCTGANTTTCTCGCCGCGCGCTGGCGACAGCAGGCGGCGCTGGCCCGGCTGCGTCGCCTGCGCGCCGTTCCCTGCGCCACGCTGCTGATGGGCAAAGGCGTGCTGGACGAGCGCCAGCCAGGCTACGTCGGCACCTACGCCGCCGCGGGCAGCGAGCCCGGCGTCTGCGAGCTGATTGAGCAGACCGACGTTACGATCTGCGTTGGCGTGCGCTTTACCGATACCCTGACGGCGGGCTTTACCCAAAATTTTGTCGCCTCGCAGCTGATCGATCTGCAGCCTTTCGCCGCCAGCGTCGCGGGGGAACGCTTTGCGCCGCTCAACATGGCGGATGCGCTAAGCGAGCTGGAGGCGCTCTTCGCGCGCTACGGCGAAGGCTGGGCGCTGGCGCCGCAGGTACAGCCGGTCGAGACGGCGGATGCGCGCGCCGATATCAGCCAGAGCGCCTTCTGGCAGGCGATGCAGCGCTTTCTCCAGCCGGGCGACATTATCCTCGCCGATCAGGGCACCGCCGCTTTCGGCGCGGCGGCGCTGCGCCTGCCGACCGGCGCGCAGCTGGTGGTGCAGCCGCTCTGGGGCTCCATTGGCTATACTCTTCCGGCAGCCTTCGGCGCGCAGACCGCCGCGCCCGCGCAGCGGGTGATCCTGATTACCGGCGACGGCTCGGCGCAGCTGACGATCCAGGAGCTGGGCTCGATGCTGCGCGACAGGCAAACGCCGATTATTTTCCTGTTGAATAATGAGGGCTATACGGTGGAGCGCGCCATCCACGGCGCGACGCAGCGTTATAATGATATCGCGCAGTGGAACTGGACCGCGCTGCCGCAGGCGCTTTGTCTGCATGGACAGGCGCAGAGCTGGCGCGTCAC
>Ga0058694_1001110_pt1 | contig 10974 bp, 11 predicted proteins | sample AgamicOrSfrz_FD_55041 | JGI IMG/M metagenome (GOLD analysis project Ga0058694, IMG submission 55041) | Agave microbial communities from Guanajuato, Mexico - Or.Sf.rz | ecosystem: Host-associated > Plants > Phyllosphere > Phylloplane/Leaf | place: Guanajuato, Mexico | collected 2012-05-30 | reverse complement strand
ACTCGGATGAATTACCAAAATAGGCACAGGCGCGTTAACGTCCACTATTGCGGCCGTCGCTGTGGCGCCCACCGTGGTGGAACTCGGTCCCAGCAGCCGCATGAACGTAGTAGTCACATTTCGAGTTATTGTCACTTTTACGAGGTTCGTCGGATATTCGGCGGAGAGCGACACTCCAGTTGCGGTAGTCGGGAAATCCACTTTTACAGTGTCGGACGACGTACCAAAACCATTGATGCTTGCATACTTGCACGGAGTTCGCGCGTCAGTGGTGGTGCAGGTGAACGAGGCCGATGTGGAGAACTTAGCGGCATTCGTACTGAGGGCGTTCGTCCCATCGAATATGCTGAGCATCGCTGCCTGCGCCGCTGCGTCGGCCGCTAGCTGAGCCGAACGGTTTGTTGAGTAAAGGACAGAACCGTCAAATCCAAGACCGACCGCACCCAGGAGGAAGATTCCCATCGCAAGGACGACGAGAATGATCGCCTGCCCATCCTCATTTTCCCTATATCGCATCGATGTATCTCCTCAAAAGACGATGATCCCTTGGCTGGTGCTACTGAGGCTTTTGCTCAACATCGGGTTGAAGTACCCGATTAAGGGGTTGTACGTGTAGCTTGCCGTGACCTGCACGCGTGAGCCCACTGTGTTNGTCGAGTCCGGAAAACTTACGGTAACGGTGACATTGTTGCTGTTGATCAGGCCNGCAGCCGCGTAATTCTGAACGACGGTCTGGATCTGAGTGCAGGAACTGGGAGCGCAGGATACGGGAGTTTGCTGGTAAACAGCCGACACCCCGGTGGTGGGACGGTCGGCTCCGTGTACCATCGCATACCTCACCCCTGCTCGCGCACTGTTCGAGATGGCTGTATAGACCAAAACCATGCGAGTCATTTCAACTAGCCCGAACATAACGATGAGCAGCAAGAACGTTACGAGGCTAAACTCTACAAGAGTGCTGCCTGAGTCGGAGCGGGCGATGATGCGTTTGATCCTGCTCATTGATACGACCTCATCAATGCTGTCGAACTGACCGTCGTCGGTGGAATCGTGAGATAAACGCCNAGATTCGGGAAAGTGAAGCCCTGAATGAAAGGCACGTACGTATAGGTCACCTTCACGCTCGTGATGATGAAATAAGCCGATTCCGGATCAGATGAAGCGAATGACGACAACGAGCAGGTCCCGGTGATGGGTGTGACGGCTGTTCCGAACTTCGAGCACGCGTTCACGGATACACTCCCAGAATTGGGGAGCGACGCCATTTCTGATGTGATTAAATTCACAATCTGAGTTCCGGAGGGAGTATTCGGCGCTCCCGCAGAGGGTGTACCTAATATGGCGTAATTGGCCCCTTCCCGAGCTGCGTTGATGACTGTGATCCAGGCGTAGAAGAACCCGCCGAAGTTGACTAGGTTCAGGATGAGAAGGAGCACCAGCGGCAAGATGAAGAGGAATTCGATGAGTGCCTGACCTTTTCGGTCGCGCAGGCGCGAGAGTATCTGTCTTGGTCTCATATGGGCCTCACGGCGAAGCCTGGCCTGGTTCCGAGTAAAGTTCGAGGGTGGGAGCGTACACCCTCTCTTGCGGTACCCGCAAGGTTACCTACGTAATCCGTCTCGAACTCGTCGAGAAACTCGTATACGGTTTTCTGGCCATCGAGTTCGGATTCGGACTGCTCGACTTTGCCGGGCCATACGAAAGCGACGGCCACTCCGTCTGCGCCGGACCGGATGACGCGGGTCATCACGCGGACTGACCGCTTCGGCGCACTTTCGGATACGTCGGCGCGCGTCAGGGTCATGGTGACCAGCGTATTGGGGTACCAGCGGTCTTCGGTCAACACATACATGCCGGTGCGGCTGATGTCCTTGACGCGATGGGACTGAGCGGCCGCGGGTTCCCAATAGAACGCGGCAAGCCGCACGGCGTCGCGCCGCGTGTGCCTGCGGCGCTCGCTCGACCAAATCCAGTTCCATATCGCTTTGCCGAAGACCATACGTTGCTAAGCCTCCACGCTGACCGCGTTGGCCGAAGTCGTGTAGCTGAAATGCTTTTCCAACTCCTCAGCGGGACAGATCAACAGCTGGTCGCCGACCTGCGTCTGCGAGGAGTAGATCGTATGGGTCGGCAGCTCTAGAACACTCTCCGAATCTGCGCGGATGGGTGCGATCCGGAAGGTTGGAAAATGCTCGACGACGTGAATCACGCGGTGCGAGGCATCCAGATAGATCAGATCGAGCGGCACCATGACGCCGAGCGTATGCACTCCGCTCGAGGGGACGATCCAGATACCCTCGTCCGACCGGAGATGGAATCGGCCAATGAGGCCGCGCAGCCGCGACGCGGTCGTGTTCGCCACCGTCACTCCCAGGCTGAGGAAGCACTCGCGGCTTCGGTTGTAGACGCAGAATCGCCGTCGTTCACGCATGGTATTCACCTCGCGGGCACGGGGGGCTACCACCGTTCGGGATTCGCGTTCGCTGTTGTTGAGAATTCACGGTGTGCCCTTGCTGCCGGTTATCGCGGCGCGTCAAATCAACAACCAATAGCTCGCCAATGGAACAAGCCGAGGGGGGCGGCTCAGTGCATTGACGTCATTCGGATGCGGCCGGGTGAGTGCCNCGCCCTCACCCGTCGCCGGTTACTGAACCTTTGTACGTCTACGCTGAATGAGGAACAGCAGCACGATGACCAAGAGCACGCCGGAGATAACCCGGATAATTGTGACATTGTCCATGTCCTAACCTCCTTTCTTGCTTACTTGAAGTTTGAACCGAAAGATTCCGCCATGATGATTGCGGCCGGCCCGAGCACAACGACAAACAACGACGGAAAGATGCACAATGCGAGCGGGAAAACCAGTTTCACCGTCGTCTTGGCGGCCTGCTCCTCGATCTGCTGACGGCGTTTGGTGCGGAGCGTCTCGGAATGCACGCGCAGGGTCTTCGAAACGCTGGTTCCGAGTTGCTCTGCCTGGATAAGCACGGTCGCGAGGACGCGGACGGAATCCACTCCGGTGCGTTCCCCGAATTGCCGCCAGGCATCCGAACGCGGCCGGCCCGCACGAACTTCCAGCACGACGACGTCCAGTTCATCACTAAGCGCCGGGTGCGCTCGTTTCAACTCCTCCGCAGTCTTCGCGAGCGACTGGTCCAGGCTTAGACCAGCTTCAATGCAGATGACCATGAAGTCCAACGCGTCCGGCAGCGACAGGCGAATTCTCTTTTGCCGTCGCGCAATCATCCGGCCGAGCCAGAAATCCGGAAGAATAAATCCGCCGCCCAATCCGAGCGCCCACGCCACAAACGCGTTCTCGCTCATGGCGCCGCACGCCAGCAGGACGAGGCAGAGCACGATCGGGGTAACGATCTTCGCGCCGCGGAATACTCTGAGCGCGGACTCATTCCGGTATCCTGCACGGACGAGCCGCTGCTGCTGAACAGATAACTCCTCCTGCGTCTTCGGCAGCACGTTATCGAGCTGGCCAACGAACTCCGTCAGAGTCGACCCAGTCTGCTGGATGGCATCGATCAGAGCGGGCTTCTTCGCACGCGGATTCACCACGTACGAGATGCGCTCCATCATCGCCTCGCGATAGAACAGCAGCAGCCCCCCACTGGTCAGCAGCAGGAATACCGCACCGAAACTGATGAGCACGATTGTCATAGCGGTACCTTCAAACTTCCATGTTCACGATCTTCCGGATGATCAAGGCTCCGATGATCGTCATTATGATGGCGCCATAAATCAGCTTTAGACCGATTGCCCTAGTCCAGAGAACGCTCATCATCTCCGGGTTGATGAGGTACAGCAGTACGGCCACGATNGGAGGCAGGAAGCTGAGGATCCAGCCGGTCAGCCGGCCCTGAGCCGTACGCGTCCTGACATCACGACGCAGCTTGAAGCGTTCGCGAATGAGGTTGGCGCTCTTCTCCAGGACCTCAGCCAGGTTGCCGCCGCTCTCTTTCTGAATCAGGATTGCGGTCGAAACGATCCGCAGGTCCTGCAGCGGCATGCGCTCGGCAAGGTTTTGCATGGCCGTCCTGAGTTCGAGGCCGTAATTCTGTTCCTCAAAGCAGATCTTGAACTCGCCGCCGATTGGGTCGGGCGCCTCCTGTGCTACCAACCTCAAGGCGGAGATCAGACTGTGACCGGCGCGCAGCGCGCTGACCATCAGGTCAAGCGCTTCGGGCAGCCCTGCCTCGAACTCCTCAAACCGCTTCCGCCGCTTCCGCATGACCCACAGCGACGGTAAGGTGGAAGCTACGGCGCCGATCAGGATGCCGAACAGCATGTGATCTGTCCGGAGGTACCCGAGGTAGCCGACGATCGTGAAGCACGCGATGCTCATCAGCATGAGTCCACCGACNGTCCACCCGACGCTGGCCTGATAAAGCCACAACCGCAGTTGAGGGGCAAATTCGACCTTCGACAGCCAGCGATTGAGAACCGGGACAGCACTCAGCAACTCGTCCTTGCGTATATCGAGGATCTGGTCCGGCTTGTCTCGCGAGGATGTCGCCAGAGCGGACTGCAGATGAGCAAGCGTCTGCTTGGCTTGCTGCGACTCGCCTGCCCCGGTCGCAAACATGACCACGACCGCGAAAACGAAGACCATCGCGAATACCAGAACAATCAACAGACCCATCGAAGCACCTCTACCTCATCCCACCGGCAACGTCTGCTCGAACACCTCATGCGGCAGAACGATTCCGGCGATGCGCAACCGCTCCAGGAACTTCGGGCGGATTCTCGTCGGCTCGAACACGCCTACGACTTTGCCGTCCGGCCCAACGCCCTTTCTGGTGAACCGGAAAATCTCCTGCATGCTGACGACGTTCTCATCCATGCCGGTGATCTCCGAAATACTTGTGACCTTACGTGTACCGTCGCTCATGCGCGAGGCCTGCACAACGATCGAAATAGCTGACGCAATCTGCTGGCGCACCGTCTTTTCGGGCAGGTTGAGGTTGCTCATCGCGACCATCGATTCCAGCCTCGTCAACGCGTCGCGCGGGCTATTCGCGTGAATCGTGGTCATGGAACCCTCATGGCCCGTATTCATCGCCTGAAGCATGTCGAATGCCTCTTCGCCACGAACCTCGCCGATGATGATGCGATCCGGCCGCATACGAAGGCTGTTGATGAGCAACTGTCGCTGCCGCACGGCACCCTGGCCTTCGATATTGGGTGGCCGCGTCTCGCATCGAACGATGTTCTCCATCGCAAGCTGCAATTCCGCTGCGTCCTCGATGGTGACGATCCGCTCCGTTTTCGGAATGTGCTGCGACAGGATATTCAGCAGCGTCGTTTTGCCGGCGCCGGTACCACCCGAGATAAGGATGCTGATTCGAGCGCGAACGGCCGCAGCCAAGGTCTCCATCATCTCAGCCGAGATGCTCTTCAGCTCGACCAGTTGGTTCGGAGCAATCGGTCCTGTGCCAAACCGTCGAATCGACACGGCTGGCCCGTCCAGAGCAAGCGGAGGAATAATCGCGTTCACGCGAGAGCCGTCCGGCAAGCGCGCATCGACCATAGGCGTTGACTCATCCACGCGCCGGCCCACACGCGACACGATGCGGTCGATAATCTGCAGCAGGTGTCGATCATCACGGAACGAGATCGGAACCCGCTTCAGAATCCCCTTGCGTTCCACAAACACGTGGTCTTTGTCATTTACCAGAATGTCTGAAATCGTCTGGTCCTTAAGGAGCGGCTCCAGCGGCCCCAAGCCAAACACCTCGTCCAGCAGATCGTCCTGTACCTTCGCCTGCTGATCGAAGCTGAGGGGTACGCGCTGGCCAATAATCATCTCGTGGATCATGCCCGAGACCGCCTCGCGCGCCTGGGTAGAGTTCACCCGCGACAGCTTCTCGAGGTCTAACTTCGAGATCAGCGCCCGATGCAGATCGGTCTTTAGCTTCTCCAGTTCTAACTGCTCCACGTTGCCTTCCTACCCCCGGCGTCTGACCGGCTATCTGAACAATCCGAATCTCTTCTTCTTTTCGGTCTGGTCGGTGACACCGGCGGCAGACCGCGCCATCTGTCGAATTACCCTTGATACGGCAGAATCCTGCGATACCAGCGGGCTGGCCGTATTCTGAGCCGTTCTCGCCGCCGGATAGTCGCTGGCAATCTTCCATGCAGGCACAACCGTCAACGCCTTGGTTATGCTGTCCTCATCAATACCCAGCGCACGGGGAGTAAACCGGTTCAGTACGACTTCCACTTTGGCGTTCGAGGTCCGGAACAGGTCCGTAATTAGCCGGTTGGCGTTCCGCAATTCCGAGATGCTGACCTGAAGAACGAGGTAGACGACCGAAGCAGCCTCGAGCAGCGAGTGCGTCATCGAGTCGAAGCGCGATCCCACGTCCACCACCACGTACTCAAACTCCTGCCGGGCGATTGCCAGCAGCCGCTCTACGGACTCCTCGGTGGCCTGCACACTGGAGTAACGGTCGGGCGCAGCGAGCACGCTCAGGCCTGATGAGTGCTTCGTCAAGAGCGTCGAAAGATAGTTGGAATCCAGCCGCAACGCATTCTGCAGAGCGTTTGCGGTCGTATACTCCGGCGTCAGACCTATATCCAGAGCCGCGTTCCCGAGCGGAAGATTCAAGTCGATCAGCACCGTGTTGCGCTTCGATTCCTGCGACAGCGCAACGGCGAAGTTGGTAGCGACCGTCGTTACGCCGGACCCGCCCTTGGCTCCTGCAAAGAGCAACAGCTTGCCGGTTTCCTTCCTGGGCCCCTTGGGCGGGCGCCGAACAGAGGCGCGGATCATAGCCTCGCCGAGCGTCACGGCTGTAATCGGCTGGGACAGGAACTCGCGTGCACCGGCCCGCATGCAGCGGACCAGCATGTCGGGGTTCATCTGCTCCGAGTACACCATCACCGTGCCGGAACTCGTTGCGCAGATACTCTCAACCAGTTCCAGTGCATACTCCGGATCGCTGTCCAGCTCCATCAGGATCACGTCATAGTCGGCCTCAACCAGCTTCGGGACGTCGTCGATTTCCGGGTAATGCGCGAATTCCTTCACGGTGCTGCCAGGCACCCCAGCCAGAGCTGCAGCGATGGGCCGTCGACGGGTATCCGCGGGGCCGATCAACGCAACCGACAGCACCCCGCTGCCAATCGCGTCTGGAGTCGTTGCCGTCGTTGTCATACTTTTCTGTTCCTTTCCTTCTCGGTCCCCAAGCCTCACGCGAACCTTCATCATCGCGAGAAGAACGAAACCAGCGTTCCGATGGCAATCGCCGGGGCGTATGGCATCTTGCGTGCCGCGGGGTTGTCCAAAACCAATTCAGGGTGGGGGCGAAGCCCTCGTTGCCCGAACCCCGCCACTAGGGAACCAGTGTTCCGGAACAGTTGCCCCAGGAAACCGCCGGCCAATGCCCAGCACAACGCCATCACTCCACCAGCGAGTGCCATGACTACCAGAGCGACCAGCAACTGCGACGGTCCTATCCAAGCGCCGACGGCAGCGCAAAGCTTCACATCGCCCATTCCCATTCCGCCCATGGCTGCCAGCAGTCCCATCAGGAAACCACCCAGCAGAATGCCCTCGGTACTCGCAGCCAACCCATGCCAGCCGTGGAGCCATCCAGATACAGCAAGTCCGGCGACAAGGAACGGCAGCACCAGCCAGTTCGGAATCCGGCGGCTGCGCAGATCCGTGAATGTCGCTATGCCGACCACCACCACTGTCGGCCACCATGCAATCGAGTGCATACAAACCCTCGTCGAACGATCTGCAATTGCTGCTCCAAAGCCTACCGGCACTACGCTACTGAAAAAACACCACTTCCGTACCATGCGGCACCCTAGGTGTTCACGGCTGTTTACACCCTCTCGCCAGGAGTGGAGCGGGGTAGATACACCGGAATGCCGCTTGGTACCGCCGAACGAACCACTTTCGCACGTGTGGCAGGGTGACTAGGCAACAATCTTCCAAGCTATATGCAACTAGTTGCATATCCCGTCTGGGAAGGCCTAAGTGGGCCTTTATAACGCAGCGATTTAGGACGGAAGAGGTTTGGATGCACAATTGCTCCCACTTATGCCAACCAGGAAAGCACTTGCCAGTTACCGCGATAACAGACCANCGCTTGATGTAAATGTTTCAGCTTTGTGAACCTGGCCGGAATTGGGGATAGCAGACGGCAACGAAATATGTTCCCGTCAAAGCACAAGTCGTTATAAGCTGCTGCCGCCCCATAAATTGACAACCGGGCCCCGCAGAGTCTCCCGGTGGATCGAACGCTAGAACGTCAACCACCGAGAAGGGAAATCAGTTCGATGCTTCGGATAGGTCTTTTCTCCCAGGATCGCGCGCTGCAGCCTTTGCTCTCTTCAGCGCTTGGCAAAGGGTTTCAGGTCACACTCGCCGAGGACGAGGCGGCACTGCACCGCTCCATGCATGCTGGTGGCGCAGAGGTCATCCTGGTCGATCTGGATGATAACCCGAAATCGATCTCAATGAAGGTTCAGTGCTGCATTCGCCTGCTGGAGGGCAAATCGCCGGCGCTGCTGGTCCTTATGGCCGATGACGCGCTTCGATCGACCGCCGCCGAACTTGTCCGCTCAGGCGCGTTCGGATACGTGCGCCGTCCACCGTCGATCCGAGACCTGAAGAGCATGCTGACCCGCGCCAGCGAAACCGGCACACTCAAGCGCGAATTGCAGTCGGTTCAGCAGCGGTCGGAATCGCCCGTCTCGTGCGATCGCCTCATCGGCTCCAGTCCGCAGATGCTGGAGGTGTATGACCTGATCCACCGCGTCGCCGGCATAAACGCGTCTGTGCTGGTCACTGGAGAGAGCGGCACCGGCAAGGAGCTCATCGCCAGCGCGATTCACAATCTGGGTCGCCGTTCGAGTCAGCCTTTCATCGCCGTCTCCTGCGGCGCCATCCCGGAAACCCTCATCGAAGCCGAGCTCTTCGGCCATGAGAAAGGCGCGTTCACCGGGACAGTCGGCGCACGCGTCGGATACCTTGAGCAGGCCGCCGANGGGACTCTCTTCCTGGACGAAATCGGCGATCTCAGCGCCAGCACCCAGGTCAAGCTGCTCCGCGTCCTGCAACAGCGCGAGTTCAGCCGGCTTGGATCAACGAAGCTGCTCCCGCTACGCGCGCGGCTTATCTTCGCGACCCACCGGGACCTCGGCGAAATGGTTGCGCAAGGCACCTTCCGCCAGGATCTCTATTACCGCATCAACGTCATGCGCATCCACGGTCCTAGCCTGAACGAGCGCCGCGAAGATATCTCTGAAATTGCCCTCCATTTCCTCCGGATGTATTCGAGTTCGTATCAGAAGCCGATGTCCGGCATCGAGCCAGACGCCATGGCGGCGCTCGAAGCTTATCCGTGGCCGGGTAACGTCCGTGAGTTGGAGAATATAGTTCAGCGAGCCATTATTCTGGCGCGGACCACCTCCATCCACATTGAGGACCTCCCGAACCATATCGTCGATGACGCCGTTATCAGCATGGACGACTACCAGCCGGCCGGCTCTTTCGAGCGTCAGCTCCGCGACTACAAGATCAAGCTCGCCGTAGCCGCCGTTCGGGAGCACAACGGGAACAAGACCCTTGCCGCTCGCAGCCTGCAGATCTCGCGGGCCTATCTGCACCGTCTGCTCCGGGCCGCCGGTCAGGACATCTCCCCGGATGAGACACCTCGGCTGGAACTTGCGTAGTCTCGCCTGAGGGACCATGGGCCGTCTCTGATGACATCTGCGTCGGTTGCCGTCGAGCGGAGCTCCGACGATGTTGGGGCAACGGTTGTCGCGCGGTTTCTGTCCTTCGGCGCGGCACTTGGTGCGCTGCTCGTAACACTGGCGGTTCTTACAGTTCGGGGTCGCTTCGCCGACCCCGATATGTGGTGGCACCTGAAGAACGGGCAGGTCATGGCCACGTCCCATCACATCCCCACGACCGACCTGTTTTCGTACACCACGAACCATCACTCGCTCGTTCCGCACGAGTGGCTGTCCGAACTCCTCATTTACGCCGCGTACGCGGCCCACGGCTACTCCGGCCTGATGCTCTGGGAGTGTGCCTTCACCGCCGCCATCCTGCTCGCCGGCTTCTATCTGTGCACCCTGTATTCCGGAAATCCGAGACTCGGCTTCTTAGGCGCGATGGTGATCTGGTTTTTCGGCACCACCGGCTTCTCGGTCCGCCCGCAGATGATTGGGTATCTTCTTCTCATCGCAGAACTAGTCATTCTGCACTTAGGCCGTACGCGGCAGCGGCGCTGGTTCTGTCTGCTACCACCGCTGTTCGCAATCTGGGTCAACTGCCACGGCTCATTCCTGCTGGGATTCGTAATTCTGTCGGCTTCAGCATTGACAGAAGTGGCACGATGTATCCTGCATGGCACCGGGAGAAACCCTCGTAATGGCCGCGGGGTGCTTCTGATTTCGGCAACCGCTCTATCGACCCCAGCGCTCCTGATAAACCCGATTGGAATTCAGCAGGCCGTATATCCTCTGCAAATTATGCTGCACTCGCCGGTGAACCTCGGTGAGGTACAGGAATGGCATCGCATACAATTTGACGATCTNCGAGCTTACGTATTCGTCGGCATGATTGCGTTTATCTGCGTGTGCGCATTTCTGCGGAAGGTTTGGGTACCAGCGGAACAAATGTTCATAGTCGCTGCGGTTTCGATCGAGGCGGCGCGACACCAGCGCCTTCTATTTGTCTTCGGAATCGTCGCGGCGCCTGTCGTATCGCGCGCTTTGGCGACCATATCAACTCCAGCGAAAAAAGATGAAGAACACGCAGCAGCGAATGCTGTACTTGTTGCGACGGCGCTACTCGTATGCGTAGTTGCATTCCCTTCGGAGGCTAACCTGAATCGACAGGTCGAAACATCGAGCCCGGTGAAGGCGGTGAACTTCATCCGGCAGCATCATCTACCCGGCCCTCTGATTAATGAGTATGGCTTCGGAGGATATGTAATCTGG
>Ga0058694_1001108_pt1 | contig 10988 bp, 9 predicted proteins | sample AgamicOrSfrz_FD_55041 | JGI IMG/M metagenome (GOLD analysis project Ga0058694, IMG submission 55041) | Agave microbial communities from Guanajuato, Mexico - Or.Sf.rz | ecosystem: Host-associated > Plants > Phyllosphere > Phylloplane/Leaf | place: Guanajuato, Mexico | collected 2012-05-30 | reverse complement strand
CCCCCGTCAAGCGGACAATCGCGAGGCCGCACTAAAGCTTTTGAAACGTCGGGCTTCTACGCAAGGGCCAATCGCTTTTTACGGAATGAGGTCGCCTCCACCATGTATGTCCCTAGGCCGCCCGAACTCAACGTAACGAACGTCTTGCCGACAGCCGGGAGCCGTCGCGCAGTCGGTCGAGCGCGTTGGATCGACGAGCTTGATCTCGTAACCCAGGGTGCTAAACAGGCCGCTCGAGTTTCCAACCCTACGGAGCGACAGGTAGTCACCCGAACGTGTACAGCGTCCCTTTACTGCACCGCCGGATGCGTCGTCGCAACCCGTTGTTCCTGCCGTGTTGAGCGAGAAGGTCACGTCACTGGAGGTGGTGATCCAGACCACGAAGTCGCCGAGGAATCCGACGGCATGATTCAAGTAGAATTTGTCTCCGCCCCCCCACATCAACGAAATAGCGACTTCCGATGTCGAGGAGTTGGCAGCAAGCGCAGGATAGGCGTAAGCGTTGTTTGAGTTCCAGACCTCAAGCTCGCTGGTGACATCGAAGCTGCTATCGCTCAGTTTTGCGATGATCACATACGGCTGGGCGAACGTTGTGTCGCGCGCTGCCGTCCAGGCGAACCACAACTCGCCCGGTCGATGGACTGCGCTGGTGATGTTATCCCCCTTCGGTCGCGGAGCATACCAATACTGGCCGTCCGGAGCCTTCGAAGTGTAGTCCGCACTCGCGTAACTATTGTGCGGCTTTGGCGCGCTCCAGAAATAGCGGCTCGATCCATCTGCCCAACTGAACACTCGCAAGTGACTATTGTCGTCATGGCCCGCCCAATACATCGTGCCTGTCGCATTTTGAGTCAGGTGAGAAGCTACCGCTGACTTTGCATTTTTTGGAGCGGTGAAATCCCAGGTCACAATATTGCCGGCGGGAAGCTGCAAGTCTTTGTAGGAGATGCGCATGACGACAAGGCCGCCCGCTGTCACATCGTCCACTGACGCGTAGAGGTAGCCATCTGACGTCGACAGATCAGGATAGTCCAGCCAATCACTGCCCAATCCGAGAAAGTTTGAAGTGACATCGAACCATGTCCAGGCCGTGTTGAAGTTGGCGGCAACATCGGCGGGTCTCGCCCAGGCTATCCGCAACCGGTTCCCACCGGTCGGCTTTCCTGCCGAATCTTTGGGCTGGTTAGTCTGAATCAGCCAGACCAAACGATCGATGCTCGGGATGTAGTGAACCACCTGATCGCAGCAGTACCCGCCGTCCGGCTGATCGCCGAATACGGTTGAGAAATTGGAAACGGTCGTAAATGTTGATCCACCGTCAGTTGAGTACTTGAGGTACAGGTTCGCAGTAGCCAGGACCAGATTCGATGAAGTTCCAGACCCAACGGCGCTCGGGTCCGGTGGGAAACGATCTGCAATTCCGTTCGCGTTCGTGTTGACGATGAAACCTACCGCTCCGTCAGGTGATGTCCCCGGATAAGACGTTAATTGCAGCGCTTTTGGGCCGGTGTCGGTGGCCGTATGGGGGAACAGAAAGCTTGGGGATCCGATCGGCGTCGGTGCGCGGTCTTCATTGCTCTCAATTTGCGGCGGCTGTGGCAGCAGCGGATAGGGCCCCTGCGTTGCATGGGTGGGACCACGGTTGCTAGAGGAAGTGTCCGAACCCGGTGCGGGCGGCGGTAATTGCACATCAACTACAAAATGAAATTCGTGATCACGCTCGCCCTTACCCCTTTCGTCCCTATCGTCCCTATCTTTTCCATTCTCTCGCCGATCGTCGCGATTATTGCCGTGATGCGCCCCGCCGGCAGTTCGACCACCATATTGCCCTTCGATGAGCACCTTGTAGGTTTTTGCTGGGTCGAGCTTCCGCACAATGAAGCTCAGATTAAGTACTCCCCGCTCGCCCGACGCAATGGTGCCGAGCGATACAGGCAAACGAGCCGGGCTCTGGAGATATCCGCCCAGGAGTACGACGCTACGGATCACGACATTATCAGCGTCCGTATCGCCAAAATTTTTGATAGGAAGCGCGACAAGCAGTACCGTGCTGTTCTGTATCGCGGCACCCGGTAACGTAGGACTTAGGGAAACGCTTGCAAATACGTGGGTGCTCCAGATCAGCAGGATGAATGCTAATCTTCTCGAAAGCTGCGCAATGGGAACTGACTTCGTGTTCATTGCGATCTCTCCTCTCATAATCCCCCGAGAGCATGGCGCGCATGCTTTTATTGATTGCGCAACGCAATGCTTGAAGCAAAAAATCTACGCCGCAAAGCTTGACCGGATCGCGCGCAACCGACAGCCAGGCCTTAAGTCCAAACAGCAGAACCGATGCTTCCGAATATTCAGTAGTGCGTTTCAGTTTCCCCTTGCTGAAATGCGTAAGCTAAACGTTAGGCGAGACTAACGAAAACGCAAGCGAGTGAGTCGTCGTGCACGCGCCAAAATACTGTCGGCGCCGGCCACGCGCACTGTCGTGATTGACTTTTGATTGGGAATATTTGCGCGGATCTCTGCAGTCTTTGGTGCCCGGCTCTCGCGCAAGAAGGCTGGCAGTTTTTTCCTTTGCCGTGTGAAGCCATCGAGCGCGTCCTTGATCCGACGTTGCGGACGACGGCATGTCCCTGCACAACGCGCCAGCGGTCCAGACCAGTACGGTGGCGTCTCTTTCGCCCCTGAGAATGCGTGCGAATCTCGCGGCGAGTTTCTATTTGGTTCCAATCACCATTGAATCGGGGCCGGCAAGTGGCTCGACGCGTACCTGTGTAAAGCCGACTTGCTGCATCCATTCGCGACACTGCGCACCGGTATAGTCGAAACCGCCTGGTGTCTCGATAAGCATGTTCAGGCTCATCAGCAGGCCAAAGGCATTGCGCCTGCGGTCATCGTCGATTACCGCGTCGTAGACGATCAGGCAACCGCCGGGCGGTAGCGACGCGTAGCACTTCGCGAGGAGCTCGAGCTTCTGCCCGAGATCCCAGTCGTGGAGGATGTGTCCCATCACGAGCACATCGGCCGCCGGACAGGAATCCCTGAAGAAGTCGCCCGGATAGAAATTCAGCCGCTCCTGAAGGCCGTGCGATGCTACGTACTCTTCGAACACAGGGCCCACTATGGGCAGATCGAAGCCGCCGCCGCGCAAGTGAGGATGGGCGAGCGCGACCTGTACAGGTAAGGCGCCTTGGGCGGCGCCGATGTCAATGAAAGTCCTGTAGTTTTGCCACGGGAATTGTTGCGCAATCGCCTTGGCCGCGCCCAGGCTGACCCCGCTCATCGCCCGGAGAAAACCCCGTAGTTTGTGTTCGTCGCTATACATGGCATCGAAGGGATTGCCGCCCCCTTTCGCCTCGTTCTGGGGCAGCCCCGTGCGGAGGGCTTCCGTCAAAGAGCCCCAGAACGGATACAGGCGCGCGTTGGCCATTTCCAGCAATCCACCTACGTAGCTGGGCTTGGCCATGTCCAGAAAGAGCCCGGCGTCTGGCGTATTGCGGTACTTGCCGTCTTCGCGTTCCAGCAGATTCAATGCGACCAGCGCGTCAAGAAAATCAAGGGCCGATCGCGGATGCAGTCCGAGAGCCTCAGTGAGCTCCGCAGCGTCGCGAGGTCCGGTCGCGAGGCACGAGAACACACCGAGTTCGACTGCGGACAATAAGGTTTTGGACGCCCAGAACCCCATGCCCAGCTGGAGCAGCCGTTCAGGGGAGGGTTCCTGTTGGCGCGGATTGTCAGCGCCAGGCTCCTGTCGAACCATGCTCGATGTGCTTTCCATCATTGCTCCCGGGGGACGTGTGAAGAAGCATCAGACAGGATGGTAGGCGAAACGAAAGTTTTCGAGCGTTCGCTACCGTACAGACGGTTTGCACGTCGCGCCATCAATGCGAATGCCCGATCAATTCCGTGTTTCCGAGCCTGGTCAAGCGTGTCTTAGTCCGCCGAATTCCGTTTCCCTGCAGCGCGGCGAGGGGATACTCGGGAGCAAAATAGTAAGCAGATGCGCCGGAATGCGTTCAAAGGCCTGACTGCGCAGGTAAGCGCCGACGACGTGCGGCGTTGATTCACCGTTTCTCTCGAACCACATTAAGACCGGGCGGCGTGCGATCTGAAACAGCACGTCCGCCCGCCTCGAACAACAGCAGCGAACCCAGTCAACACTCGACCAGTGCCTTCACGACGGTCCGCCCAGGCTCCATCAACTTGGGAAACTCGGTAGGCACGTCGGCCAGGCTCATGCGGTCAGTATTGAGCGCCTTGTCGGGAATGCGGCCTGCGCGCATCGCTTCAAGAACCGTCTCGAAGTCTTCCGCGGTCGCATTGCGGCTGCCGAGCAAGGTCGCTTCGCGCTTGTGAAACTCCGGATCGGAAAACGTGATCTGGCCGGGCACGATTGAAATCAGCACGTACTTGCCGCCGTGGGCGATGAACTCAAAGCCGCGGTTCATTGCATTGACGTTGCCGGTTGCATCGAACACTACGTCGAAGAACTCGCCGTCCGTGAGCGCCGCAAGTTCTTGCACGTCGTTCGGACCGATCTGAACTGTCGAAACGGCAATGTGCTCGCGGCAGAACGCAAGACGATCCGCGCGCGTGTCCAGGCACGAGACCTGCCCGCCGCGCAGGTTCGCAAACAGCATGGCCGCCATGCCGATCGGCCCCGCGCCCACGACGAGAACCCGCTGACCGGCCGACACGTCGGCGCGCCGGACCGCGTGAGCGCCGATCGCGAGAAACTCGAGCATCGCCGCCTGGTCCAGTGTCACGCCGTCGGCCTTGTGCACGAACTGCGCGGGCACCGACAGGTATTCAGTCAACGCGCCGTCACGATGCACACCGAGAACCTTGATGTTGACGCAGCAATTGGTTTTCCCCTGCCTGCAGGCAATGCACTGTCCACACGACAGGTAGGGCATCACATAGACGGCGTCGCCGGGCGCGACATGCGCGTTGGGGTCGGCCTCGGCGACGATGGCCGATAGTTCATGTCCCATCACCCGCGGGTATTGCAGGTAAGGCTGATTCCCCGAGTAGATGTGCATGTCCGTGCCGCAAATACCCACGCGGCTAACGCGCAGAAGTACTTCGCCGTCTGCGCGGCGAGGTGGTTCGCGGTCTTCGCGGCGCAGCACGCCAGGCGATTCACAAATGACGCTGAGCATTGGCATCCTTTATTGGGCTTGTCGATCGCCGGACGGCTGATCGGTTGTGAAGAAACGGCGGGCCTCGGGAACCGGAGCCGATCCGGCTATCAGCCCTTCGTGCTGCAAGGCCTGCCACAGCTCTGGCGGAACTGGCGTTTCAAGCCATGCGATGTTCTTTTGCAACTGCTCGATACTGCGCGCACCGACCACGCACGACACGACAGCCGGGTGGGCCAACGGAAACTGGAGCGCCGCTGCAGCGAGCGGAACCTCGAACTTCGCGCAGGCGTCGGCAAGACGCGCGACTTTCCGTGCCACTTCGGGCGGCGCATCGGCGTAGTTGAACTTGCCGTTGCCCACGAGCACGCCGGAATTGAATACGCCGCCAGCGACGATCCGCACGCCGTTGCTCACACACTGGTCGAGTAATGGCGAGAGCGCTTCCTGTTCGAGCAGCGTATAGCGGCCCGCCAGCATGACGAGGTCGAGATCCGCTTCCTGCATCGAATCGACTGCGACCTGCCATTCGTTCACGCCGAGTCCGATCGCGGAAACGGCATGCGAGTCGCGCAGTTCCGCGAGAGCCCGAAAGCCGCCGCCACGTGTCAGCTGTTCCCAGTAGCGTGAATGCGCATCGCCGTGCGTCGCCGCGCCGATGTCGTGAACATAGAGGATGTCGATCGTCTGCATGCCGAGACGTTGCTGGCTATCCTCGTACGAGCGCATGATGCCGTCGAACGTATAGTCGAAACGAGGCCGGAAGGGCAGGGGTTGCGCCCAGTTGTCATCGCCTGGCTGCACCGTGTCGTCGGGCCGCATGAGCCGCCCGACCTTGGTGCTCAGTACGTAGCGTTCGCGCTCGCGCATCTGCAGCGATTGTCCGACGCGCCGCTCCGAAAGCGTATAGCCGTAGAACGGCGCAGTGTCGAAGTAGCGGATACCGGCGTCCCACGCCCACTCGAGGAGCGCATTGGCCTCGGCGGTCGACATGGGCTTGTAGAGGCCGCCCAGTTGCGAGCAACCGAGGCCGAGTGTGGTCATCGCCAGCCCGCTTCGTGGCAGCGCTTGAGTTGCAAAAGCTTTCATGGAGGCGTGTCTGAATGGAGAAGATGCCGGCGAACGGCTTCTAAAAACCGCTGCGCCGGCCCGTTCGTCAATAGAGAACGTTCTTTGCTTCGGACGAGTCGAGGTTCTGTTTCTCGACCATCATGACGCCCGTGTCGACCTGCTTCGAAACGGGCTTGCGTTCAATGACGTTGACGAGGGTCTGGATGCCCTTGTAGCCCATCTGATAAGAGCTTTGAACCGCAATGGCCTGAATCGTGCCGTCACGAACGAAGCCTTGCAGGTCCTGATTGCCGTCGAAGCCGATTGCAATGACCTTGCCGCCTTTTCCGGACTGCTGAAGAGCGCGTCCCATCCCCACGGCGGTCGGCTCGTTCGCGCCGAATATGCCCTTCAGGTCGGGATTGGCAGACAGCACGTCGGTCGTCTGATTCAGAGCGTTCGCCATCTGCGACTGCGAGTAGAACGGACCCACCAGTTGCAGCTTCGAATGCGCCGCGATGTACTTACGGAAGCCGCCGACACGGCCCACTTCCGAGCCTGCACCCGGCACGTACGACATGACCGCCACCTTGCCGGTCTGTCCAACCCGGTCGATCATGGCCTTCGCGCAGAGTTCGCCGGCTTTCACGTTGTCGGTAGAGAGGAACGACTGGTAGTACTGCTTGCCGGCATCGGACACCGTCGAGTCGATCAGCACGACAGGGATATGGGCTTCCCACGCTTTCTTCATGGCGGGAACGAGTGCATCGGGGTCGGACGGCGCCAGCACGATGCCCGCGACATGCCGGTTCACGGCATTCTCGACCATGTTGACTTCATCGGCGATGGCCGATTCGGCTGCGGGACCCTGGAAGGTCATCGTGTAGCCCTTTGCGTCGGCCATCGCGGCGGTCGCGCCTTTCTGCACGTTCTGCCAGTAGTTGGAGTTCGCCGTCTTCACGATTACTGCAATTTCGCCGCCCGCCGCCTGCGCATACGCGCTGAACATTGCACACATTGCTGCGGCCGCAGCCAGCACGGATACCTTTTTCATGTCTCGCTCCTTGATTGTGGTCTGGACTTCGTCTTCTGATTACAACTTCCGGTTTCGGAGTTGGTCGATCCATACAGTGCCGAGAATCACGACACCGATGATGATCTGCTGGATAAAGCTCGATACACCGTTCATGTTCAGGCCGTTGCGCAGCACGCCGATCACGAATGCGCCGATGGCGGTGCCGGAGATCGTGCCGACGCCGCCCATCAATGACGTGCCGCCGATCACCGCGCTTGCAATGGCGTCGAGTTCGTACATCACGCCTTCGTTCGGCTGGGCGGTGACGAGGCGCGACATCAGTACGCAACCGGTAGCGCCTGCCAGCAATCCGGACAGCACATAGGTGAAGAGCTTGACGCCCTGCACGTTGACGCCGGAAAGCCGCGCGGCTTCTGCGTTCGACCCGACCGCGTAGATGTGACGGCCGAGCGAGGTTCGCGACAGCAGAACAGAAACCGCCACGAATAGAATCACCATGATGACGACGGGATAGGGAATGCCTGGGAAGACCGTGTCGGGAAAGCCGTCAGCGCCGATATGAGAGACCTTGAAGAGCGCGCCGTTGCCCAGTTCGCCAAAGGCGTCGCCGAGCCCGGAGACGGGTCTTGCGCCCGTGATCTGCAGCGCGAGACCGCGAGCGACGAGCATCATGCCCAAGGTTGCGATGAACGGAGGCAGCCCCATGCGCGTCACGCAGATGCCGTTGACCCAGCCGCAGGCGGCGCCGACGAGCATGCCGCCCGCCATCGCGACGGGTACCGGTACGCCGGCCTTGACGAGCAGGGCGGCCGCAACACCCGCCAGCGCCAGCACCGATCCAACCGACAGGTCGATGCCGCCGGTGATGATGACGCACGTTGCCGCCACGCCGAGATACGCAATGGACGTGACCTGCAGCGCAACCGTCATCAGGTTGCCGACGGAGAAAAATGCAGCGCTTGTGAGCGAAAATGCGACGATCAGTACTACGAGGCTACCCAGCGCGGCGAATTTCTGTATCAGATCGCGACGGCGCTGTCGTGCCTGTTTGTCCAGGGCCTGCGTGCGGCCCGATGTAATTTCAAGCATGACTTCTCCCGGATGCGTAGTGCAAGATCTCCTCCTGACTGGTCTGTCTGGTCTCGAGTACTGCGGTAATGAGCCCCTCGTGAAACACGGCGATGCGATCGGTCATGCCGAGCAGTTCGGGCAACTCGGAACTGATCAGGACAACGCCGACTCCGTCCGCGGCCAGCCGGTCCATCAGCTTGTAAATGGCGTACTTCGCGCCGACGTCGATGCCTCGCGTCGGCTCATCGAAAAAGAGGATGCGCGAGCCGCGGTACAACCATTTGCTGATAACGATCTTCTGCTGGTTGCCGCCAGAAAGATTCCTTGCGATCTGCTTCACCGTCGGTGTACGGATCGCGAGTTCGCGAACGTAGCGCTCGGCAATAGCCGTCTCTTCCGAAAAACGCAGGAAGCCACGCGACGATATAGCGCGGACATTAGACAGCGTGATGTTTGCGGCCACCGGCATCGACAGTGCAAGGCCGTCTTTCTTCCGGTCCTCCGACAGGTAGGCGATCCCGTGGCGGATAGCCTCGCGCGGCGAGCGGATCGTCACGGGCGTGTCGCCCAGCTGGATCGAGCCGGAGTCGAGCCGCTCCGCGCCGAAGATCGCGCGGGCGACTTCGGTGCGCCCCGCGCCCATCAGGCCCGCGAAACCGAGAATCTCGCCCTTGCGCAGGTCGAACGAGAGCGGGCCGAACGTGTCGGTCCGCTGCAGATCGCGCACCCGCATCAGGACCTGTTCCGTCGGAACCGACTCGCGTGGCGGATAGGCGTCGTCGAGCGCGCGTCCCACCATCCGGGCCACGATTTCGTTGATGGTGGTCGATGCGAAATCGCTCGTTGCGATATGGCGGCCATCGCGCAACACGGTGACGCGGTCCACGATCTCCGCCATCTCGTCGAGCCGATGCGAGATGTAGAGAATCGCTACGCCGTCGGCGCGCAGTTCGCGGATGATGCGAAAGAGTTGAACCGTCTCGGATTCGGTCAGCGACGACGTGGGCTCGTCCATGATGAGCACACGTGCATCCAGCGATAGCGCCTTTGCGATTTCCACCATCTGCTGCTGCGCAATCGAGAGGGCGCCGACCAATGTGGTTGGCGACACGTTCAGCCCGATGCGCTGCAGGCAGCGCTGCGCGTTGGCGTTCAGCGTGCGGTAGTCGACGAACGGGCCGCGCTTGGGTTCGCGCGCAAGGTAGATGTTCTCCGCGACCGACAGGTGCGGCACCAGGTTCAACTCCTGGTGGATGATCGCGATGCCTGCAGCCTGCGCGTCCGAGGTGGAGGCGAACTGNACCGGCTTGCCCTCGTAGCAAATGACGCCGTCGTCCGCGTGATATTGGCCGCTGATGATTTTCATCAGCGTCGATTTGCCCGCGCCGTTCTCTCCGCAGACGGCGTGTACCTCTCCGGAGCGCAGATCGAGATCGATGCCATCGAGCGCCACGACACCGGGGAATCGCTTGCTTACACCCTTGAGTTGCAGGATTTCCCGAGGTGCCGGCACATCGGGCTCACGGCCCGGCCTCCGCTGCGTGGTCGCTTCTGTCAATCCCGTCTCCAATATGTTCAGAACTTCACCGTTCGACCCNTCGAAGCCGGGCTAGCGGTCAGTCCAATTTGGGCAGATTAAAACGCACAAACGGCTGTTTGGTCAAGCCAATGTAGAATTTCAGAACTGTTCATTCCAGTAGGGAAAACCCCGGCGATGATGCTGTTGCTTGGCCTGCCGAGGCCATCAGGCCCCATGCTAGACTTTGCTGCGGTCCGTTTCGCGGCTCGTCGACAGGACATTTTGAACAATGAAGCAAACTGAACCAAAGCGGCTTTACCAATCTGTGGCCACGCAGATCCTTTCTCTCATTCGAAAGGACGAACTGGCGCCTGGCGCACGTCTTCCGCCCGAGCGCGAGCTTGCCAATACGCTGGGCGTCTCACGCCCTTCATTGCGCGAAGCATTGATTGCGCTCGAAATCGGCGGCCAGATCGAGATACGGATGGGGTCGGGCGTGTACGTGCGCGCTCCGGACGAGGGCGGTGACAACGCGGTGCCGGCTCTGGGCGAAAGTCCGTCCGAATTAATGCAGGCCAGAGCGGCAATAGAAGGGACAGTGATCGTACTGGCCGCCGGCAAACTTTCGGCGGCCACGCTCGACAGGCTGCGGCGCACGGTCGAGCGAATGAAACGCCTCGCATCTGCCGGAAAGTCGCCAGTCGATGCGGACCGGCAGTTTCATATGCTGATCGCTGAGACGGCGGGCAATTCAGTGCTGAGCCGCTTCGTTGCCGAAATGTTCGATAGCCGCCACGACCCGATCGCTGCGGCGATTCGTGACCACTCGGAAAGCACCGAGACGTGGTCGGTCGCGGTAAGAGAGCACGAAGAAATTCTGAAAGCGCTGCAGTCGGGCGATCCGATCGCTGCGCAGACGGCGATGCGGACGCATCTCAAAGCGTCGGAGGAACGCTGGATAGCAGGCGCATTGCGGCAGGAAGACGTTTGAGTGTCCAGCCGGCGCATTTTCGCCCTAAGCGTCTTTCCGTGAACTAGCCGTCGGTCACGTTCAGTGGTGAGCCGCCGGTCGTTCAGCAGATAACGTGCAGTGCGTCAGGCGATCGTGTCGGCCACTGCTGCACCATCCAGCCCGCAACGGCGCGCCGGTGGTGAATGTTCTAGGTGTCGATCTGCC
>Ga0058694_1001102_pt1 | contig 11039 bp, 10 predicted proteins | sample AgamicOrSfrz_FD_55041 | JGI IMG/M metagenome (GOLD analysis project Ga0058694, IMG submission 55041) | Agave microbial communities from Guanajuato, Mexico - Or.Sf.rz | ecosystem: Host-associated > Plants > Phyllosphere > Phylloplane/Leaf | place: Guanajuato, Mexico | collected 2012-05-30 | reverse complement strand
GGCGCGAACATCGAGAACGTGCTGCGCCAGGTGTCGATCAACGCAATCATCGCGGTCGGCATGACGTGCGTGATTCTGACTGGCGGCATCGATCTGTCGGTGGGCTCCGTGATGGCGCTGGCCGGCACGCTCGCCGCCGGTTTGATGGTGGCCGGCATGAATGCGCTTGCTGCGTTGGCGGTGGGCGTTGCCGTCGGCCTCGGCTTCGGCGCGGCCAACGGTTTCTTCGTCGCGTTCGCCGGCATGCCGCCGATCATCGTGACGCTTGCGACCATGGGCATTGCGCGCGGTCTGGCGCTGATCTACACAGGCGGCTATCCGATCGACGGTTTGCCCGACTGGGTCAGCTTTTTCGGCAGCGGCAAGATTCTCGGCATTCAGGCGCCGGTCGTGATCATGGCGGTGATCTATGTCATCGCGTGGGTGTTGCTGGAACGCATGCCGTTTGGCCGGTACGTGTATGCGATCGGCGGCAATGAACAGGCGACGCGTCTATCCGGCGTGCGCGTAGCGCGCGTGAAGCTGATCGTCTACACGATCGCAGGTTTGACGTCCTCGTTCGCCGCCATCGTATTGACCGCACGTTTGATGAGCGGCCAGCCGAATGCGGGCGTGGGTTTCGAACTCGACGCCATTGCCGCCGTGGTAATGGGCGGTACTTCGATTTCCGGCGGACGCGGCTCGATCATCGGCACGTTGATCGGCGCGCTGCTGCTCGGCGTGTTGAACAACGGGCTGAACATGGTCGGCGTGAATCCGTATGTGCAGAACGTGATCAAGGGCGGAATCATTCTGCTCGCGATTTACATCAGCCGTGACCGTAGAAAGTAAGGCTCGAATTTCCATCTGATCTCCACTTCAGGCAGGATTTGCAATGACGAATCAATCTACTTCATCCGACCAGCAGAACATGACCGCGATTGTTTGCCACGCACCGAAGGACTATCGCGTGGAACAGGTAGCGAAACCGCGTGCGGGAGCGCACGAACTGGTGATCCGTATCGCGGCGTGCGGCATTTGCGCGAGCGACTGCAAATGCCATTCGGGCGCGAAGATGTTCTGGGGCGGTCCAAGCCCGTGGGTCAAGGCGCCGGTGATTCCGGGCCACGAGTTCTTCGGCTTCGTGCAGGAACTCGGAGACGGCGCGGCCGAGCATTTCGGCGTCAAGGTCGGCGACCGTGTGATCGCGGAACAGATCGTGCCGTGCGCAAAGTGCCGCTATTGCAAGTCGGGCCAATACTGGATGTGCGAAGTGCACAACATCTTCGGGTTCCAGCGCGAAGTCGCGGACGGCGGCATGGCCGAGTACATGCGTATTCCGCCGACTGCAATCGTCCACAAGATTCCCGACGGTATCTCACTCGAAGACGCTGCGATCATCGAGCCGCTCGCGTGCGCGATTCACACCGTCAATCGCGGCGAGTTGCAGCTGGACGACGTCGTCGTGATTGCCGGCGCGGGGCCGCTCGGATTGATGATGACGCAAGTCGCGCATCTGAAGACGCCGAAGAAGCTCGTGGTGATCGACCTCGTGGAAGAACGCCTCGCGCTTGCGCGCGAATACGGCGCGGATGTCACGATCAATCCAAAAACTGACGACGCGCTCGCGATCATCCATTCGCTTACCGACGGCTACGGCTGCGACGTATATATTGAAACGACCGGTGCGCCGATCGGCGTGAATCAGGGCATGGATCTGATCCGCAAGCTCGGGCGCTTTGTCGAGTTCTCGGTGTTTGGCGCGGATACGACGCTCGACTGGTCGGTGATCGGCGATCGCAAGGAACTCGACGTGCGCGGCGCGCATCTCGGGCCGTATTGCTATCCGATTGCGATCGATCTGCTCGCGCGCGGGCTCGTTACGTCGAAAGGGATTGTCACGCACGGCTTTTCGCTGGAAGAATGGGATGAGGCGATCAAGATCGCCAATTCGCTCGATTCGATCAAAGTACTCATGAAGCCGCGCGCCTGAGCCTGCGCCTGGGCGGAAACCGGAGCGGCATATAAACGGAGACTGTATGGATTACGTCATCGGCGTGGATATCGGCACGCAGAGCACGAAGGCGCTGCTCGTGGANCAGCATGGCGCCATCGTCGCGCANCATGCGTCGAGCTATCAGCCGGATACGCCCAGGCCGCTATGGGCGGAACAGTGGCCCGCCGTGTGGTTCAAGGCGGTCACGGAATGCATTGCCGCGTGCGTTCGCAAGGCAAAGGAGGCGGGCGTCGCGGCAAACTCCATCAAGGCCGTGTGCGTGAGCAGTCTGTATGGCGGCTCGGGCATTCCTGTCGATAGCGATATGCGTCCGCTCTATCCCTGCCTGATATGGATGGACCGGCGTGCGACCGATCAGGTCGAGTGGGTGCGCAANAACGTNGACCTCGATCGNCTNTATACGATCACCGGCAACGGCGTGGACAGCTATTACGGCTACACGAAGATGTTGTGGCTGCGCGATCACGAGCCGGACGTATGGGCGCAAACACGTTATTTTCTTCCGCCGAATGCGTATGTGATCTACATGCTGACCGGCGAGATTGCCGTCGACCACAGTTCCGCGGGCAATATCGGCGGCATTTACGACATTGCGAAGCGCGACTGGTCGGACGAGGCGCTCGACATGCTCGGCATTCCCGCAACGATGATGCCGGAGCGCCTCGTTGAATCGTCCGAAGTCGTCGGCAGCCTGCTGTCGCAGTGGACCGAAGAATTGGGACTCGCCGCAGGCACGGCGATCGTCGCGGGCGGTGTGGACGCGGCCGTCGCAACGTTCGCGGCCGGCGTGAGCCGCGCGGGGCAGCATGTGGCGATGATCGGCACGAGCATGTGCTGGGGATACATCAATCAGACGGTGGACGCCCGCCACGGATTGATCAGCATGCCTCACGTTTTCAACGGNCAGCGNGACATTTANGTATTCGGCGGTGCGATTACCGCCGGGGCGTCCGTGACCTGGTATCGCGATCAGTTCTGCCATGCGGANATCGAAGCCGCGCGCGCGACGCCTCATGGCGATCCGCATCGGCTGCTAGAAGACAACGCCGCGAAGGTGCCGGCCGGGTCCGATGGCGTGATGTTTTTGCCGTATCTGATGGGCGAACGCAGTCCGGTTTGGGACGCGAAGGCGAGCGGCGCATTCGTCGGTTTGAGTCTGTTCCATACGCGCGCGCATCTTTATCGCGCGGTACTGGAGGGCGTGTCGTTCGCGTTGAAGCACAACATAGAGGCAGGCCGCAAAGGCGCGCAGTCGCTGGAAGACAAGCTGGTGGTGGTCGGCGGCGCGGCGCATTCCGACTTGTGGATGCAGATCATCGCCGACATCACCGGCTATCCGGTCTACACCATCGAGCAGGAAGTGGAGGCGGCCATGGGCGCCGCATTGCTCGCGGCGCTGGGCGTCGGACTGATTTCGCAGGAAGCGGCGCAGGGAGGATGGGTCACGCTGGTCGAGCGTGCGCAGCCGGACGCCGCGCGAATGGCGCTCTATGAACAGCGCTTCGGCATCTACACGGATCTCTATCCGGCATTGAAGCCGGTCATGCATCGCTTGCAAACATCATGAATGCTACTTTCGATTTTTCTGGCCGCTCGATACTGGTGACGGGCGCTTCGAGCGGAATCGGCCGCGCGACGGTCGAGATGTTGTGCGCTTGCGGCGCGAACGTCGTGGCGGCGGCGCGCAGTGTCAACGAGCTTGCGCGCCTCGCTGAAGAGACCGGCTGCGAGCCGTTGATGCTCGACGTGAGCGATGAAGCTGCAATCGACGATGCGTTTGCGTCGCTCGGTCCTTTCGACGGTCTCGTGAATTGCGCAGGAATCGCGTTGCTCGAACGGGCAGTGGATACCACGGCCGCGAGTTTCGATCGCGTGATGGCAGTGAACACGCGCGGCGCAGTGCTGGTTGCGAAGCATGTGGCGCGAGGAATGATCGAGGCGAAGCGGGCTGGCAGCATCGTCAACGTGTCGAGTCAGGCGGCGCTCGTGGCGCTCGACGATCATCTGAGCTATTCGGCTTCAAAAGCGGCAATGGATGCGGTGACGCGGGCCTTGTGCATCGAATTGGGGCCGTTCGGAATTCGCGCGAATAGCGTTAATCCCACTGTGACGTTGACACCTATGGCCGTGCAGGCCTGGAGCGATCCTGTGAAGCGCGAGCCTGCTCTCAAGGCTATTCCACTCGGACGGTTCGCCGANCCCGCTGAAGTGGCTTCGGTCGTGGCGTTCTTGTTGAGCGATGCGGCTTCTATGGTGAGTGGGGTTTCGTTGGCTGTCGATGGGGGATTTACTGCGAGGTGATTGGGGGCTCGTGGCAATTGTTGTTCTTCAACCCTTGGCCGTTCCTTGATGTCACCGTGGTTTATGTGCGCTGCCCCGTGCGAGGCAGCGCTCAGCAACTACAACACAACTACAACATAGTCCTGACATGCCAAAGCTCAGGAAACAGCACCACGTCGAGCATTTTGCGCAGATACGGCGCCCCACTAGTCCCGCCCGTGCCCTGCTTGAATCCAATGATCCGCTCGACCGTAGTCACATGCCTGAACCGCCACTGCCGGAAAGCATCCTCGAGATCGACCAGTTCTTCGGCCATCTCGTACAACTCCCAGTGCTTCGAAGGATTGCGATAAACCTCCAGCCAGGCCGCTTCAACGGAAGCATCATGAACCGTCGGCTGCGTCCAGTCGCGCGTGAGCCGCGAAGGCGAGATCGCAAAGCCGCGACGCGCCAGCAGCTTCACTACTTCATCGTAGAAGGACGGGGACTCGAGAGAAGCCTTCACCTCGGCGAGCACTTCAGCACGGTGCGCATGCGGCTTTAGCATCTGCTCGTTCTTGTTGCCAAGCAGAAACTCGATCTGCCGATACTGGTAAGACTGAAACCCCGACGAACTGCCCAGATAAGGACGCATCGACGTATATTCGGAAGGCGTCATCGTTGCAAGTACGCTCCAGGCTTGCACCAGTTGCTCCATGATCCGCGAGACGCGGGCAAGCATCTTGAACGCCGGAGGCAACTCGTCGCGATGCACAGCGCCCAGCGCGGCGCGCAACTCGTAGAGCGCGAGCTTCATCCACAATTCGCTTGTCTGATGCTGAATGATGAACAGCATCTCGTTGTGATCGGGCGACAAGGGATGTTGCGCATCCAGCACCGTGCCGAGCGACAGGTAATCGCCGTAACTCATCGACTCGGAGAAGTCGAGTTGTGCGTCGTGCCAGCCATCGGCTGAAGCAGCTTCTGTAGCCGGCCCGTCAGCGGAAGCGGACGCAGCGCGCCCATGACCGAACGGGCATCCTTGCGCGGGCGTTTCTTCGGGCAAGCCCGGTGTTTGCATGTGATCGTTCATCGCGCGCTCCTCAGGTCACCGCGCCGCGCGCGGCGAATTCGGGTGCTCGCCAGGTCTCGCGAACGAGCACCTCGCGCAACGTTTCGACGGCGTCCCATACATCGACGAAGCGCGTATACAGCGGCGTGAAGCCGAAGCGCAATACGTGCGGCTCGCGATAATCGCCGATCACGCCGCGCGCAATCAACGCCTGCATGACCTCGTAACCATGCGGATGTTCGAAGCTCGCATGCGAGCCGCGCTGTGAGTGTGCGCGCGGCGTGACGAGCTTCAACGGAAATTCGCTGCAACGTGTCTCGACCAGTTCGATGAACAGATCGGTCAGCGCGAGCGACTTGCGGCGAATCGCCTGCATGTCGGTCTGCAGGAAAACATCGAGTCCGCATTCGACGAGCGCCATCGAGACCATTGGCTGCGTGCCGCACAGAAAGCGGCCAATGCCGTCGTCGGGCTGATACGCGGGGTCCATTTTGAACGGCGCGCGATGCCCCCACCAGCCGGAGAGCGGTTGCGCAAACTCGTTCTGATGGCGCTGCGGCACCCAGACGAATGCGGGCGAGCCCGGGCCGCCGTTCAGGTATTTGTACGTGCAACCCACAGCATAGTCGGCACCCACGCCGTTCAGATCGACCGGCACAGCGCCGGCCGAATGCGCGAGATCCCACAGCGCCAGCGCGCCCTTGTCGTGGATCAGTCTGGTCAACGCGGCCATGTCGTGCATGTAGCCGGTGCGGTAGTTGACGTGCGTGATCATCGCGATTGCGGTGTCTTCGCCGATTGCCTCGGGCAACTCGGACGGGTCGTCGACGAGTCGAAGTTCGTAGCCGCGGTCGAGCTGCTCGATCAAGCCCTGCGCGATGTAAAGGTCCGTCGGAAAGTTAGAGCGCTCCGAGACGATCACGCGGCGCTTCGGGTCGCGTGCGTTCGCGAGCCGCAGCGCGGCCGACAGCAGCTTGAACAGATTGATCGAAATCGTATCGGTGACGACCACTTCGTTTTCAGCCGCGCCGATCAACGGCGCAAGCTTGTTGCCGAGGCGCCGCGGCAACGCGAACCAGCCCGCGGCGTTCCAGCTGCGGATCAAACCCTCGCCCCATTCGGCGGCGATCACGGTTTGTGCGCGTTGCGCCGCTGCGGCGGGCGGCACGCCGAGCGAATTGCCGTCGAGGTAAATAGTGGTCGCCGACAACGCGAACTGATCGCGTAATGTCGCGAGCGGGTCGGCGCTATCGAGCGCCAATGCTTCTTCGCGGTGTTTCATGGTGGTCTCGTTCAGTCGGATGATGCGGATTCAACAATCAGTGCGCGTCGGGAAGCGCGCGGAGCACTGCGCGCACGGGGCTTGCGTCGAGCGTGGTCAGTTTCAGCGGCAGCGCGATCAGCTCGTAGTCGCCGGGAGCGACGTCGTCGAGCACGATGCCTTCAAGAATGGCCATGCCGTGCGCGCGAACGCGGTGATGCGCATCCATCGTTTTCGATTCCTGTGGATCGAGCGAAGGCGTGTCGATGCCGATCAGCTTCACGCCGTTCGCCGCCAGCAGGTCGATCGTCTCAGGCGCGACGGCGCAGAAGCCGCTGTCCCACGCCGCAGTCGGCGCATTTCTGTAAGTTCGTAGTAAGACTCGCGGTGGCAAGTCGCCCTGCAAACCATCCAGGTGTTGTGGCGTCACAACAGGCGAGGCGCCGATGCAATGAATCACGCGGCATCGTCCGAGATAGATGTCGAGCGGTACATGGCCAATCGCGGCGCCTGCTGCGTCGTAGTGCAAGGGGGCGTCGGTATGGGCGCCGGTGTGCGGCGAGAGAGTCAGCCGTGCGACGTTCACGGGCGAGCCGGCCTCGATTCGCCAGACGCGCTCGATGCCAACGGGGGTGTCGCCAGGCCAGACCGGCGTTGCCGTATCGACGGCGGGGGTGATGTCCCAGAGTGTCTGCATGTCTCCATCTGCGGTTGATGTCTATAGGGAATGATAGGTGTCTGACCGCGAAATGTGATTGCGAAAAAATCTCCTTCCGAGCCGTGTCTTGGAACATAATTTGAGACAAATGGGAAAGGGAGACCGAATATGAACGCGATCTCGCTCGACGCCACCGATTGCCGTATTTTGGCGGTGCTCCAGCAAGAAGGACGAATCAGCAATCTCGATCTCGCGGAGCGCATCTCGCTGTCGCCGTCGGCATGCCTGCGGCGCTTGCGTCTACTGGAAGAGCAGGGTGTCATCGAGCACTACCGCGCGTGTCTGAACCGCGAGGTGTTGGGGTTCGAACTGGAAGCGTTCGTGCAGGTGTCGATGCGCAATGACCAGCAGAACTGGCATGAGCGCTTTGCNGATGCGCTGCGCGATTGGCCNGAAGTGGTCGGCGCCTTNGTCGTGACGGGGGAGACGCATTACCTGNTGCGCGTNCTTGCGCACAACCTCAAGCACTATTCGGATTTCGTCCTGGAGCGTCTCTANAAGGCGCCGGGAGTGATGGATATTCGCTCGAATATCGTGCTGCAGACTTTGAAGGAAGATTCGGGCGTGCCGGTGTCGCTGGTCACGAAAACCGGCGGGCACGGCGCGCCGCACAACGACCGTTGAGGCGCTGCCTCGCGTTGGCGCCGTTGCAGGCGCTAAAAACGGTTACAGCGGTTTGAGCCCGTGAAACTGGCCGTTCTGAAACACGAGCGGCGCGATCTCCGCCGCATTCTCATGCACGCCGCAACGCTCCACCTCGCCGACGAAGATCACGTGGTCGCCTTCTTCGTAACGGCTGCGGTTGTGGCACTCGAACCAGGCTAGCGCGCCGTCGAGTACCGGCATGCCCGTGTCGCCCGCCGCGTGCGATACGCCTTCGAACCGATCGCCTTTGACCGTGGCAAAGCGCTTGCATAGATCCAGTTGCGACGAGGCCAGCACATTGACGACGTAATGGCTGTTCGTGCGGAACACCGGCATGGACGCCGAGCGCGTTGCGAGGCTCCACAGCACCAGGGGCGGGTCGAGCGAAACCGAATTAAACGAACTGGCGGTGATGCCGATCAACTGCCCTGACGCCGCACGCGTTGTGATCACGGTGACGCCGGTAGCAAACTGGCTGAGCGCCTGCCGGAAGGCGGCCTGGTCGAAATTGGGCGGGCTGGCTCGCTTCATTGCGCGCAGGCCGTGGATGCACGTAGACGGGAAGCCGCGTTAAAGCGCTTGCCCGCACAGCGGGAAACAGATAATTCGAAAGTCATAGTGAAAATCGTCGATTTGCCCCAATTTTAACTGCAATCGCGATGCACCGGCCGGACACAGAACGGCGCATCGCAAAACCCGCTAAGCTGAACACTGCGCCGGCACCATAAGCGCTATGGCGAAGCGGAAGCGGCATAGGCCGATCACGAGCTTGAAGGAGCGAGCAGCATGAGTCAGACAGGCGAAGTCGCCACCTTGGGTGGCGGGTGTTTCTGGTGCCTCGAAGCGGTTTATCTGGGCGTCGAGGGAGTGAACTCCGTGGAGTCGGGCTATGCAGGCGGCGAGACGCAGCGTCCGACATATGAACAGGTGTGCGATGGCGCAACGGGCCACGCCGAAGTCGTCAAGGTGGACTTCGATCCGGCAAAGATCGGCTATCGCGAGATTCTGGATATTTTCTTCGCGATCCACGATCCGACGCAGTTGAACCGTCAAGGTAACGACGTCGGCACGCAATATCGCTCAGTGATCTTCACGCACTCCGACGCGCAGCGCGAGACGGCTTTGCAGGCAATCCGCGAGATCGGCGAGCAGGGCATCTACGACGGCCAGATCGTCACGCAGGTACTGCCGCTCGACGGCAACTACTGGCCNGCCGAGGCCTATCATCAGAACTATTTTGCGCANCATCCNAATCAGGGCTACTGCTCNTTCGTGGTCGCGCCGAAGGTCGCGAAGTTCCGTCAGAAGTTCGCGCACCGCATCAAGGCGAGCTGACGGGGAGTGCGCCGAGATCTTCGTGCTCGTGTGCAAGCCGCGCACAGGCTTCGACGATCTCGCGCGCCAGTTCCACACAACTGAGCGGCGCTGAGCCTTCAGCCTTGTTGTTGACCGCGATCACCACCGGCTGGCCGGCAAGCGCATAACGCGCGGCCAGTTCGGCGAGCGACGCGCGCGTCGCCGGGTCCTGGTCGACGAGCCGGTCGAACGGCTCGTACTTCGCCTTCGCCTGCTCGTACTTGAAGCCGCCATGCAGGCTCCAGCGAACGATTAGCGGCCCGGCCGGTTCGCCGTCCAGCAGCGCGAGCGCCGCCGCCTGCCGCAGAGGGTCGGGCATCCGCGCATGGATGCCCACGCAGTAGCGCACGCCCGCCGCTTTGAGCGTACGAATGAAGCGCGGCGTGAGCAGACTGGCGTCGCGGATTTCGATTGCATAGCAGGTGCCTTGCGGCAGCTTCGGCAGCGCCATCAGAAAGTCGCCGAGCCGTTCTATGAACGCGGCCGGCTGCGCGAGCATCTGGTCGGGCAGCGGCGACAGCTGGAACACCAGCGCCCCGGCCTTTTCGCCGAGACCTTCCAGACACGGCGTGACGAAGTCGTCGATCGCCATCTGCGCGTTGAGAAAGCATGGGTTCAGCGATACCGGCTCGCCGCGTTCGGCGCGCACGGTTGCGTCGGTGATCGTCATCGGCGCTTTCACGATAAAGCGGAAATGCTCGGGCACCTGCTGCGCGTAGCGCAGATATTCGGTGACCGTGAGCGCCTGATAGAACGACCGGTCGATGCTGACTGTCTTCAGCAGCGGATGCGCGCCGTAAGCGGTGAGGCCGTCGCGCGAGAGCTTGCTGTTGCTGTACTCATCGCCGTAGACAATGCCGTTCCAGCCGGGAAACGACCATGTCGATGTGCCGAGGTGCACTTGCGGCGGCAGTTGCGCGGCGAGTGCGAGCACCTCCGGCGAGGGCGGGGCGGCGAGGATTTCCTTCGTGCGGCGCTTTTTTGGCGTATCGGCTGGCGGCGGGTTTGCAGCGGCGGATGTCGGCGCTTCTTCCTGCAGCCGGTCCTGCTGCCCGTCCTGCTGCCAGAGCGACGCGGCGGCGGCTTTCTCCCGCGCACCGCGCCGGCTCCCGGGCTTCGGCACGGGGGCGGAGTTGGCGGCCGGAGACTGGGAGGCGGCCTCCTGCGCGTGCGGCAATGGATCGCCGGATACAGTGCGCGAGGACTTCGCGCGCGCTTCGGTTTCCGCCGATGCGACCGTCGACGCAACCGCCGGTTCCACCGGCATTCCGAACAGATCGAACTGTACCGCTTCGCTTTGCACGTCCGCCTGGAGTGGCGCTTCCGGCTCGCCCGGCGCCTGTTCCACTTCGCTTGTCCCGCTCTGGCCCATCGAGATTCGACCTGCTGTTCAGTAGTTTGCGCCGCGGCGGCACGCTGGTGCACGACGCTGCGGCGCTCACGTCACAGCGGCTTCTCGTACATGTAGCGGCGCGACCACGGCAGGGTTTTAGCGCTGCGGCCGGCCTTCCGGCATACGACCTGATAGATGGAGACGTCGTCGTTTTCGAATGCGTACGCACAGCCGGCCAGATAGACGCGCCAGATGCGGAATTTTTCGTCGTCGACGAGCTTGCGGGCTTCTTCCGCATGCGCCTCGAAATTCTCCGCCCAGATGTCGAGCGTGTGCGCATAGTGACGGCGCAGGCTTTCGACGTCAACCGCTTCGAGCCCGCCGCGCTGCATCGATTCG
>Ga0058694_1001101_pt1 | contig 11059 bp, 7 predicted proteins | sample AgamicOrSfrz_FD_55041 | JGI IMG/M metagenome (GOLD analysis project Ga0058694, IMG submission 55041) | Agave microbial communities from Guanajuato, Mexico - Or.Sf.rz | ecosystem: Host-associated > Plants > Phyllosphere > Phylloplane/Leaf | place: Guanajuato, Mexico | collected 2012-05-30 | reverse complement strand
GTGGATATCCTGCGCAAGAGTCGCCCAAGTATCTGAGCGCGCACAGTTTTCATCCTCTGCACGCGGCAAGTCTGAAGTCAAAAAACAAACCGCAACAAGGCCGCGCTCAAGGCATCACAAACGTCTTCACCAGCGTCAATTCGCCGGCCTTGCGCATCGGCACGCGGATCGTCTCGCTCTTTTCGTTCGGCGTGTTTTCATTGGTGATGATCGTCACTTGAGCGACAGTCATGTCGCTTCGGTCGTTACCGCTGCCGTAGTAATTTACGAAGACGAGATAGGTGCCCTTCAGCGGCGCCGCCGATGAATAGATCTCCGGCCCATAGCCAGTCGTGACGTCGACGTCGAGCGCGCCGCCGTTCGCCACGACGCGATCGCCGTACCATGCATGCGCGCCGTCCGGCGATACCACGTGCAGGTCGAGATCCGTGCCGTCCGTGTCCCACGCGAGCAATACACGCAGCTTCGGCTGCGTCTTGCCGCCATAGGCGTCATAGAACTGAACGCGCTTGCGGCTGCCGTCCGGCGCGCGCAATTCAACGCCATTGCTGCCCGCAGGAAACGCATAGGGCCGCGAGAACTTGCCGTCCTCCTCTACACGCTGCGGCAACGGCGTGCCGTCGACCACCAGCGTACCCACGGTCTTGCCCTTTCTTTTCGGTGCGTTACGAATCTGCCCTTCGATCAGCGCAAGTTTCGACTGCCCTTCCGGCGTCGTTACGGACACCGCCGGATAGTGCACATCTTGCGTATAGCGTTCGCTGTCGCCGCTCGTATTGCGCCAGCCGTTCAGCGGCGCGGCGAAGTCGATATCGCTTGCATGCGCGGCCGACGCGCCCTGCAAGCAGGCGAGAACCAGCAAGCTGTAGCCAGCAGCGTTCATCCATCCCGTCGTTTTGGGCTTCATCGTGACTGCTCCCGTCCCGCTTTCATAGTCGCTCGCTCTTCACGAGCATGAGGTCGCCGATCTTGCGCAACGGCACAACCATCGTTTCACGCCGCTCGTTCGGCGTATTTTCGTTGAAGACCAGCGTCAACGTCGCCGTGATGACGTCGCGGTCGTGCGCGGACGCGTCGAAGTTGTAGCCGGTCGTATCGAAGTTGCCCCAGTAATTGAGGAAGAACAGCCACGTGCCACGCTCTGGCGCCGCCGATGAAAATATCCCCGGCCCCGCGCCGTCCACCGAGTCGACGTCGAAGCCGCTGCCGTCTTCGAGCGTCGGATTGGCGAAGAACGCATGCAACCCGCCCGGCGTGATCACATGCAAATCGACCTGAGCGTGCGGATCGTCCCACGTGACGATTGCGCGCAGCTTCGCCTGCGGCTTGCTGGTGTCCGCTTCATAGAACTGCATGCGCTGATGCTGCCTGCCGTCAGCAGAAATGAGTTCAATGCTGTTCGAGCCTGCACCGAATGCCCACGGCCGCGCGAATGCGCCTTCGTCGTCCGTGTAGAGCGGCGTCGGATTGCCGTTGACCACGAGTGTCGGCGGCTTGCGCGCGTGTTTGTCGATACGCTTCAGGCGTCCCTCGATCAATGTGCGGTAACGCTGCGCACCACGATCGACCGGCGGTCGCGGATACGCCGCGACGAATTGCTCGCCCTCATTCGTCAGCCCGCTATGACGCCAGCCGCCGAACGAGCGGGTGAGATCGGCGACGCCGCCATCGGCACTAGCGGCGCGCGCCTGTGTCACAACGCCTGTGCCGGACACGCAGCATGCAGCGACAGCCACGAGCATCACGGCGCGCAGGCGAACCCGCCTCAGCACGGAAGACCGGCTCAACGAAAATAAGGAGTTGACGTGGTTCATTGGATCGGATTGTCGGTACGAATCAGCATGCGGGCGGTGCGCTCGACAAAATCTTCGTCGAGTCCACGCGGATGATGCTGAAACGCGAGGTGAACATATTCATGCGCCAACGCAATGCGATCCTCTTCCGTTTGCAAGCGATACACGTAGACGCGATTGCGCTGCGCGTCCGCGTACGGACGTCCTTCGCGAACGGCACACACGGCCGGCAAGTCGGGCGTCTCGTATCCGGCCGCGCCATCCATGCGCCGCGCCCAGGAAGGCGCATTGCGTTCCAGCCACTCGCGCGCGCCGGTCACCGCGATGCAATCGCCGGACAAGGGGCTTTGAAATGAAGTCAGCGTGGCTTGCGGCCATGTGCGTGCAAGGATCGCATCGAACGTCAGGCCAGCTTGCGCGGATGCTTTCGCGGCAAGCCAGCTCATTTGCCCTGCCGCGGCCTTGTCGTGGTGATACTGGACAGGCACGCCAGTCAGCACGAGCGCGTCGGTCATATCGGCGACACCGCGCGCCGCCGCAGTCGGCGCGCGAGGCAGAACGCGCTGCGTGTTGCTGCTATCGTCGATACGCAAACAGCCGTGATCGTGTACGCCGTGCTGCACGGCGTAAGTGCGCGCCGCCACGGCGAGCGCCTTGGCCGCTTCCGGCTGCGCCGTATCGCCTTCACGCTCGACTACGCGCGCCACATAGTCGTTCATGCCAAAGCGGCCGACCACTTGCGGCGCTCCCGCAGCGTTACGATCGAGCCGCAACTCGCCGCGGCTCGTCAGTCGCGTCCAGTTGCCGTTCACAAAGCCAACGCGATACTCGCCGTTCAGCGGCCCGTCAGCCACCGTCGCGGGTCCTTTCTGGCCGAGCACTTCGCGAATCGGATAGCGGCTGAAGAAATCGACGACGACACATGCGCCGTCATCGGGCACGGTGACTCGCGTGAGAAGCGGCGCAATGCGCGGCGCAGCCAACGCGAGCACGCGTGCGCTGCCGCCGGGACCGGCGAGCCAGACCGGCGTGCCATCCGCCAGCCAGCCTGCGGCGCCGCCCACCGATGCGCCTGGCCGGGCCGCATCGGGCATCGTCCACGTTTTGGCGCGCAGCAGGCTGCCGTAGAGCGACACCGTTCCCTCGCCACGCCCGCTCGTCAGCACGGAGACCAGCGTGCTGGCCGCCGCTTCGCGTGGGCGTGCGGGCATCGCCTGCAATGCGGCAAGCAGTTGCACGACGGGCACACGATGCGTCGGCGTCATCGCGTGAAGGTCGCGCAACCAGGCAGGCGCGTGTACCGCTGTCCAATACTTGCGCCAGTCGGCGGGATCGAGTTGCAGACGCCCCGGTTCGAAAAAGAGCCCGCACGATTTCACGAGCGCATGCTCGCGATCGACATGACCGCCCGTCATGCAGCAATACACTTCTTCGGGATCGCCGCCGTTGCACGTGTAGTCTGGCGTTGCGATGTTTCGATCCACCAGATAGCCGTAGACAAACAGCTTCCACACGCTGCCAAGCGGTGTTTCCAGCGTGGCGGGCAACGGCAGCGCGGATTGCGGAGACAGGCCGCTAACGGCGCCGTCGACGTCGGCTTGCCAAANCTGGCTTTGCCCNTCGCGCAACCACGCGAAGCGCAATGTCTGTTTCGACGCCGGCTGCANTGAAGCCGGCCCGGCCGCNTACGCGCGATCGAGTGTGACGCCGCAGATCATGCACACCGCGCCCACGNCGAACGCGATCCGCAGCATCATCGCTGCAAGAAGATCGCGGACAAACCGAAAAAGCGCGCGGAACATGGCCTGTGTCGCTTACTGGATACGCAACGAAGTCACGCGATCGCTCTTGCCGCCTTCGAACGCCTTCGCGTCCGGTTGATACATGCGGAAATAGCGCGCGGGCGGCAATGCGAATGTGCCCGGCAACGCGAAGCGCACCAGTTGCCGCAACGCCACTGGCCGGTCGAGCAACGGCACCGGCTGGTGATACGAGAGCTCACCCATTTCATACGATGCAGCACGCGCGAACGGTTGCGGGCCGCTCTCGCCTTCCTTNTCGCCAGGCAAGCCCTCGATCGACACGCCCCAGNTCGTCGCTTCGACGCTCGCGCCGGGCGGCAGCGGCACATCGAGCAGACCGTAGTGATACGCGTTGCCCGAGCGCGGCNTNAGCGTGACTTCGTCGACGTACAGTGCATTGCTGTCGATCGCGTCGCCCGATTTCACGAGACGCGCTGTGAACGCAGANCGCCCCACATTGCTNTCGCCCGCGCCCTGCTTTTTCGGATCGGCTTTTACCTCGACCGGTTCGAGCNTGTAGAAGCGGCGGGCNACGCCGATGTTCAAGCGGCTGTCTTCGCTCGTATGACTGCGGAACGAGACGATTGCGCTGACGTCCGTGCGTGCGGCGCCTGCGTCGAGCGNGGACGGCACGCCAGCAGCGGTCCATTTCCAGAGTGGCGTGCCGGTCGGCGTNGCNGCGCGCGTCCAGCCCGCNCCTTGCAGCGACGGCAACGAAGTAGCCGCCACATCGCCGCCGAGCGCCTTGCGCANCCAAAGCAGCGTCAGTGCGCGGTCGAGCGTCGGGTAATCGGCGCTGCTTCTTGCAAGCAATGCGGATGCATCGACGCTCGCGCCTTCGCCGGACATGGCAAGCAGGCTTTGCACGAGCGGCGCCGGATCGTTGCTCAACGAGACACGCGCGGCGCTCGATGCAGCATCGAAACCGTCCGGCGTCTGCGCGCCCGTCGCTCGCGCCATGTTCGCGATCAGCAACATCGCCAGGGGGGGGCGGTGGCCGCCGCGTCGCTCATCAAGTCGGCGGCCACGCCCGAGACGGGCGTCGCGACCGGCAAGCCCATCTGCTGCATGAACCACAGCGCCAACGCGCGATGAAGCAGTGGCTCTTTAGCGCCGGCGTCGCGATAAACCTCCATTGCGTGTTGCCAGTTTGCGGCGGGCAGGCTTATGCCGAGACTGCGGCTCGCGAGCCAGTCCGCGTAGTACGCGTAGGCCGTGATCAGCGCGCCGCCGCCGGTCGTGTCGCCCCACCAGCCGAACGTGCCGCCGACGCCCGCGAGCATAGCCAGACGTTGCCGTTGATTACGCAACAGCGCTTCTATTCCTTGCGTCGAACTCGCGTTGTCGCCGCGGCCGATCGCGTCGTGCGCAAGTGCGAGCGGAATCAGGCGGCTCGATGTCTGTTCGGCGCAGCCATACGGATAGTTGATCAGATCGTCGGCCACGCGCATGAACTGGCTCGCTGCACTGCCGACGAAACGCACGCTCACGTCCTGCGCGTCTTGCGGCAGATTGAGCGGCTTGCCTGCGCCGTCAAGCGCGACAGTGTTCTGATGAAGATCGAGCCAGCCGCTCGCGTCGAGACGAATCGTGGTCTGCAGACGGTCCACATCCTTGTCGCCCTTGCGCAAGATCGCGTTGACCACGCCGGCCTTCAGCGCGCCGCTCGGTAGACGCAGATAATTCGCGCCGCGCTTAAGCGTGACCTTCTGATTCAGCGACAGACCGCCGCCCTCCACCAACCACTGCGCGTCCATGTCCGCGTCGGTCTGGTTGAAGGCGATCATGTCGATAGCCGGCTGGTCGTTGACGCGGAAATGCGACGGCCCGCTCCACTTCAGATACAGCGCCTTGTCGGAGCGCACGTATGCGGTGCGCTGGCCGACCATGCCATCGGGCGCGGCCGCGCGCACGGTGACGCGCCAGCGCGCTAGCGAGTCGGGCATTTTGAACGTCATGGTGGCGTGACCATTGGCGTCGGTCTTCAGGCTGCCTTCCCACGCAGCCGTATCCTGATCGTCGCGGCGCGGGCGTTCGAGCACTTTCACGCCGCGCTCGTTGTAATTCGCCCGTTGCGGCCCGCCCGGCGCACCCTTGAGCGGCGAACGCGCCAGGTCGTAAGTGATGAACGACAGACTTGACGATGTCCGCACGTTATTGCGCCGCGGGTGATAGAAAAAGTCGACGATGTTCGGCGCAATCTCCGGCTGCAGCACATAGACCATTTCATCGACCACGCTCACCGTCAGATTCGCCGCTTCCGGTTTGCCGTTCAACGTGCTGTCGAAATTCAGGGTGACGGTATCGCCTGGACCGTACACCGGCTTGTCGCTCTTCACGTTCAATTCGATTTGCGGCTGTGCCACGACGATGCCCGCATTCTGGAATGCGTATTCGCCCGCATGCACGTACAGCACCGAGAAGGTCATGTTGGGCGCGAAGTCTTCGCCGACCTTGATACGCGCCTTCCATTGCGACGGCGTCACGCGCTGCAGTTGCAACCAGTCGCCGCCCGCGCTCAACAGCGCGCGTCGTTCGACGTTGTCGCGTTCGAGCGTCAGCAACGCATCGTCGACGGGCAGCGGGAATGTGATCAGCGCTTCCGCCGTGTCGCCAACCTTGTACCGGTCGCGATCGAACACGATCTCGACGCTGCCTGGAATCGCCTTCAGGCCGTCGCCCGCAACCCAATGGCTGACGGCGGCGAGCAGGTTGCCCGCGTCGTCCTTGACCGACAACATGTACGAACCCGGCTGATCGAATGGCACCGCGAATGAGAGCTTGCCGCCAGCGCCGTTCGGCGCACTTTTCAACGCACCTTCGGCGTGCGTCTGCGATTCGAGGCGCGTCCATTCCCATTTCGCCGGCGCATGCGCGGCCGGGTCGACCGCGGCCAGCGCCTGCAAGTCGAAGCTCACCGATTCCTTCGGCTGCGAGAACGACTTCGACGTAGTCAACCGGTACGGCGTCGCGCCGCGCGCGATCAACACTTCGCGCGTCACGCGGACCTTGTATGCGGCGCCGTCCTGCGCGAACAGCGTCAGCGCATACCGGCTCGGTTCGGTCGCTGCGGGCAGCGTCAGGCTGGCGTTGCCGTCGCTATCCGTCTTGAGTTCCTGTTGTTCGAGCTTGACCGGGAAGAGCCCCGCATAGTGCAGTTCGCCGTCGACAATCGTCACTTTCTGCGCGCGCAGCGTGACCGAAATCTTGCTGTCGCGCACCGGCTTGCCGTCCGGATAGCGCAGCTGGATTTTGCCCTTCAACGGCTCGCCGGTCGCATAGTCGGCTTTGTCCATTGAAAGATTGACGTCGAAGTGCGGCTTCACATATTCGGCAACGCGAAACGCGCTGCCATACACATCGCCGTTATAGTCGAACCGCAGCGTGTAGCCGCCAGCGCTTGCGTCTGCGGGCAGCGAAAACGACGTGTCAGCGCCGGTATCCGAAGCGAAATGCGTCTTCGCCGTTGCAACCGGCGAGCCGTTCGGGTCGAGCACTTCGAGCTTGATGTCGGCCTCGGCAGGCGCCGACGATTGAGTCGCGTTCTGAAACGTACGGCCAATAAACTTTACGTGGACCGGATCGCCCGGCCGGTACATCGGCCGATCGGTGACGGCGTAGATTTTCGTGTTGTAGATCTCGCTGTCGTAATAGAAATTCTCCGACACGAACACGCCGCCCTGCGGNTCGACACCNAGCACATAGCTGCGCTCGGGGCTCACGTGTTGCAGCACGAGCGCGCCGTCGTTGCCCGTCGTACCGCTTTGCAACACACCTACGCCGTCGGTCCAGTTCACTTCCGTGTTAGCGACCGGCTTGCCGCTATCGCGCCGCGTAGTCCACACCAGCATTCCGCTCGATGCCGCTTTCACGACCGCCACCGTATCCGACACGAACAACAACGTATGCGCGCGATAGTTGCCGATCACCGCCTCGACGATATAGAGACCCGGCGGCAGCTTGCCGACAGGGATCATCACGTTGCCGGAGCTCGCCTCGATAAAGTTACTGCTGCTGCCCGCGAGGTTCACGCCCTTGGGCGGCTCGATCACTTTCGCGTCCCAGATCGGATAGCGAAAACGCGCGACCATGTCATAGCCTTTCAGCGGGGCGAACTGCGAGTTCTGCTCGAACTGCGTCTGCTTGCCGGTCTGTTCGCCGAGCTTGAATTGCGGCGCGGCCTCCGTTGCCTTGCTGCGGGTGGCGAACGAAAGCACGCGTTGCCATGCGCGGCGTGCCTCGGTGAACCAGCGGTCCCACAGATAAGCCAGCGTGTTCGCGAGGCCCTCGCCCTGATAATTCGGCGCGACATTCAGCCGATGCAGATTCTTCTGTGCCTTCAGAAACTCGAGCGGCTTCGGCACCCGATACACGACGATGTCCGCGCCGCCGTATGCCTGCAACGCGTCCTTGAAATCGCGGCCGGGCGCCTCAAGCCGGACCTCCGCGAGTTGATTACTGCCGAAGCTCGCATCCGAGAGGAGGAAGAAGGGTTGACCGTCCACTTTCTGCGAAGCGAAGTTGCTCGACGGCGCCGGATTGAGCGTCGGATTCGCGGCGATGCTGGCGTCTGCCGATGCCGCCGACGCTGCCGACGCGTCGTCGCCCGCCCGCGCGGTGCCGCTTACGGTGACCAGAGCAATCGACACAAACAGCGCGGCCATGGCAACGGTCGCGCGACCGCGCATAGGGTTCAACCATTTGCAAGTCGCGATCACAGAGCTCATTCGGGTCATGGTGTCAAAAAGTCCAAACGAAACACGCCGACAAAGTTCGGATTGCCGTCGAGCGGCTGCCAGCGGGAATCTTTCCATTGCATCAGGTCGGAAACGGCGACCGCGCGCAGACCGGTATCGGTCGGCGTGACGGTGCCTGTGTGATAAGCGATGTAGCGATCGAGCCAGATCATCAGATGCTGGTCGTCGCCCTGGTCGAAGAACAGCAGGTCGCCGGGCAGCGCCTGGTTGACGTCTTTCGAAACGAAGCGGCTATTGCGTTGAATCAGCGCGATGGCGGAAGCGTATGCGCCAGTGGAACCGTCGAGTTGCGTCCAGCGATTCGCGATCATNCGCTGCGCCGTGGACAACTGCAGTTCGGGCGGCAGACTGCTCGTGTCGGCAAGGCCGGTCATGCCGTTGGCGTGCAGCCATTTGCTGTCGTGTGGTCGCAGCGTCTCGCCGACGGCAAAGCGCACTAGTCCCGCGCAATCGCGTTGCGTCCAGCGCGGCGTCGGGCCGCGGCGCATCTGCTGATCGACGATGCGGGTGAACCACGCGCGAAACACAGCCGATTGCTGCGCGGTGAGCGCGTCGGGTTCGGGACCGGAAGCGCCCGGACTCAGCGCGTGGGCATAGGGCGCGACGGTCGCGGCCGCAATCGTCGCGGTGATGCGCAACAGCCATGCGCGGCGTGAAGCCGCCACGACGCGTGAAGTCGCGACTTCACGGGTGGGATGCGCGACAAACTCCGCACGGAGTTGAGGCGTCGCGCGCGAGGGCGCCTGGCGAGGCGCGCGCAACGCGCCGGCTAAGCGAAGGCGACGCATTAATCGCCCTCTGTGCCAGGCTGATCTGCGGATGCTTGCGGCGAGTCGTTAGCCGAACCCGCATCGCCTTTCGCGCGATCGAACCACCACTCTACCGGCACCCAGCCGGTCGAGCCTGGCAAGGTTTGCGGCAGCGTCAACGAAACCGGTGGATAGTGTGCGAGCGCGCGCAACTTCGGTGTGAGATGCGTACGCGAGGCGTTGCGGAACACGGCCTCCTGATCGGCGGGCAGTGCGGCGCCAGCTTCGCGTTCGATCAGTGCTGCAGCGGACGAAGGCGTCAGCGTCAGAATGGTGCGCGGCAAACGCTCAGGAGCAAGCGTGTCTGCCAGCGCGGGGTAACGCTTGTCGAGCACTGCCAGCGTGTCGTCGACGAGACGTGAGTCGGGCGAGAAAATCAGATAGCCGTGCGCAAGCGCAAGCGTCACCGGAAAATAGCGCTCGGCCGATAACTGCGACGCGAACGACGCCCTACTGCTCGACGCCGTGCCCGAGCGCGCGCTGACCGGCCTCTGCCAGACGGTGACGTCCGCACCCAGGTCGCGCCTCGTGACCGGCAAACGGCGATAGTTAGTGTAGTCAGCGTCGTTGGCGTCCGTCTTCGCGGCCTTTGCCTCATATGCGCCAATCACGTCACCGAATGTTTTGTCGAGCGCGGTCTTCAGCGCAACGAGCGAGGCCGCGTCCTGTGTCTTGTCCTGCGTTTTAACTTGAGCGATGAAAACCGGCGCAACCAGCGTGGATTTCGCATACCAGCATACCGCCGCAGGGCCCGTCAGACGATCGCCGATTGCCCCGGCGGCGTCCGCCCCATTGGCCACCTTGCCAAGCAGTGCCGATGCCTCCTTCCAGTCCGCGGGCAGACTCGTGCAAGCCGCGGCGTTCGCCGGCAATGCGTGCCACAAGGCCGCGCTGTTCCACTGCTGCGGCAGTTTGCCCGGCTCGATCAAGGCCGAGGTCCGCCAGGTCGCCGACGCGCTGCCGTTCGGCGAGAAGTCGAACCGCAGCGCGTCGATGCCCGAAAAGAACGCCTGATAACCGAACGACAGGTAATTCGCCGACACCACCAGACGATGCCCCTTCGGCGCGTCTCCCGAAGCATCCAGTTNATATGCGCGNGCGGCGGCGTCGCGACCGGACGACAGCATNTCGGACACAGCATCGGCGCGTTCGCCCAACAGGCCGCCCTTTTCGTCGAGCAGAACNCCGGGCGCGGACAGCACGACGAGCCGATCGTCTTTCGTCGCGAANAGCAGCGTTCGGCCAACTGCGAGCTTCAGCGCNTAGACCGGNACATCGCCGGAGAGCCTGGCGACCTGGCTCAGTTGTGTGTCGCTTGCGGCGACGTTGCCCAAGCCCTGCANCAGCTTCGCAAGACCGTTGCGGCGCACGGACATGATCCAATAGCCGAGGCGGCCATCCGGCGAACGCCAGAGCAACACGTGCGCGGGTTCGTCGAACACGCGGCGGATCAGTTCGTCGCGCCAGTCAAGTTGATGCTCGAACGCGAGACGCCGCAATGCGCCTTCAGCGGAAAGGCGCGTATTTGCCGACTCGTAATAGTCGACGAAGTCTTGCGTGAGCACGTCGTGAAGCAGCGGCACGCGCAACATGTCGCGCGGTAAACGCGCCAGCGCTTCGCTGTCGATCACCGCATCGGGATGATGAATGTCCAGAACGACTTCGCCCGCGTTGGTCGCCTTGCGATGTGCGAACGGACGCCACACGGCCTGAATGACGATGCCGGCCACGATCAGAAGCGCGGCCACGAGGATTGCAATCTTTTTACGCGACATCTTCATCTGAGTTTTTCTGGTTCGATGCGACGATATTAACGTTGATGCCGGCCGGATTAAGCCGCCGTGACCTATCGCTGAAGGCAGCGATGATAACCGATATTTTTAACAGCAAACCACCCG
>Ga0058694_1001097_pt1 | contig 11071 bp, 6 predicted proteins | sample AgamicOrSfrz_FD_55041 | JGI IMG/M metagenome (GOLD analysis project Ga0058694, IMG submission 55041) | Agave microbial communities from Guanajuato, Mexico - Or.Sf.rz | ecosystem: Host-associated > Plants > Phyllosphere > Phylloplane/Leaf | place: Guanajuato, Mexico | collected 2012-05-30 | reverse complement strand
TCATTTGGCTAACTTTCCTACTCTGATAGGATCTCTGAACGGCCTCAAGTAACGAAGGAATGAATCTATTAAGTGGGAAAGAGCCCTCTTCAGTCCTCTCCCGTTGGTCGAGCGTCTTCAAACCTCTTTCATCCCTTGCAGCTAACTAATGGCAGCCCCTTTCTTTCTCCTTAATACCGTACTATTACTCTTCCACTAGAGGATTGGTTAGACCGATTGGACTGCTTTCCTTGGCTATAATAGCTAATAGGCTAGCTTCCTTGCTTGCATCCCTTTGATTGCTTAGTCTCTCCTCCTTGCTGCACTATTATGGTACATCGGTCTAATCCTCTGATCCCGTGACTTGCCTTTCACTTGTCTTTACCTTTCATCTTTCTATCCTATGCAATCATAAAATAAGAATAGAGGAAGATTCTATGAATATCCCCATCCATCCATAGTAAAGACTCTTCTCAAATACGCAGTTGCCAGATTACACTAAGCCATTTGAAGTACACACGGATGCGTCAGACTATGCCATAGGCGGTGTGCTAGTACAACAAGGTAACCCAGTTTAAGACTTTCATGAGAAAATCATGAAGAGGTCTAAGGGTCAAAAATTCCCAATTGCAAACACTCTCCTTTTACCAGCTCCAGAGTCTGTCGTGTAGGCGAGCCTACCAGGAGATTCCTCCTCAGAGAAGGAAACTAGGATCTTCGTTGAGGTGGGCCGAGGCTATTGGCAATCGCTAACTATCTTAATCAGAGCTTATTAAGACCCCTGATTAACTGCTTGATGCCTTTTTGGTTGGAAGCCTAATGTATGCAATGACGTGCACTCGCCCGGACATCGCTTATGCCGTAAGTGTGACTAGTACATTGACTAGTCACCCCGGTTTTGGGCATTGGAATGCATGGCTAAGGATAATGTTTTCTCTCGCGCATTGATCTTGATCTGGTGTATGGAAGATCAAGTCTTCTACTAAAAGGATATAGGGAAGAGATTCGTAAAAAGAATAAAAGCCCGTTCCTGTCCTCATTTTTTCTCGAGGTAAACTAGCGAGCCAGCTTCGCCCCTCTATTTAGGATAGGACCGATTTAGGAGAAGGAAGACTGCTTATTGTTGCTTTTTCCTCCTATGGTTTACATGTTCACCTTATCACTTTATCACTCGAATGAGATGACCCAGGAATTCAGCTATTTCGATTTTGCTAGTCCTGAGATATATTGAGGGATAGGTTTAGTGCTAGGGCAGCTATTACAGGATTTGGTTCTAAGGCTTTCGTACAGGGGCAGGACCTGGAACATAGGATGTAGAGAAAAGAATAGCGTTATAGAATCCTTCCGGATAAGAAAGATTCTTTGATAGAAGAAGGTAGTTTACTAGGATTCAACCAAGGGAAGAGGAGATGCCACTTCCTTTTCTTTCCTTCTTTCTTGCCTTACTTGGAGACCTCATCCCTGATCCTTCTATTGTCAGTCAAGCAATCTCTCTTTCATTTCTCTTAGCCTTCTGCTGAGGAAGTCTACCGTGTTGCAGGTTGTCGAGCTGAACATCTGAATGGCAACGGTATTTATACTTCTGTCAAAGGGAACTTCGCCCGCACCTCTCTTCCAATAGGTCTCCCTCTTTCTTTACCAACATCGTCAAAGCCTACCGTACCAGCAGACCCTTCTTCCTTCTCAATGAATGTCCGGTCATCAATCCTTTGAGACGATCCATAGATTCTTGAATCTAACCCCTGACTTTCACTCAATGACCAGGCAGGCAGGCTAAAATACAATCCAGATTTCAGTACGATCTTAGGCTAGTAAGGTTATCCCTCTCTCTCTCGATTAGGATAGAGTACTTTTTATGCAAAATTGCTTGCCTTGCGTAGGAAACTACTTGTCTTCTACCTTATTAAGCTTTGGACTTCACCCTTTAGCTAATGATTGAACTGATAGCTATGATTCGCATCTCGAAAGAGGCTACTCCTTGCCTAAGAGTTATTGTTTCCTTAATAACTGCTGCTTTCCACTAAGTTAAGAGTTGGATAATGTATGAAATACCTATGAACAGAGGAATAAATAGAATACATAGCGACCATAGTAAGAGGGTAAGGTGTAGGCCAAGTCGCCTTTTTCAATTCAATGATTTTTGAGTGAATACCCGACAACCCACGGGGTTAAAGACTCATGTTATCGTTCACGCTTCCCGGCCAGGGATTCAATACCTAAAAGCAGCTACATGTCTACTATTTATTCATATTATTAGAAATTTGAAATAAAGGACTCTCTTCATCCTGAGTTACTCAACCAGACCCGGACCTTACTCATACTTACTTCCCGGTACTCAAATCCGCTATTTCTCAACCGGACTCGAAGACAGTGGTCTAACCATTTCAAAGTGCTAGTACTCGAGGAATGGCAGAAGATAGCAAAGACTCGAGAACAGAAAGGGCATTGGCATCGGGAAAGTAGGGCTAGAAAGCAAGCAAGAAAGGTAAGCAAGAGAGATAGCCCTTTTTCTAAAGTATAGATAACCATTAGAAAGGGTTATACTCAAACGGACTCTAAAACCATAAGGTTCGCTTGAAAGTCCTTGTTAATGGTACCTGGGCACCTCTTGCTAGCTGTTCTACCGATGGTGGAACTTCCTTTAGCTTGATTTCGAACAGAGAAATTGCTTCTTTCTATTCTATTTATCTATTTAAGGATATACGAGCACACGTACGCGAAAGAAAGCCAAGGCCAAGGTTCATTAGCTCCATAGCAGCCAAGTGGTAGGTTTTTATTCGTCTAGCCATATCCTGAGATTAGCATCATGATCCCAGCAAGAAAACTCCATAGCGTCTAACGCTTTAGGCTTTCGCGCTAGCTCAGGGAGTTGCTTGTTGCAAGAAAACTCCATAGCGTCTAACGCTTTAGGCTTTCGCTAACGTGCGCTCGGGCCCTTGCTTGTTCCTATGGGTCACTTCACTCTCTGTAAGGTTCTTAAGAGCAGTCCTAACTAAGAGAAGAGAGTTAGTTAGTTTTTTGGTTTAGAGCGTAGCGACTGGCCTCGATTGCTAATTAGTTTATTTATTTTATTAGCTTAGAGCGTAGCGCTTACTCTGCTACTATTAAACTTAACTCGCTTTCCCGCCGAGGAAGTAAAAGCAAAGGCCACCTATCAGTGGCTGCTTGGAATTAAGCGAACCCGAGGAGCCGTCTGATTAAATGTACCGTCCATGGGAATGCGCTTCAATACAGACGCAAACCATAAATGGACAGGACGGAGTAACCTCTGATTGAAAGAATTACCAATAGCAAAGATACGACGCTTGCCTGCTCCCTCAGTTGCCTTCGGCCGGAAGACTTCAAAGAACTCAGCGATTTCACCGTTTAAAGGCCTCTTGGCTTGGGTTCAGACTCTCCACTTCCTCGAGACAGGTCCTCTTCAGGGCGATACCTTCTCTTCCTTGACGCTGCCACAGCGGGATAGAATATCAATAGGGTGGACTATCCATACAGGCTTCCAACCACTCTGTCACTCAACTAAAGTTTTGGGAACCGTAATCAACCTTTTTCAACCCCTCGAGGACCTAGTTTCACTGAGACGAAGGTGGGAATGGCACCAACCTCACCGCCTATAAAAAATGTCCACCATGGGTTTCCAAGTGCAGTGGGAGAGGGAAGCTGCCTGCAAGTCTTTTCCGCATCGGAGAAGTCTTGTCATCTCCTCTTTCGACTTAGGAACTTTTTCCCGTATAGCCACTAGTGTCNGCAGAGAAGAGTTAATGTCCTGTCTTTTAAAGGCAGGAGAAAGGAAATAGGTGAGGCGAAGCCGGGTAGCTTTGTTTAAGCCAGGGTTTTGCTTTCACACCCGTAATAGAGGCGACCGAAGGGAGGAGTAGCCCGGAATAACCCTTCATAAAGAGACCGAAGCCAGTGAGTTTGCGTCCTGTATCTACGACAGTCTAAAGCCCTCTTGCTGAGCAAGACATGAGCGAATATTTTTTTTTATAGTCCTGCAATGCTTCCTAAAGCTTCGTAAATGGAGTGAAAGACATATCTCCATTCATCAAATCAAGTTGGTTAGGGATTAAAGATCAGCAAAAGCTTTCAGGTACCTAAAAAGGGATTCCAGCTAAGATTCACTTCTCGGGCCAACCGTGCCAACAAGTGAGTTTTCAAAGTTTTTCTGTTCTTTCTTCCCTATGTGCCCCTTGCGTATAAAGAGAACCTTCTCCACGCTTAAGTAGCTAAGATAAGACGCGGGGGAAAGCATCAGGAGAAGTGGGAGATGGTCTGTTTAACTGAATGACCCGTCTGTCTACCTGTAGCTTCATCCTGTAAGGGAGTCTTCGACTTCGAGTACACCTACACCTGGGTGGTTCATATCCTATTTCGCACTATTGATAGAGAGAGTGGTACTTTCATCCATGACCGGGTGGGTATGGTCTCTCTTCCCGAGCATCTTCTTCCTTCATGGAAGACAGGGCAAACCAATCTATCATACAGATCTGGCTAAACCTGGTATCCATTGAAAGAAAATCAAAGCTGTATTGCCCTTTTTTTTTGCAAGGTCAAGACCACAAAAACCAAGGGCATGGGGAGGATGATACTGAGTCTTCCGTCGCATCTACCAATATGGTCAAAATTGATTCAAAAGATTCTGCAAGATCTTTAGTAGAGGCAATGGAAACTTGATTCAAAGTCTTCTCGATTATCATGTTTGCTTTTGCGAAGACCGATTCTTGAGCTTCCGATGTTCCGTCAGAGCGTCAGGTTATGTGGTACTGACGATAAGGATACCAACGAAAATATGAGTAAAAAGAATCCTGGCGAAGACAAGGTCTAAGTGTTTTGGGGTGATAGAGTTGAGGTTGAAAATGAAGCTACTGATGTAAACCAGAGCTCTGGTGATTCAGATTTGGCATTTAGAAAGCAGATAGAGGAATTCAAGGCTTCGATTAAAGCATAAAAAAAAGACGGGATCGCTATCACCCTACGTGACTTACTTTAAGAGCTTCGGTATATAGAAATTCATTCTTTATTAAATTCAATATGAAATCTAAATTTATTTCACTTTCCCCAAGCACCCTCTTCCGCCCAATAACAAGAGAAACCCCGCGTAAGGAGCCACTCCGAGGGTTAGGTTCAAGGGCCTTAATGGCTCGAGCAGGACGAGCAATCTCCGTTTTCGCAGTACTACTATCGAGGCGGGCTAGCCCATCAAAAGGACTATCAGACCCCTCATAGAGAGTCAAGTCGAGACCAAAGGCTAGTTCCTCCATGAAGTCTGGACTGCCCCTCCCCGTCAGAGGAGTATTGTACATTTACAATGAAGATATGGATCGGTCAACCTTGAAGGGGAAAGAGAAAGAGATGGTATCAGAGCATATCGCGATCATTCCTCTATTCCCTCTGGTCCACCCGATATCCATTCCTTATATCTCGACTGGCCAGTACCAATATTTGCCTTATTTCCCATACATCCCTCCTTCCTCGGATCCACCCCTCCACGTTGCATTCCTTGCCCCGCCGATGACCGTAGTGAAGACACTCTGGTTTGAAAGGGGCCGCTCTAACGCTAACGCTATGATCGTCTTTGCTATGTCCTCATTCCATCGGTGGAGAATCCGCTTTCTATTCCACTCTAAGATTTTTCTATTTATGATTGAGCTAACTGACTGAAACCTTTCCACTGCGGTCGGGTGGGATCGTCATGGCTGGTGGATCAACGGCTCGCCGTTCCACCAGGGATCTATCCATAGTTTTGTGTCAGTTACCGTTCTAATGAAGTAAGAGATCCCCTTAAGGACTATCTATTTGGCCGCTCTGACCTCCAGTCGAAGGAGGCGGATAACTGTAGCCCGCTAACGGTGATTCCTGTGGGAAGCACTTATCCTTATCTTTCATTACCTGAGCAGGCACTCTACTCTGGCTTAGTGACCAGTCTCCAGAGTTTCCATAAAAGCTCCAGTTTTCCAGATGGAGTTACAAATAGGAGGATGGGAAGGTACGAGTAATTTCACTGTGGCGCCCCGTCACGATTTCTTTGTCGTCTTTAGCCGGGATAGGATCGAGTTCTTGGATACCAAACCAAAGCCGTCCCTACTAATGCGGCACCGGCGGCATCATGGATGAAGGAAGACCAGGCATGATTCCAAGTCTTAATGTGAAGACTTGTGTTCCCACTTTATCCGCCTTGCAGCTTGTCAAGGGAGTCAAGTCTTCAAGGACGAAGAAAGCTTTGTGGCCCACCATTTGTTAAACCCCCCTCTTCTCGGGCGATAGGGATCCCTCTATAGTGACGACTCTGAGACTCGACTTTCTTTGTTGGTCGGGGTGGTTCCCCTTGTGTAGTACGGCAGGAAAGAGGATAGAGTAATATACTTACAAAAACGAAAGTTGACCGCCTCGGTGGCTTGTAAGGCGTTCAGATCTGGCCTCTCGCTCTTTCATTGACTCACGAAGGATCGGCTAGCTTGAAGTGTTCAGTCTTCTTTCAAGATTATCATATGTAGAGAAGAAGCGGTCTTAGCTTAGGAGCTCTTGTTTGGTCATGAATCTGCCGCATCGCTTCACTTTGAAGATTCTTGAAAAGAGTAGTTAGCTGGTAGGGCTTCTTTTATGGTAGTTCAGTGAACTAAGGGTAGTTGCTCGTGAGTCTGTCTTTACCCTTGGGTTCGGTTTCGTTCAATCAAAACGAAATGACCTTTTGCCTGGCCGACCCCACTTCTCTTCCGAGACTAAAGTTCAGAGCAACTAACTTACCAACAGGCACAGGATCCAGGGAGGAAGGAAGATTCCGAATGATAGATAAGAGTCGCTCTTATTCTGTTGTTTATGATCGGGGCATTGATCCATTCCAAGATCCATTTCCCATTCCTCGGTTCATTCACGGCCAACTCAGCCTACTGGTGTAAAACTCCAAAACAAAAGTGTGCACTTTATTCTGGTTGGAATCCAATCTGGAAGCTCCAAGGTACGAGCAAGGTCAAGTCTTTCCTGTGCTTCATAATAGGATAATAGGCTTGTAACGATCAAACGGATAAATTTGATTCAAAATTACATCCTTGTGTTCAGGACCTGCTGTTCCATCTTCATTATCTCTCGGGGTTTATGGCAGATGTTTTCCTTTATTAGTTTCCAGGTATGGAAAAAGCAGCTTGCTTTGACAATCGTTTTTTGCTACGTAAATTACCTCCTTTAACGGCTCTTTTCCCCTGATCGGATGATTTATCTACCTGACCTGTAACCCCGACTCTTTTCAGACGTTTGAAAGACTTTCCATTTATGGAAAGAGTGCTTTTTACGTAAAAAGCAAGCCCTTGGCCCATGATGATTTGTGATGACAATCATGTAATGAGAATGAGTTGGTTAAATTATGGAGTTATACCTGCATAACCTGAGGAGGGAAGTGAATGACCCAGCTTCTGCTATCAGGCTAGCAGACTTTTTATTTAGTGGGAACTCTGACTATCACAGAGAATCAGTCTCTTTGTCGTATCAATCGCTTCGCTCATGTCAGAAGGATGAATGACATAACTCCTTGTCTTTGGAAACTCGATCACCAGAGGGCTCTTTCTTTTTCTTTCAACTAGCCTTTCCAATAGTTTCAAATTGTGATCGGTCTTCCACTAAAAGCCGTTAGGTCGGAGCAAGACAAAGCTAACACCGCTAAACTGGAAACCTGATCTAGACACAGTCGGGGTCAATTGAGTCAGATTTGAAAATGTGCTTAAAGCATCTTATTCCTTTTATTCATAAATAAAAAATAACGTAATCTAACGGTTGTGTTCCTGACGCTAACCCGGCCAACCACTATTATGGTAACTCCGCCGTGGATCAAATCAGGTTACAATAATCTACCTAAGTCCTTAAAGCACTGGTTAAGTGATCTTCAAGGCATCCCCCGCACTATTCCTCCCAGCGCTCCTCAATCAGATCTGAAGCTTGTGCAGGAGTAACTATAGAATATCTAACTGATTCCTTCGTCGAGGTAAGGAGGCTGATTGTTTGACCTTGGTGGGTCTCCTCTTCGGCACATTCTTTTTTTTCTATGTAGGACAAGTGGATCCCGAGGTATAAAATAAAACCACTAACTTCCGGCCTGATTCAAAGCCACAGCGTACCGATACGACGCGGATCGGGAACTTTCTCTTGTTACTACCTTTCGAATCGAATGTTGGTCAACGTTTGAAGCGGCCGCCTCGTTGCTTTCCCCTTTGGAAAGGAAAAGGGCAGTTCCAAACGAAGGACCCAGTCTCAAGGGGCAAGCTTCCCGGTGTCCAAGTGTCAAGTCCCGAGGGCTTGTGTCCGCCGAAAGCTGCCTTTTTTCTTTTTAGTCTTTCTGCGCAATGAACCGAAAGGTGAGAGGCAGGGCTCGGTCTCAAGGTTTAATTGAAAGTCACTAGTCAGTCCAACTGCACGAGTGAAAGGCGAAAGTAAAGATGGAGTGCAACCAGGTGTAACGTGTCAAAGGTCACCGAGTCGTCGTAAAGGGGAATAGGTTGTTTTGCGCATCCAACAACTGAAAGAGTTTGCTCCGAAGGGTTGAGTTGCGTAATAGCAGATTATTCGGTCAATAAATCGTTGGATTTGAAATCGAACTCTCTACCTTGGGCGGATAGGAATTGAGACTTTCAATGGTCCGCTCTTCTCTCCTCGTGATCGAAGCTGACCCCAGAAGTTGGGTATTCCTTCTTAAGATGACACTAAACCTTCCGATCTTGCTAGCCGGGGGCTCAGTCTTTCAAGATGAAATCTTTCCCCTTCCGGTCCCAGGGAATCGCTCAACTAGTAGGAGGTTTACTATGTCCCCAACTTCTCTTTATTAAGAAACTCGGTTTATAACTCTAATTATAATAAAAAGATTGTACCCTAAGCGCTGATCCCAAAGAAAGCAGTTGGCTCTTCCGGAGTCCATGCATAAAGAATTAGTAAGTAGGGTACTCGAAGCCCGCCCGCCACCTGGTCGTTCTTATGGTCTCTGGAATCGCTTTCAAAGCGGATTTAGTCAGAATTTTTGCTTTCCATTGAGTGAGTGTAAAGTTCCGGCACCTGTGCGGGATTGATTTAGCTCAGAAGCGCCCTCTCTTTTCTTATTGAAATCGAGTTAGCTGGGCTGCTTCCCTGTCCCCGATATGGAAAGAAAAGATTGATTGGTTTACCACATTCATTCATGAAAGCACCCGCCTCCTTCTGGTGGGCCTTTACCTTTAAAATAGAGTTCCGGTAGTCGAAGGAGAAGAAGGCTACGGGGACGGCCCGTGAGGTTGCGCTTAGCAGCTTTTTGGCTGTTTATGATAGAGTGAGATTCACGTTGCCTGGTGGTTCTGATTAGTTGTACCGGATAAGACTTCGAACGGTCAATCAAACGAAGCCGGCTTGAGTCCAATGCCAAGTTGAAGTGACGACAGTGGACGGTATGACAACCATCCTGACGGTCTGTATGCTTAGGATCCCAATGAGTCGGTACGGGGCTCATGCTTCCCAAACGTCACGCATTTTTTAGGTCATTAGTCAACAGCTCCCTGGACAGCGAAATAGGGGTGACTTCACATTCTTTCCTGACACGCCTATCTTTGTTTGAGGGAAATCCTCTCCGCGTTCCGGCTGATGCCGCACCTTGCGCGTATAAATGAGTATGATATATACCTCTTTGCTCCCCAGATTTAGGGTTGATTGTTAAGGTNNTTAGAGAAAGCATTTGTTGATCAGATTTGTAGTGAGCATCATGTTCCAAGTCCGTGTGATTGTGGGGAATAAAGCGGCCAGGGACCTATTTGAAAATAACCCAATTCCCCTTTTGCCTAACGTCCTACCCCCTTCCGAAAAGTTACGGTAAACGAACCAGCTGGCTTGCTTCGGAACATAGATTCAGAGGTTCCGAGGACGTAAGCTACTCCGATTGAACTGGACATCAGTGATTTCAAACGTTACCTACGATAGTCGATCCCATTTCATTCCAGTAAGTAAGTGAATGGTTGGTATGCCATATTCTCCATATCAAGCACAGAATCCGGAAAGCTAGCCACTCAGAAATGAGTGTTCAATTCTATCGGGGAGGTCGTATAAGACCGTGCTTAAAGGTCTACAGAGTCACATTCAATATCATCCTACCGGGGGCAAGAAGAAATAAGTTTGATTTTCCCCGTATTTTTGCAAGTCTACTGGATTTCCTAAACTGGCATCCAAATCGGCTCCCGGTTTCAAATTGGTTGGGAGGATGATTGAATAGCAGGAAAGAAATATGAGAAAAAATAAGATGGAAGCCGGCTGCAAACAATAGAAGAAATTCGGGGGAGAAAGAATCGAAAGCGGGCGTCACGGATTGCTTACCGAACGCAAAAAAGCATGAAACCAACATAAGACGATGGATGGCTGCTATGCGGGACTATACCCTCTTCTTAGTAGAGCTAAAATGGAAAGCAGATGGGGCTTAGTGACATCAATCTGCACCATGACTAATCGTGATCCGTGATCCAAGAAAAGAAGGTCAGTCCCTTCGCTCGCCTTAATCTAAGGGGGAGTTTCCAGTTCCTTCTTTTGGGCCTAATTCTTCCCCGAGGGTGATATCATAAGCTGTTCGTTCTTTCCGCTCCTCTTTGCTTGGCTCAACCTTCGTCACCTTCCCCATGTGCGTTAAGTTCTTTTTCCTATCGCTTCGGGGCAAGAGCTTCTTTATCACTCAAACGATTCGGCTGGCTGTTGTGAAAATCGAAAACGCGTCAGCGGGCTTTGAACGAGGAAAGAAAGCAGCCCAACCATATGATAGCACCCAGTGTGCCACATTTGCTTCTTCAACACGACTTGGGAACCTCGCCTATTGCCTTTCGCCTAGTCTTTATTGCCTTGGCCTATAACCGGGTGAGCAAAAAGCATTTGCGCGGGGTGTGGGATCTTTTCCCCTTTCATTTAGCCCTTCAAACAACTGTGGAAATGCCGGCTCTTCAAAATGAAACTTCTTCAACTCAAGCAATTCTTGGTCCCAACTACCAACTGACGAGCAGCAACATCATCGGCAACAGAAAGGACTAGCGCCTCTTCTTCCTTCAAACCTTCAATCTGTCATGACCCCAGAGGCATTCATTCTTCTCCTTGCTGAGCTTTCTGGGTA
>Ga0058694_1001095_pt1 | contig 11081 bp, 7 predicted proteins | sample AgamicOrSfrz_FD_55041 | JGI IMG/M metagenome (GOLD analysis project Ga0058694, IMG submission 55041) | Agave microbial communities from Guanajuato, Mexico - Or.Sf.rz | ecosystem: Host-associated > Plants > Phyllosphere > Phylloplane/Leaf | place: Guanajuato, Mexico | collected 2012-05-30 | reverse complement strand
GCCCGCGCAGCGTTCGCGTGTGCAACCGCCAGCAGTTCCAAGAACGTCATTGCCAATAACCGGAGGAGCGTCCCATGAATCTGAATTCCCGCAGGCTTCCTGTCGCCAGGAAGATCGTCTCGATGTGCGTCGCGGCGTCGGCGGTCTGGTGCGCGAGCGCAAGTCAGGCAGCCGACCAGCCGGTCGTCGGTCTCATCACCAAGACCGACACCAATCCGTTCTTCGTGAAGATGAAGCAAGGCGCGGAGGCGGCAGCGTCGAAAGACGGCNCCAAGCTGATTACCGCAGCCGGCAGATTCGACGGCGACAACGCGAGCCAGGTGACGGCAATCGAAAACATGATGACGGCTGGCGCGAAGGCGATTCTGATCACTCCAAGCGATACGAAGGCGATCGTGCCGAGCATCAAGAAAGCGCGCGCCGCCGGCGTGATGGTGGTCGCGCTCGACACGCCGACTGACCCTCAAGACGCCACGGACGCCCTCTTCGCGACCGACAACTTCAAAGCCGGCGTGCTGATCGGCAAATACGCGAAGGCGGCGTTGAACGGCAAGCCCGCGAAGATCGCCACGCTCGATCTCGCGCCCGGCGTTTCGGTGGGCGTGCTGCGGCATAACGGCTTTCTGGAAGGGTTCGGCGTAAAGCAAGGCGACCCTTCGATCGTATGCAGCCAGGACACCCGCGGCGATCAGGCGAAAGGCCAGACGGCGATGGAAAACTGCCTGCAGAAATCGCCGGATATCAACGTGGTCTACACGATCAACGAACCGGCGGCTGCGGGCGCGTATCGCGCGCTGAAGGCAGCGGGCAAGGACAAGAGCGTGATGATCGTCTCGATCGACGGCGGCTGTGAGGGCGTGCGCAACGTCAAGGCCGGTTCGATCGCCGCGACCTCGCAGCAGTATCCGCTGAAGATGGCCGCGCTCGGCGTAACGGCAGGCGTCGATTACGCGAAGACCGGCAAGAAGGTTTCGGGCTACCAGGACACGGGCGTGACGCTGATCACGGACAAGCCGATGTCCGGCATCGACAGCAAGGACACGACCTTCGGCCTCGACAACTGCTGGGGCAACAAGTAACACGCACTGTACGGCGGCCCGCTCGCCGGGCCGCCGGATGATTCGCCGCGCGGCGCACGCCACGCTCATGTTTCGAGGACATCCATCATGTCGACTCCTTCCGCTCCCGCGGGCCATCCGCGCCATTTCTCAGACCGTCTGCCGTCGCTTGCCGAAGTCGGGCCGCTCATAGCGCTCGTGCTGGCTTGCGGTTTCTTCATCTCGCAGAGCAGCCGTTTCCTGTCGTTCCAGAACCTCTCGTTGATCCTTCAACAGACGATGGTCGTTGCGGTGATCGCAATCGGCCAGACGCTGATTGTGCTGACGGGCGGCATCGATCTCTCCTGCGGCATGGTGATGGCGTTCGGCTCCATCATCATGACGAAGTTCGCGGTGACGTTGGGCTTGCCGCCAGCACTCGCGATTCTGTGCGGAATCGGCGCGAGCACATTGTTCGGCGTGCTCAACGGTGTACTCATTACGCGCATCAAATTGCCGGCGTTCATCGTCACGCTCGGCACGCTGAACATTGCGTTCGCCCTCACGCAGATCTATTCGAATGCGGAAAGCGTGTCGAATCTGCCGGACGCAATCATGTTCTTCGGCAACACGTTCAAGCTCGGACCCGCCGACGTCACCTACGGCACCGTCCTCACATTGCTGATGTATCTGGCCACATGGTTCGTGTTGCGCGACACGGTGCCCGGCCGCCATCTGTATGCGCTCGGCAATAACGCCGAGGCCGCGCGGCTGATGGGTTTGTCGTCGCAGAAGATCCTGCTGACCGTCTACACACTGGCCGGCGCCATTTACGGCGTTGCTGCGTTGCTGTCGGTGTCGCGCACCGGCGTGGGCGATCCGCAAGCAGGCCAAACTGAGAACCTCGATAGCATCACGGCGGTAGTGCTCGGCGGCACGAGTCTCTTCGGCGGACGCGGGTCGATTTCCGGGACGCTGCTCGGCGCGCTGATTGTCGGCGTGTTCCGCAACGGCTTGACTGATCGGCGTTTCTTCGGTCTACCAGGTATTGATCACCGGCATGCTGGTGATTCTCGCGGTGGCCGCGGACAAACTCTCTCATCGCCGCGGTTGAGCATTCAATCGCAACCTTATTGCATGGAGCCTGAGTCAGCGCGTTGGCTAACTCAGGCCGACAGGAGCCCGTCATGTCGACAACTACTTCCGCTTCCGCCGCGTTGCCCGTTCTGCAGGCGCGTGGCCTCGTCAAACGTTATGGCAATGTGACCGCGCTCGACGGCTGCGACTTCGAAGTGCTGCCCGGCGAGATTCTCGCAGTGATCGGCGACAACGGCGCTGGGAAATCGTCGTTGATCAAGGCACTTTCCGGCGCGACGGTGCCGGACGAAGGCGAAATTCTGCTCGACGGCAAGCCCGTCAAATTCCGCAGTCCGCTGGATGCACGCGCGCAAGGCATCGAGACCGTATATCAGGAACTGGCGGTCGCGCCGGCCATGAGCATCGCCGAAAATCTGTTTCTGGCGCGCGAGTTGGTCAAGCCCGGCTGGCGCGGTTCGATCTTCAAGATGATCGACAAACGCCGCATGCTTGAAGAAGCGACTGCTCATATGAAGGATCTGCAAATCGGCATTCGCTCGATGCGTCAGGCGGTCGAAACGCTCTCCGGCGGTCAGCGTCAAGGCGTTGCCGTTGCGCGCAGCGCGGCGTTCGCGCGGCATGTGGTGATTCTCGACGAGCCCACCGCAGCACTCGGCGTGAAGGAAGGCAACATGGTGCTCGAACTGATTCGCCGCGTGCGCGACCGCGGGCTGCCGGTGATTCTCATCAGCCATAACATGCCGCACGTATTCGAAGTGGCGGACCGTATCCATATTCAGCGGCTCGGCCGCCGCGCCGCGCTCGTCAATACGAAAGACGTGCATATGTCGGAGGCCGTTGCGATCATGACTGGCGCAAAAGAGGCCGACGTCAAGGCGATTGCATGATGCAATCACATCGCTGAGGGGCTCATGAGCATGGATACCACAGGCATGCGCCCGCCCCTCAAACGCACGGTCGGCTCGAATCAGGTCGGCATGCGGCAATTCAACGAGCGCATCGTGTTGCAGACGATCCGTCTGCATGGACCGTTGCCGAAGGCAGACGTGGGTCGTCTCACGCGTCTTTCGATGCAGACGGTGTCGATGATCGTCGATCGTCTGATCGACGATGGTCTGCTGGAAAAGCAGGCTCGAGTGCGCGGCAGGATCGGCCAGCCGTCGGTGCCGATTGCGTTGCGCGCGGACGGCGCGTACACGATCGGCATCAAGGTAGGCCGCCGCAGTCTCGACGTACTGGCGATGGATTTCGCCGGCCGCGTGGTGTGTCGCGATGTGTTCGAGTACCCGTACCCTGATCCGCGCACGCTGTTTCCCGCACTCGAAAGCAAACTCGCGCGCGTGAATCAGGCGCTAGGCGCGAACGCCAGCAAAGTGGTCGGCGTGGGCGTGGCTGCGCCGTTGTGGCTCGGCGGCTGGCGCGACTTTCTCGGCGCGCCGCCCGACGCGCTAGACGCATGGCACGAGATCGACTTGCGCTCGCGCATCGCGACCATGACGGGGCTGCCGGTCGAATTCGCGAAGGACACGACAGCCGCGTGCGCTGCAGAACTCGTGATGGGCCAAGGGCGCGGCATTCACAACTTCCTGTATCTGTTCGTCGGCACGTTCATTGGCGGCGGCCTGGTAATCGACGGCCGTCTGCACGGCGGGCCGCACGACAACGCCGGCGCGGTCGGCTCTATTCCGCTGCGCGACGGCGGCGCGCGCAAACCTGCGCGGCAACTGTTGCACGCCGCCTCCGGTTTCGTACTGGAACGCCTGTTGAGCGACGCGGGGAAACCGGCAGCCGCCGCGCACGATCATCGGGCGCTGGCGCCGGAAATGTGGCGGCACACCGAGGAATGGCTCGATACCGCGTGCCCTGCGATCGCCAACGCGCTCACCAGCGCCGCCGCGTTGCTGGACCTCGAAGCGGTGGTGATCGACGGCGAACTGGACCGGCAAATGGTGCGCGAAATCATTCGCCGCACGGAGCGCGTGCTGGACCGATTCGAATGGGAAGGCATGGTGCGCCCGCAACTATTGGAAGGCGCAATTGGTGCCGACGCGCGTGCAATGGGCGGCGCAATTCTGCCGCTCTACGCGCACTTCGCGCCGGTGCACGAACTGTTTCTTAAACCTGCGACAGAAGCCGCATATTGATGTTGACGTACCGCGGCCGCTTCACTGCGCGACGACCTTCTCGACAGCGATAGAAGCGGTCTTTGCAGGCGCAGATTCGAGCAAGGGCTGCAACGCGGGCGCCATCGACTTCAGCAGTTGCACCGAAAGCGCACTCGTGAATTCATAGTGCGCCGCATACGGTTCGTGCACCCACGCGGTCAGCGTGCCGTAAAAGCGGTCGCCAATGGCGAATACGAACGTCGCACTGCGGTTCACCTTGCGCGATTCAATGAGGCGCGCGCCCTTGGCGAATACGTTAAAGCGCTGATCGCCCGTACCTGTCTTGCCGTAAACCTCCATGGTCCGGCCGTCCGGGAATGTCATGCCCTGCGCGAGACGCCGCGCCGTGCCGCCCGTCACGACATCGCGCAACATGCCCTTCACGATCCCCGCAATTTCAGGCGAAAGTTGCTGTTGCGGAGCGACGGACGCACGACGGAAATGCGTTTCGTACGGCGTGTCTTTCGCGAAGTCCAGTTGCGTNAGGTTNTCGGTCGGAACCTTGTTGCCGTCGTTTGCGATCAGGCCGATCAGTTGTGCAAGCGCTGCGGGNCTGTCACCNGANGCACCGATCGCAGCGGCATACGAAGGGGTAAGCGTTGCNAACGGATAGCCGAGCGCCTGCCACGACTTGCCGATTGTGTCGTACGCGCGCAGCTCGACCATGCGTTTGATGCGGCGATCCTGCGTTGCGTGATAGCGCGTCTTGAAGAGCCANGAATANGTCGACAGACGCACATCGCTGCTTGCGTTCTGAATGTCGNTGAGCGTGGCGTTCGGATGTTCGCGCAGATAGTTGAGCGTCCANAGTTCGAGCGGATGCACACTCGNNATATAGCCCCGATCGTTCAGGTTGAAGCGGTCGATTGCGTACTTCGCGTAAAGGTTCGCGAGGTCTTCGTCGTCGAGCACCGAAGCGGCCGGCGTATTTTTCAGCGCGGCGCGCATCTTCTCGTTGAACCATGCGTTGGACTCGTCGGGCGCAACGCTACGCAGCACCGTCGCGATCTTGGGCGGCGACTTGCGCACGCCGAGCAGCAACAGCGCCAATGCCTGCTCTCGCGTTTTGCCGTGATACTTCGTGTAGAAACGATTCATGTACACACGGCTTTCCTGATCGGCGAAACGCGTCAAGTACATTTTGCGGATCGCCGGATCGCCGAGCCATTGCGACGACGGTCCCGTCGTTTGCACCATCTCGTAGTGGACGATATCGCGCATCAGCCGCACGAACACCAGATTCACCGAATGCTGGAACGCACGACGGACAGTAAGAATGCGACCGTTGTCGTCGGATTCGAAGTTGTTGAAGGTTTGCGCGCCACCACCCGTGTAAAAGGTTTCGCCGGGACTCGCGGAGTACTTGCGCTCCACGGCCGCGTCGAGCATGGATTGAAGCGAGCGATCCTTGGTGTGCGAGAGATAGTCCAGCGCCCAGCGTGTCAATTGATCGCTCGGATCGGGCTTGATGGTTTTGAGTTCCGCCGCGCTTCGAGCAGCGTAACGCGCATGCAGCTGGGACACGATCTGCAAATACGTCACTACGGTACGCAGTTTTGCAGTGGATCCGAGGTTCAAACGTGCACCCGAATTAATGTCGAACGGCTGGTTCACGCTGTCCGTTTGCACGCGCACGAGATTCGCTCCGTCGCGCCGCTCGAATAGCGTGAAGCTGTAGGCGATTTTCGACGGATCGTCCGATGCGCGCAGCATTTCGAAGCCGACAAGGCCTGCGGCCTTCGCGCCGTCGCGTGTGGCGGCAGCGGCAAGCCGTTCGCTCACGGCCTGCTGCACCGCGTTGTTGAGCGTGCCGGTGGCTTGCAGATCAAGCCGGTCGAGTTCGTAAAAGCTCGGAATGCCGAGCGCTGCGAGCAGGTTCGAGCGCATCGACGTAACGGCTTTGCGCGACACGAACGAGCCGGCGTTTTGAGCGGGTTTGCCCGCGCGGTGCAAATCGACCGTGGCAGAAAGCGCCGCGTCGCGCAAAGCGGCGGAAATCACGCCGCCATTCGCGAGCAGCCGCAAATAACTGTCGGTCAATCGTTCGAGCTCGGGGTAACCGCGATGCAGGAAATAGGACGGCGCGCGCTGGGCGATCATCAGAGAAAGCACCTGGCGAAATGCCTCGCCTTGCTGCGGCAGATTCTCTGTGGTTGCAGGCGCGTTCAGTATGCGGTTCACATCCGCGAAATCGCGTCCGTACCACGCGGCGAGACCGTCGCCCATTCCGCTGATTTCGCCGACGCCGGGTTGCGCCGCAAGCGGCACCGAATTCAGATAGTGCATGACGATCTGCCGACGCGCGGGCATGGTCTGCGGCCCGTTCAGATAGGCACGCACCGAAGCGGACGCAATCTGCCTCAGCTTCTCCGGCGGCGTCGCGGTGCGGCCGCCCGCCGAGTGACGGAATTTCTCGATCTGCGTGGCGAGCGTGCTGCCGCCGGGCGCCGCCTGGTGATGGTTGAATACGCGTGCGCCCTGATCGGCCAGCGCGCGGCTAAAGCGGCCCCAGTCGATGGCCGGATTGCGGTTAGGTTGATTCGGATCGAGCAGATAACGGTCTTCAATAAACAGAAGCGAGTTGACGATGACAGGCGGAATCGCCTCGAAGCTGTCGTACACTCGCCCCGGAAAACTCGCGCTAAACAGAGGTGCGCCGGTGCCGTCGAACAGTTGCAAGCCGGCCTGGTCCTTCTCGGCGTACGGCAAGAAAAGGCTTCTATCTGCTATCGAAAGCATGCGCTCCGAATCGCGCGCCTGTGCGGTGACTTCGAAGCCGCGCTGCAGCAAGCGCTGCTGGATTGACGGCAGCAATGCGTAGCCCAGGCGGGTGTCGTACGGACCTTTGTCCGCCTCGGGAAAACGGATGGAATGGCTCGGACCATCGTCTACAGAGAAGGCGATGTCACGCGTGAGTTCGGAGAGGTAATGGGCCTGCAGTCGGGAAGTTTCTATTTCAAGTTCGCACAGGCGCACGACCCACGCCAATCCCAACAACAACGCCGCCGCCAGCGCCCATTTGAACCACTTGCGCACCGAAGCGGTGCCGGTGGCGCGAAGCGGAAATCGAACCGATGGCCGATTCATGACTGCTCTCCCCGAATGGGCGCCAGCCTTTTCAATCCGACGCCCTCAAAGCAGTGTAGCGCGGGGGCACACGCGCAATTGGTTCGGATTTACCCCCAGTGTCGCCGCTACAACACCCGTCGCAAGAACATAGCAAAGCGCGAATTGCCGTGCGATATTCGACGTCTTGTCGCGCTCTGAAAAAACGCTGACTCAGGCAAGTTTTCGCTTCGCAGCTGCATGGGCGAATTTGCGCCCCGGCTTTGGCGTCAGGGTAGACGCCGACCGCGGCGCGCGTTTTGACTGACGGGTTTTTTCCGGCAAGTTCTCCTCTACTTGCATCTGCTGCCGCAGCAATTCCACGAAGCGCTCCGCAGGCGGCGACAGCACGCCGCCTTTACGCGTCACGACGCCGAACGTTTGCGAAGGCGACTTGAGCGCAACCGGCACGCGACGCAGCATTTTTTGCCGAATAAACATGTCAGCAATGGCGGTCGGCAACAACGACACCAGATCCGCACTGCTTTGCAGCAGCGCGACGGTCACAAAAGTGGATGCAGTGGAGATCGGGTTATCCGGCATGGCCAGCCCCGCAAGATCCATTTCCCGTTCGAGCAGCGCGTGCAGCGGCATATGCGACGGATACACCACCCAGCGGTGATCCGCGAGGTCGCTCAGCTGCACATTCTTTCGCGGCAGCGCCGGATGACCGTACCCGACCACGACGGACAACGGCTCGTCGGCGAGCGGACGATACTGGTATTTCGACGGATCCGCAGCCACGGCGGCTCGGCCGATCACGAGATCCAGGCGGCCGTCGTCGAGTTGGGCGAGCATGCGCGCGCTCGTGTTTTCCACCACTTCGATAGAAAGGTTCGGCTGCCGCGCATGCAACTGGTTGATGGCCGGAATCACGCATTCGGGAATCGCGCCCATGATCGCGCCGATCGCAAGGCGCCCGCCGTGCCCCGAGCGAATTTCGGCAACGTCCTGACATAGCGCGGCGAGATCCGTCGCCACGAGGCGCGCGTAGCGGATCACGCAATGCCCGAGCTGGTTCGGGATCATGCCGCTTTTCGTGCGCTCGAAAAGCGGCGCTTCGAACATTGATTCGAGTTCCTGCAACGCTTTGCTTGCGGCCGATTGTGTCATGGACATCATGCCTGCCGCTTTATGCAACGACTTCTGGTCGTCGAGCGCGATCAGCAACTGGAGTTGCTTCATGCGCAGTTTGCCCAGCAGAACATTCAACGTATTTTTCATGAAGACGGCGGGTGAGTCGTAAAAGCGATCACGAGATGGAAACAATTCAATATACCTGCGTGCCGCGCAGTCGTATAGTCGGCGGCAATAAGCACCATGAGACCGCTTAACGCACTTCACGCAGTTGACGCACTTGAAGCACTTGAAGCGCGAATCGCGACCGACAGAGACACTTCCACCGCCTCATCACATTCCAAAGCGCCCATATCATGACTCGACCCGTTAATCCCGCGGCAATGCGCGGCGTGTTCCCCGTTGCGCCCACCATTTTCGACGACGCCGGCCAGCTCGACCTGGAAGGCCAGAAGCGCTGCATTGACTTCATGATCGACGCGGGCTCGAACGGTTTGTGCATTCTCGCGAACTTCTCGGAACAGTTCGCCCTTTCCGACGAAGAGCGCGAGACGCTGATGCACGTCGTGCTCGAACATGTAGCGGGCCGCGTACCCGTTATCGTCACGACCACGCATTTCAGTTCGCATCAGTGCGCGGAACGCAGCCGCCGCGCGCAGGCAGCGGGCGCCGCAATGGTCATGATCATGCCGCCCTATCACGGCGCAACGATCCGCATCGGCGAGCGCGGCATTGAAGAGTTCTACCGCACGGTGTCCGACGCGATCGATATCCCGATCATGATTCAGGACGCGCCGGTCAGCGGTACACCGTTGTCCGCTCCGTTTCTCGCCCGTATGGCCAATGAGATCGAACACGTGTCGTACTTCAAGATCGAAGTGCCGCAAGCGGCGAACAAGCTGCGCGAGCTCATTCAGTTGGGCGGCGACGCGATCGTGGGACCGTGGGACGGTGAGGAAGCAATCACGCTGATGGCCGATCTCGATGCAGGCGCAACCGGTTCGATGACGGGCGGCGGCTATGCCGACGGTATTCGGCTGATCGTCGACGCCTATGCTGCAGGCGACACCGAAGCTGCCGCCGCTCACTATCAGCAGTGGCTGCCGCTGATCAACTACGAGAACCGCCAGGGCGGCCTCGCATCGTGCAAGGCGTTGATGAAGGAAGGCGGCGTGATTCGCTCCGACGCGGTACGTCATCCATTGCCGGCAATGCACCCGGCCACGCGTGAGGGACTGCTCAAAATCGCGCGACGGCTCGATCCGCTGGTGCTGCGCTGGGCTCACTAGAAGCGATATCGGCGCCATAGAAGAAGCGGCGCGGCTGGACGCGGACATGCGATTGCCGCTACGCTAGCCGCCATGGAAAGTTTCTACGAAGCCACTGTTACACGCCCGTCCGCCTATGCGCCGCTCGTCGGCCAACATAGCGCGGACGTTTGCATTGTCGGCGGCGGACTTGCGGGGCTGTCGACGGCGCTAGGTCTCGTTGAGCGAGGCGTGAAGAACGTCGCGGTACTCGAGGCGCGGCAGGTCGGTTACGGCGCATCGGGGCGCAACGGCGGCTTTGTGTTCGGCGGCTACAGCCTCGATTGTGCCGATCTGCTGAAAACGCTCGGCGCGTCTCGCGCGCGCGAGCTATATGCGCTTACCACCGACGCCGTCGATCTGATGCGGGCCCGCATCGCGCGTTACCGCATAGATTGCGATGTCACCGACGCCGGCGTAATTCTCGCGAACTGGTTCGACGAACCTGCGCGGCTAGAAGCTCAGCGTCGTCTCATGCTCGAATCATTCGGCGTCGACTGGGAACCGGTGGCAGCCGAACATCTGGCGCGCCAGTTGAAAACGCGCCGTTATCACGGTGGCCTGTTCGAGCGCAACGCGTTTCACTTTCATCCGCTGAAATACGTGCTTGGCGTGGCACAGGCAGCGGTCAGCGCCGGCGTGCGGATTCACGAGCAGTCGCCCGTCGTGCATTTGCAGCGCGACGGTGCGGGCTTCGTCCTTCGCACGCCGCAAGGCGTCATCGACGCGCGGCACGTCGTGATGGCGGGCGGCGGGTACGCGCGCAACGTCTACGCGAAAGTGGAGCGCGCGGTGCTGCCCATCGCCACGTACGTGATGGCGACCGAGCCCCTCGGCGCGCGGCTGCACGATGCGATCGACACGCGCGCGGCCGTCTACGACACGCGTTTCGCGTTCGACTACTACCGGCCGCTGCCCGACACGCGGATTCTCTGGGGCGGACGCATCTCGGTGCGCGACCGCGCGCCGGAAGTCATCGCCCGATTACTGCGGCGCGATCTGCTGAAGGTGTATCCGCAATTGCACGACGTGCGCGTGGACTACGCGTGGGGCGGCCTCATGAGCTACGCGCGTCACAAGATGCCGCAGATCGGTCGCACCGCGGACGGCGTCTGGCATGCGGTCGGCTTCGGCGGACATGGCATGGCACCGACCACCGTGTCCGGCGAACTGCTGGCCGCGGCGATTGCGGGCGAGCGTGCGGTTCCGGAGGCATTCGCCGCGTTTGGCCTCACGCCTGCTTATGGCGCGCTCGGTCTCGCCGCCGCTCAACTCACGTACACCGCGATGCA
>Ga0058694_1001093_pt1 | contig 11112 bp, 10 predicted proteins | sample AgamicOrSfrz_FD_55041 | JGI IMG/M metagenome (GOLD analysis project Ga0058694, IMG submission 55041) | Agave microbial communities from Guanajuato, Mexico - Or.Sf.rz | ecosystem: Host-associated > Plants > Phyllosphere > Phylloplane/Leaf | place: Guanajuato, Mexico | collected 2012-05-30 | reverse complement strand
AGAATAGCCCGTTTGCCGCCAGAGTACGCGTTCACCTGGCAAACAGCAATCCAGACTAATCCCCCCTTTGCTGAAGCGAGACAACAGAAGACAGTCGGCAAAAGCTGTGCTACAAACAGTGCTGAAAATAGTTCGTTCTGTTAGGGACGAAGACGGGACACATCAAGCGCCTGGCGCAAAATAAGGCCCGAATAATCTCCTTTAGGGGAAACGCTTGAAGCTTTCATCGCCTGGCAGGGACTAATTCCCCCGCGTTTTGGGCACGATTACAACAGAGGATAATAGCGAATGGTTCTCGGCAAACCGCAAACAGACCCTACACTCGAATGGTTCCTGTCCCATTGCCATATTCACAAATATCCATCCAAAAGTACGCTGATTCATCAGGGTGAGAAGGCTGAAACCCTCTACTACATCGTGAAAGGTTCCGTTGCGGTGCTGATCAAAGATGAAGAGGGCAAAGAGATGATCCTCTCTTACCTGAATCAGGGTGATTTTATCGGCGAGCTTGGCCTGTTTGAAGAAGGTCAGGAGCGTAGCGCCTGGGTACGCGCGAAAACCGCGTGCGAAGTAGCGGAAATTTCCTATAAGAAATTCCGTCAGCTTATCCAGGTGAATCCGGATATTTTAATGCGTCTCTCTTCGCAGATGGCGCGCCGTCTGCAGGTTACATCGGAAAAAGTGGGCAATTTAGCTTTCCTCGACGTGACCGGACGTATTGCACAAACCCTGCTTAACCTGGCGAAGCAGCCAGACGCCATGACGCATCCCGACGGCATGCAAATCAAAATTACTCGTCAGGAAATTGGCCAAATCGTTGGTTGCTCACGCGAAACCGTGGGCCGCATTTTGAAAATGTTGGAAGACCAGAATCTGATTTCCGCACACGGCAAAACCATTGTCGTTTACGGCACCCGCTGATTTCCTCTCACTCACGGCGTGATGTCACCGTCACGCCGTTACTGCTTGTTGTGAAGTGATGTGGCGCCGAATCATCTATCACCCCGAAGTTAACTATGCCCTGCGGCAAACGCTGGTGCTCTGCATTCCCGTGGCGCTCGGCTGGCTGTTCGGCGATCTGCAGAAAGGCCTGCTCTTCTCTCTGGTCCCCGCCTGCTGCAACGTCGCGGGTCTGGATACGCCCCATAAGCGCTTCTTCAAACGTCTGATCGTCGGCGGCTCGCTGTTCGCGCTCGGCAGCTTTCTGATCCAGCTGTTAACCCTGAAAGGGGTGCCGCTGCCTGCCGTGCTCTTTGTCCTGCCGCTGCTGCTGGGCGTCACCGGCGAAATCAGCCCGCTGCACGGCCGCCTGCTCTCCGGCACGCTGGTGGCGGCCATCTTTACCCTGAGCCTGATCGGCCGCATGCCGATCTACGTGCCGCCGCTGCTCTATATCGGCGGCACGCTCTGGTACGGACTCTTCAACTGGTTCTGGTTCTGGCTGTGGAAAGAGCAGCCGATGCGCGAAACCCTGAGCCTGATCTACCGCGAGCTGGCGGACTACTGCGACGCGAAATATACCCTGCTGACCCAGCTTACCGACCCGGAAAAAGCGCTGCCGCCGCTGCTGGCGCGCCAGCAGAAAGCGGTCGATCTGATCAACACCTGCTATCAGCAGATGCATATGCTCTCTGCCAGCCGCGACAACAGCCACAAGCGGCTGACGCGCGCGTTTCAGGTGGCGCTCGACCTGCAGGAGCATATCTCCGTCAGCCTGCATCAGCCGGAAGAGGTGCAGAAGCTGGTGGAGCGCAGCCATGCGGAAGCGGTGATCCGCTGGAACGCCAACATCATCTCGGCGCGGCTGCGCGCGCTGGCCGACGCCATTCTCTACCACCAGTTGCCGAGTCGTTTCGATATGGAGAAGCCGCTCGGCGCGCTGGAGAAAATCGCCCGTCAGCATCCCGACAACCCGGTGGGCCACTTCTGCTACTACCACTTCAGCCGCATCGCGCGCGTGCTGCGCACGCAAAAACCGCTCTACCAGCGCGACCTGATGACCGATCGCCAGCGCCGACTGCCGCTGCTGCCCGCGCTGCGCAGCTATCTGTCGCTAAAGTCCGCCGCGCTGCGCACCGCGGCGCGCTTCGCCGTGATGCTGATGTTCGGCAGCGCGCTGGCGATGCTGTTCGATATTCCCAAGCCCTACTGGATCCTGATGACCATTATGTTCGTCAGCCAGAACGGCTACAGCGCCACGCGGGTGCGCATCCAGCACCGGGCGCTGGGCACCTTCGCCGGCCTGGTGATCGCCGCCGCCTCGCTGCGCTTCGCGGTGCCGGAATCGCTGGTGCTGCTGTTTATGCTGGCGGTGACGCTGGTGAGCTATCTGGTGACGCGTAAATACTACGGCTGGTCGATGATCGGTTTTACCGTGACGGCGGTCTACTCGCTGCAGCTGCTGTCGCTGAACGGCGCGCAGTTCTTGCTGCCGCGCCTGATGGACACGCTAATGGGCTGTCTGATCGCCTTCGGCGGCATGCTGTGGCTGTGGCCGCAGTGGCAGAGCGGACTGCTGCGTCAGAACGCCCACGACGCGCTGGAAACCTATCAGGATGCGCTGCGGCTGCTGCTGGGGCCGGAGCAGGAGGCGAAGCAGCTGGCCTATCAGCGTATGCAGGTCAATCAGGCGCACAACGCGCTGTTCAACTCGCTCAATCAGGCGATGCAGGAGCCGGGCTTCAACGCGCAATACCTGAAAGATATGCGCCTGTGGGTCACGCACAGCCAGTTTATCGTCGAGCACATCAACGCCATGACCATCCTCGCGCGCGAGCACACCATGCTGACGCCGGATCTGGCGCAGCGTTATCTGCAGTCGTGCGAAATCGCGCTGCAGCGCTGTCAGCAGCGGCTGGAGTATGACGGGCCGGGATCGCAGACCAACGTGATGGCGGGCGTAGAGAATCTGGATGAAGGGCCGACGACGATTCTGGAACAGCATGTGAAGCGCATTCTGGAGCATCTCAACGTGATGCACACCATATCGTCGCTGGCGTGGAGCCAGCGGCCGCACCATGGCCGCTGGCTGATAAGACATTTGCGGAAAGGGTAATCAGGCCGTCAGCGCGCGTTCTACCGCACGGGCGAAGCGCGCCATGCCCTCTTCGATATCGGCAGGCTCAATCACCAGCGACGGCGCAAAACGGATCACGTCGGTGCCCGCCACCAGCACCATCAGCCCTTCCGCCGCGGCGGCGTTAAGGATGTCGCGCGCTTTACCGGCGTGCTGCGGCTTCAGCGCCGCGCCGATCAGCAGCCCTTTGCCGCGAATCTCCGAGAAGAGATCGCGCTTCGCGTCAAGCGCCTTCAGCGCCGCGACGAACTGCTCGCGACGCGCCTGAACGCCTTCCAGCACCTCCGGCGTATTGATCACGTCCAGCGCCGCTTCCGCGACCGCGCAGGCGAGCGGGTTGCCGCCGTAGGTGGTGCCGTGCACGCCCGGCGACATGGTTGAGGCGATGTCGTGAGTCGTCAGCATGGCGCTGACCGGGAAGCCGCCGCCCAGCGCTTTGGCGGTGGTGAGAATATCCGGCGTCACGCCGTAGTGCTCGTAGGCGAACAGCTTGCCGCTGCGTCCCATGCCGCTTTGCACTTCGTCCAGCACCAGCAGCGCCTGATGCTTATCGCACAGCGCGCGCAGACCCTGCATAAACTCTGGCGTCGCGGGCATCACGCCGCCCTCGCCCTGAATCGGCTCGACCACGATGGCGCAGGTATGGTCGTCGATAACCGCTTTGACCGCCTCGAGATCGTTAAAGGGAACATGCACGATATCCGCCGGTTTCGGCCCAAAGCCGTCGGAATATTTCGGCTGGCCGCCGACGGAAACGGTAAACAGCGTGCGGCCGTGAAACGCGTTGTGGAAGGCGATGATTTTGCTTTTGAACGGGCTGTGGCGCTGGCAGGCGTAATAACGCGCCAGCTTAAAGGCGGCTTCGTTCGCTTCGGCGCCGGAGTTGGCGAAGAAGACGCGATCGGCGAAGGTGGCGTCGATAAGCTTGCTGGCAAGGCGCAGCGCCGGCTCGTTGGTAAAGACGTTGCTCAGATGCCACAGGGTTTCGCCCTGGGTTTTCAGCGCCTCGACCAGCGCCGGATGACAGTGGCCCAGCGCCGTGACGGCGATGCCGCCGGAGAAGTCGATATACTCTTTGCCCTGCTGATCCCAGACGCGGCTGCCCTTGCCTTTGACCGGCACGAACTGCGCTGGTGCATAAACAGGCAAAATAACGTTATCGAACGTTTCCCGCGTTACCGCAATTTTATCCGCTGCCATCGACGACCACCTTTGATTATTTATTGAGCCAAAGTGAAATAATAGTCACAAAATATGCATAATAAATCACCCAAAGGCAAACATAACTTCAGGATTCAAGAAAATTACGCAGCAGCTGGTGCCCCTGCTCGCTCAGAATGCTTTCCGGATGAAACTGCACCCCTTCCAGCGCGATTTCCCGGTGGCGAAAGCCCATGATCTCATCGGGCTCGCCCTCTCTCAGGCTCCAGGCGGTGATCTCGAACGCGTCAGGCAGCGAATCCCACGCCACGATCAGAGAGTGGTAGCGCGTAACGGTCAGGGGATGATTGAGGTTGCGGAACACGCCGCGCTGATTGTGGGCGATGGCAGAGGTTTTACCGTGCATCGCCTGGCGGGCGCGCACCACCTTCGCGCCGTAAGCCTGGGCGATCGCCTGGTGGCCCAGACAGACGCCAAGCACCGGAATGCGTCCGGCGAAGTAGCGGATCGCCGCCATCGAAATGCCTGACTCGTCGGGCGTACAGGGCCCCGGCGAAATAACCAGATGCGACAGCGGCAACGCCGCCATCTCTTCCAGCGTGATGGCGTCGTTGCGTACTACGCGTACCTGCGCGCCAAGCTCGCAGAAGTACTGATAAAGATTCCAGGTAAAGGAGTCATAGTTGTCGATTAGCAGCAGCATAGTCCGTCCTGACTGAGAAAACCGCCGCTATTCTACGCGTTTTACAGGCTGGCGCGACTCACGACGCGGGCGAAGACCGCCTCCAGCGGCGCCAGATCGCCGTCCGCGCCCGCCTGGCAGGCCTCGCGCCACTGCGCTGGCTCGACCTTCTGCCAGTCGAGAAAATAGCCGGCGTGCAGCGCCAGCTGCTCGAAGAAGATGCGCTGGGCGCGCCCGTTGCCTGCGCGGAACGGATGCAGCATCGCGATTTCGCAGTAGTAGTGCGCGATGCGCGCCGCGAAATCCGCCTCTTCCAGATTGCGCAGTCCCTCTTCCTCTTCCAGCGCGTCCATCAGCGTATTGCCCTCTTTTTCGATGTACTCGAAGTGGCAAAACGGCGTGTCGTCGCGCCAGATATCAATGGTGCGCAGCTCGCCCGCCCAGACGTAGAGATCCTGGAACAGCGTGCGGTGAATATGGCGCAGAAACGGCAGGCCGATGGTGGCCGGCCCCAGCTCCAGAGTGGCGAGGCGCGCGGCGCTGAACGCCAGCTCCGCCTTGCGCAGTTGAGCGGCGTCGTGGATATCCAGACGGTTTTTCAGCACATCGTCGTTCTGCCACAGATAAGGATCGCGGGCAACGCTGCTATTCGGCGCCATACTGCCTCCTCAGCGAATCGAGTCGCGCTTCGGCCGCGTCAGCCTGTTCGTAAGCGCTGGCGGGCTCCGCCAGCGTTAAGCCGTCCAGTCGACAGCTGGCCTGATAGCTGGCGACGCGTCGCTGCTGCCAGAGCGTATTTTTCTGTTTCTCGGTGAGTTTGTTTGCCATGCCGCCTCCTGCTCAGGGTTGTCCACACTCTCGAAGCTGAGTATAGGAGCAAATTTTCCCTTTGCCGGAGACGGGCAAGGCGAGGCCGCCAGAGGATGGCGGCGCTGAAGATCAGGGCAGGACTTTGGCGGAAAGGATAACTACCGGTTTTACCGGCACATTTTGATAAGGGCCGACATCTTTGGTCGGGACCTGGGCGATTTTATCGGCCACGTCCATTCCTTTCACAATTTTACCAAATACCGCGTAGCCGAAGTCGCGCTGGCCGTGATCGAGGAAGGCGTTATCGGCGACATTAAGAAAGAACTGGCTGGTGGCGCTGTCTTTATCGGCGGTGCGCGCCATAGAGATGGTGCCGCGCAGGTTGCGCAGACCGTTGTCCGCTTCGTTCTTGATCGGCGCGTTGGTCTGTTTCTGCTGCATGTCAGCGGTAAAGCCGCCGCCCTGCACCATAAAGCCCGGGATCACGCGATGAAAAATGGTGTTGTTGTAAAAACCGCTGTTAACGTAGTCGACGAAGTTTTTCACCGAAACCGGCGCTTTTTGATTATTCAGTTCGAGTTCGATATTACCGGCGGACGTGGTGAACAGGACGTGCGTATCGCCTTTGGCAGCCAGCGCCGAGACGGAAACGGAGGAGAGCGCAAACAGGGCGACCGCCGCTGTAAGAGTACGTTTAAGCATGAATGAGTCCTTACCTTGGAGAGCAGCTTTTAACGACACTGATTGTAAAGAGCATAAAATACAAGAGCCAGCGTTTTACCGTTATTTACGCACGGGTTGCTCAAGCCAGCAGAATCGCCCGCGCAAACGTTTTCGTGATATAAATCACATTATGAATGAAATATGAAAACTGATTTTCAGTCTTTATTTATTAAGATCACAGTTCCGTTTACACTTTCTGACAGTTTTACGCCGCCCTCTCTGGTTTCCACAGGTTCAAAACATGACAAATCGTAATCGTATCGGGCTTACCTGGATAAGCTTTTTCTCGTACGCGCTGACCGGCGCGCTGGTGATCGTCACCGGCATGGTCATGGGCGACATCGCGAAGGATTTCCAGCTGCCGATTGAAAGCATGGGAAATACCTTTACCTTCCTGAACGCCGGCATTCTGGTCTCGGTGTTCCTGAACGCCTGGCTGATGGTTATCGTGCCGCTGAAGCGCCAGCTGATTTTCGGCTTTATTCTGATGGTGCTGGCGGTGCTGGGCCTGATGACCAGCCGCGATCTCTCTGTCTTCTCGCTCTGCATGTTCGTGCTGGGCGTGGTCAGCGGCATCACCATGTCGATCGGCACCTTCCTGATCACCCATCTGTATGAAGGCCGTCAGCGCGGTTCGCGCCTGCTGTTCACCGACTCCTTCTTCAGCATGGCCGGCACGCTGTTTCCGGTGCTGGCCGGCATCCTGCTGGCGCGCGCGCTGCCGTGGTACTGGGTCTATGTCTGCATCGGGATTATCTACGTCGCCATTTTCGTTCTGACGCTGTGCGTCGAGTTTCCGGTGCTGCGCAAGCCGGAAAACAGCCCGACGGTGGAGAAAGAGAAATGGGGCGTCGGCGTGCTGTTTCTCGCCGTGGCCGCACTCTGCTACATCCTCGGCCAGCTCGGCTTTATCTCCTGGGTGCCGGAGTACGCCACCAAAACCATGGGCATGGATATCGCCAGCGCGGGCCANCTGGTCGGCAACTTCTGGACCGCCTATATGGTCGGCATGTGGGTCTTTAGCTTCCTGCTGCGCTTCTTCGATCTGCAACGCATNCTGATGGTGCTGGCCGGTCTGGCGACGCTGCTGATGTACTGGTTCGTCAGCACCACAGACGCCAGCATGCTGCGCTGGGTGATTATGATTCTGGGCTTCAGCTCCAGCGCCATCTACACCACCATCATTACGCTCGGNTCGCTGCAGACCAAAGTCNCCTCGCCGAAGCTGGTGAACTTTATTCTCACCTGCGGCACGGTCGGCACCATGCTGACCTTCGTGGTGACCAGCCCGATCGTGAAGCAAGGCGGCGTCCATGCCGCGCTGCTGACGGCGAACGGTCTCTACGCCGTGGTGTTCGTGATGTGCGTGCTGCTGGGCTTTGTCACCCGACACCGCCAGCACGGCCACGTGATGCACTGATGAAACAGGGCGGCGCAGGCCGCCCTCTTCTTTCCCTGCCCTGAAATGTGATCCAGCTCTTTTTTTCAGTAAATCGAACAACTTACAAAAAGTGCTTCAGAAACAGCTATATACCTCAAAATAGGTATACAGAAAGGCGCTTGATGTATATCAATATGAGCTAAAAACGGCGCGCTATTGTAGCCTCAATTCCCGCAATTTTGAGGCAAGCATGAGCAAGCACAATGTCGTCGTTATCGGTAACGGCATGGTTGGGCATCGCTTTATTGAGGAGCTGATCGACAAAGCCGAACCCGGCCAGTTTGCATTAACCGTCTTCTGTGAAGAGCCCCGCGTCGCCTATGACCGCGTTCACCTTTCCGCCTACTTCTCTCACCATACCGCCGAAGAACTCTCTCTGGTTCGCGAAGGCTACTATGAAAAACATCAGGTCAATCTGCTGCTGGGCGAGCGCGCCATCACCATCAACCGCGAAGAGAAGCTGATCCACTCCAATACCGGCCGCGCGGTGAGTTACGACACGCTGATTTTCGCCACTGGCTCTTACCCCTGGATCCCGCCGATCAAAGGCGCGGAAGGCGCCGACTGCTTCGTCTATCGCACCATCGAAGATCTCAACGCCATTGAAGCCTGCGCGCGCCGTAGCAAACGCGGCGCGGTAATCGGCGGCGGCCTGCTCGGCCTGGAAGCCGCTGGCGCGCTGAAAAACCTGGGCGTGGAAACCCACGTGATCGAGTTCGCGCCGGTGCTGATGGCGGAGCAGCTCGACGTCCAGGGCGGCGAGCAGCTGCGTCGTAAAATCGAAGAGATGGGCGTGCAGGTGCACACCAGCAAAAACACCCGTCAGATCGTGCATCACGCCGCGGGCGGCAAAACGCTGGAGTTCGCCGACGGCAGCGCGCTCGACGTGGACTTTATCGTCTTCTCCACCGGCATTCGTCCGCAGGACAAGCTGGCGAAGCAGTGCGGTCTGGCGCTCGGCCAGCGCGGCGGCATCGCCGTGGACGACCGCTGCCGCACCAGCGATCCGGCGATCTACGCTATCGGCGAGTGCGCCGCCTGGCAGGACCGCGTGTTCGGTCTGGTAGCGCCGGGCTATAAAATGGCGCAGGTGGCGAGCGACGCCTTAACCGGTCGCGACAGCCTTTTCCAGGGCGCCGACATGAGCGCCAAACTCAAACTGCTCGGCGTGGACGTCGGCGGCATCGGCGACGCGCGCGGCCGTACGCCGGGCGCGCGCAGCTACGTCTGGCTGGATGAGAGCCGCTCGGTCTACAAACGCCTGATCGTCAGCGAAGATGGCAAAACTCCCTGCTCGGCGCGGTGCTGGTAGGCGATACCAGCGACTACGGCAATCTGCTGCAGCTGGTGCTCAACGCCATTCCGCTGCCCGAAAATCCAGAAGGGCTGATCCTGCCCGCCGGCAGCGGCGAAAAACCGGTGATGGGCGTCGATTCGCTGCCGGACAGCGCGCAGATCTGCTCCTGCTTCGACGTCAGTAAAGGCGACATCATCAAAGCGGTTCAGGGCGGCTGCCATACCGTCGCCGCGCTGAAGAGCGAAACCCGCGCCGGCACCGGCTGCGGCGGCTGCATTCCGCTGGTGACGCAGGTGCTGAACGCCGAGCTGAGCCGTCAGGGCATCGAGGTCAACAATCATCTCTGCGCTCACTTCCCCTACTCGCGTCAGGAGCTCTATCACCTGATCCGCGTCGAGGAGATTAAAACCTTCGACGCGCTGCTGGCGAAATACGGCACCGGCTACGGCTGCGAAGTCTGCAAACCCACGGTGGCGTCGCTGCTGGCGTCGTGCTGGAACGACTTCGTGCTGGCGCCGCAGCATACGCCGCTGCAGGACAGCAACGACCTCTTCCTCGGCAATATTCAGAAAGATGGCACCTACTCCGTGATCCCGCGCTCGCCCGGCGGCGAAATCACCCCGCAGGGCCTGAAGGTGATTGGCGAGATCGCCGAACGCTACAGCCTCTACACCAAAATCACCGGCTCGCAGCGCATCGGCCTGTTCGGCGCGCAGAAAGACGATCTGCCCGCTATCTGGTCGCAGCTTATCGCCGCGGGCTTTGAAACCGGCCAGGCCTACGCCAAAGCGCTGCGCATGGCGAAAACCTGCGTCGGCAGCGCCTGGTGTCGCTACGGCGTCGGCGACAGCCTCGGCTTCGGCATTGCGCTGGAGAATCGCTACAAAGGCATCCGCACGCCGCACAAAATGAAGTTTGGCGTCTCGGGCTGCACGCGCGAATGCGCCGAGGCGCAAGGCAAAGACGTCGGTATTATCGCCACGGAAAAAGGCTGGAACCTCTACGTCTGCGGCAACGGCGGCATGAAGCCGCGCCACGCCGATCTGCTGGCGGCCGACCTCGATAGCGATACGCTGATCGCCTACCTTGACCGCTTTATGATGTTCTACATCCGCACCGGCGATCGGCTGCAGCGTACCTCGCTGTGGCTGGAGAGTCTGGAAGGCGGCATCGACTACCTGCGCAGCGTGATCGTCGACGACAAGCTGGGCATCAACAGNAAGCTGGAGGCGGAGCTANGCGAGCTGCGCGCCCGCGTGCGCTGCGAGTGGAAAGAGGCNGTGGACGATCCCGCGCAGCAGGCGCGCTTCGCCCACTTNATCAACGCGCCGCTGCGCGANCCCAACGTGCAGATGGTGGCCGAACGCAGTCAGCATCGTCCCGCNCGGCCGGAAGAGCGCATCGCCGTCACCCTGATCGAGGAGAGCGAAGTATGAGCCAGTGGACGCCCGTCTGCGATCTGCAGCAAATCCTGCCCGCTACCGGCGTATGCGCGCTGGTGAATAACCAGCAGATCGCTATTTTCCGGCCGCGCGACGATAGCGAGCTGTTCGCCCTCAGCAATATCGATCCCTTCGCCCAGGCGAGCGTGCTGTCGCGCGGCATTATCGCCGAGCATGAAGGCTGCCTGTGGGTGGCCAGCCCGCTGAAAAAGCAGCGTTTTCGCCTCAGCGACGGCCGCTGTATGGAGGATGCGTCGCGCTCTGTCGCCGCTTATCCCGTCCGGGTCAACGCGGGCAAGGTCGAGGTTTGCGCCTGACCTCATCCTCGCCCTGATGCTATGCTACGCCGCCGACGCCCCGCGCGTCGGCGGCCTGCCCCCTCTTCTCGCTTTCAGGATGCGCTATGGACTACTTTCCCCTTTTTTGTCGCCTGCAGGGCAAGCGCTGTTTGCTGGTGGGCGGCGGCGACGTCGCCGAGCG
>Ga0058694_1001091_pt1 | contig 11124 bp, 8 predicted proteins | sample AgamicOrSfrz_FD_55041 | JGI IMG/M metagenome (GOLD analysis project Ga0058694, IMG submission 55041) | Agave microbial communities from Guanajuato, Mexico - Or.Sf.rz | ecosystem: Host-associated > Plants > Phyllosphere > Phylloplane/Leaf | place: Guanajuato, Mexico | collected 2012-05-30 | reverse complement strand
AAGCCGCTTCGGACATTTACGCGCCGGTTTCCGGCGAAATCATTGAAGCGAACACCGCCGTTGCCGACACGCCCGATTCGGTCAACAGCGCCCCGTANGAAAGCTGGCTCTTCAAGATCAAGCCGGCCTCGGACGCAGCNCAGGATCGTTTGATCGACGCGGACGCGTACTCGAAGTCGATCGGCGCCTGATTCACTTTTATATAANCCGACAGGTGCGGCGCGTCCCTCGCGAAACACACNGGACCGCGCCCTGAAGAAAATCCCTTTGGGGATGCTCCTTCAGGAGACCTTGCGCACAGCGCCAGGTTTCGAACGGTCCAGCACGGACAGCCGCACCGCCAGGAACACCATGAAGCTCGAACACCCGGATCGTCTGATGAACCGCACTCCTCTCTCGCTCGCCGCGCTCGAAGTGCATGACGCCTTCGCTGAACGGCATATCGGCCCGGATGCGGCCGACCAGGAAGCGATGCTCGAAGCCTTGGGCTTCGCGTCGCGCGCCGCGCTGATCGACGCCGTCATTCCAAAGACGATCCGCCGCACCGAACCGCTGCCGCTCGGCCCCTTCGCACAGCCTAAGAGCGAAGCAGAAGCGCTCGCCGCGCTGCGCGAACTCGCGGACAAGAACCAGGTGTTCCGCTCGTACATCGGGCAGGGGTACTACAACGCCCACACGCCGACGGTGATCCTGCGTAACGTGCTCGAGAATCCCGCGTGGTACACGGCGTACACGCCGTATCAGCCGGAAATCTCGCAAGGCCGCCTCGAAGCGCTGTTGAACTTCCAGCAAATGATCGTGGACCTGACAGGTCTCGCGATCTCGAACGCGTCGCTGCTCGACGAAGCCACCGCCGCAGCTGAAGCAATGACGCTGCTGCAACGCGTGGGCAAGCCGAAGTCGAATCGTATTCTTCGTCGCCGACGACGTGCTGCCGCAAACCATTGAAGTGGTGAAAACGCGCGCCACGCCGGTCGGCATCGAAGTGAAAGTGGGCCCCGCAGCGGAAGCCGCGAACGCAAATGCATTCGGCGTGCTGCTGCAATATCCGGGCGTGAACGGCGACGTGCGGGACTATCGCGCGCTGACCGAGGCGATCCACGCAGCGGGCGGCCACGTGGTGGTCGCCGCCGACCTGCTCGCGCTGACCGTCCTTACGCCGCCGGGCGAGTGGGGCGCGGACGTGGCCGTCGGCAACACGCAGCGCTTCGGCGTGCCGGTCGGCTTCGGCGGCCCGCATGCGGCCTACCTCGCCGTGCGCGACGAATTCAAGCGCCAGATGCCGGGCCGTCTCGTCGGTGTGACCGTCGACGCGCAAGGCAATCCCGCGCTGCGTCTCGCGCTGCAAACGCGCGAACAGCACATTCGTCGCGAGAAAGCGACGTCGAACGTATGTACGGCGCAAGCGCTGCTCGCGATCATGGCCAGCATGTATGCGGTGTACCACGGCCCGCGCGGTCTCAAGACAATCGCGTTGCGCGTGAACCGCATCGCCNCGTTGCTCGCNGAAGGNGCGAAGCAGCTTGGCTACACGCTCGTCAACGAAACGTTCTTCGATACGCTCACGTTCGACACCGGCGCACGCACGCAAGCGTTGCACGACGCGGCCAAAGCGAAGCGCATCAATCTGCGCCGCGTGAGCGACACGCAAGTCGGNGTGTCGATCGACGAAACGACATCGCGCCGCGATCTCGGCGATCTGCTGGCTGTGTTCGCNCAAGCCGCNGGTGCGAAAGACGCGCCGCAAGTCGACACGCTCGACGCCGCGATCNCGGCNTCCAGCACGGCCTCGGTNCCGGCCGCGCTCGAACGCACGAGCNCGTATCTCACGCATCACGTATTCAACCGTCATCATTCGGAGACGGAAATGCTGCGCTATCTGCGCAGCCTGTCGGATAAGGATCTCGCGCTCGACCGGTCGATGATCCCGCTCGGTTCGTGCACGATGAAGCTGAACGCGACGTCGGAAATGCTGCCGGTCACGTGGCCCGAGTTCGGCCAGATTCATCCGTTCGCACCGGCTGAGCAAACCGTCGGCTACCGCGAAATGATCGATCAGCTCGAAGAAATGCTGGTCGCCGCAACCGGCTACGCAGCGGTTTCGCTGCAACCGAACGCGGGCTCGCAGGGCGAATACGCCGGCCTGTTGATCATCCACGCATATCATGCGTCGCGCGGCGAAGCGCATCGCAACGTCTGCCTGATTCCAGCTTCGGCGCACGGCACGAACCCGGCGTCGGCGCAAATGGCCGGCATGCAGGTCGTGGTCGTTGCGTGCGACGCGCAAGGCAACGTCGACGTCGAAGATCTGAAGAAGAAGGCCGACCAGCACGCCGACAAGCTCGCGGCGATCATGATCACGTATCCGTCCACGCATGGCGTGTTCGAACAGAACGTCCGCGAAATTTGCGAGATCGTGCATGCGCGCGGCGGTCAGGTCTATGTGGACGGCGCGAACATGAACGCGATGGTCGGCTTGACCGCGCCGGGCCAGTTCGGCGGCGACGTCTCGCACCTGAATCTGCACAAGACCTTCTGCATTCCGCACGGCGGCGGCGGACCGGGCGTCGGTCCGGTTGCGGTCGGCGCGCATCTCGCGCCGTTCCTGCCGAACCAGATTTCGTCGGGCTACGAACGCGCGCCCAACGGTATTGGCGCAGTATCGGGCGCACCGTACGGCTCGGCGTCGATCCTGCCGATCTCGTGGATGTACATCGCGATGATGGGCGCGAAAAACCTCACCGCCGCGACCGAGACCGCGATCCTCAATGCGAACTACGTCGCGAAGAAACTCGCGCCGCACTATCCGGTGCTGTACTCGGGCCCGGGCGGACTCGTCGCGCATGAGTGCATTCTGGATCTGCGTCCGATCAAGGAAACCAGCGGCATCACTGTGGACGACGTCGCGAAGCGCCTCGCCGACTACGGCTTCCATGCGCCCACCATGAGCTTTCCGGTGCCGGGCACGCTGATGGTCGAGCCGACCGAATCGGAATCGAAGGAAGAACTCGACCGGTTCATCGAAGCGATGATCGCGATCCGTAACGAAATTCGCGCTGTGGAAGAAGGCCGCTCGGACCGGGAAGACAATCCGCTGAAGCACGCCCCGCACACGGCTGCAGTCGTCATCGCGGACGAGTGGAAGCATGCGTATGCGCGCGAAACCGCCGCCTATCCGCTGCCCACGCTGATCGCGAAGAAGTACTGGCCGCCGGTCGGCCGCGCGGACAACGTCTATGGCGATCGCAACCTGTTCTGCTCGTGCGTGCCGGTTGCGGATTACGAGTAACACCCGGCCGTCGCCGCGCGCCGCCCGCAGCCTGTAGCGTGCGGTGCGCGGTTCTGTCGCTGGAGGCCGCAAACGGCTAACATCACACACCGAATCAGCCCAACGAGGAGTTTCGCATGGTGCGAAAGGTGCGATTGATGCAAAGCCCGGCCGGGGCAACGCGAGTCCCAACGTGGCGGCACGCATGCGCATGCGTGCTTGCCGGCGCAGCCGTGTTGCTGCCGCTTCGGCATGCGCAGGCGGCAATGAATTTTTGCGCAGCGCCCGCCTGGCAAACCAGCGAGCGCACGAATGCCGATCCCGGCGTCAAGGCATTGGTGAGCAATGTGCTCGCGCATCTGAACGACAAGCCTCACGCGCAAGCCAAACTGCACACGGAAGGCACGCTGCCGCATGAGGGCATCTACGATCAGAGCGTCGAAGCTGAGAAGGATCTCGACCTGTTGCGGGACGCGGCGCTCGCATGGCGCGCCACCAGCGACGACCGGTATCTGAAGCTGGTCGACCGTTTGCTGTACGCGTGGGTCACGACTTATCAGCCGAGCTTCAATCCAATCGACGAAACGCACTTCGAAGGGCTGATCCTCGCGTATGACATGACCGCGAGTGCGCTGCCTGTGAAAACGCGTAACGCGTCGATGGCGTTTCTGACGAAGCTCGCGAACGGCTACATCGCTGACATCGACGACCAGCCGCGTCCTTTGAAAGGCACTTACCGGAACAACTGGCAAAGTCACCGGATCAAACTGATAGCCATGGCGGCCTTCACGCTCGACAACCGCAAAATGATCAATGCGGCGCAGCGTCTCTTTGCCGAGCATATTGGCGACAACATCGAGCCGGACGGCTCCACGATCGATTTCAGCGAACGTGACGCGCTGCACTATGTCACTTACGATCTGCAGCCGCTCGTCACCGCCGCGCTCGCCGCCCGCCGCCACAACCGCAACTGGCTGCCGGAGAAGGGTGCGAACGGCGCGTCGCTGCAAGCCGCGCTGAACTGGCTCTCGCCGTACGCGGAGGGCAGCAAGACGCATGAGGAATTCGTGCATTCGAGCGTCGCATTCGACGCAAAACGTCGCGAAGCCGGCTTGCCCGGCTACTCGGGTCAGTGGGACCCGAAGAACGCGACGGAACTGTTTCATCTGGCGGCGCGTCTCGACGGACGCTATACGCCGATTGCGCTGCGGCTCGCGCCGACGCCACCCGCGTGGCTCGCCGTGTGTTTGCCGATGCCGGCGCGCTAAACCAACTTTCATCAGCAGGGAGCAGTAATGGCAGTCAGCGTGTTCGATCTCTTCAAAATCGGCATTGGTCCGTCAAGTTCGCATACGGTCGGGCCGATGCGCGCGGCGCTGATGTTCGCCCAAGGGCTCGAACGCGATGGGCTGCTGCCGAACACCGCGTCGGTGAAAGTGGATCTTTACGGGTCGCTCGGCGCAACAGGCAAAGGGCACGGCACGGATCGCGGCGTAATGCTCGGTCTGATGGGCGATGCACCCGACACGGTCGACCCCGACACGATCGCGCAACGGCTAGAAGCCGTGCGCACCACGCGCAAGCTTGCACTGCTCGGCACGCATGAAGTGCCGTTCGTGCAGAAGGATCACATCTCGTTCTACCGGCAAGCGCTGCCCGAACATCCGAACGGGCTCAAGCTGCGCGCGTTCGACGCGCAAGGCGAGACGCTGCGCGAATCGACGTATCTGTCGGTGGGCGGCGGCTTCGTGGTGACGGCCGGCGCACCGAACACCAAGGTTCTTGCCGCCGTCGACCAATTGCCGCACTCGTTTCGCACCGGCAACGAATTGCTCGCGCTGTGCGGATCGACCGGCAAAAGCATCGCGCAATTGATGTGGGAAAACGAGCGGGTCTGGCACACGGAAGAGGAGACCCGCGCAGGCCTTCTGAAGATCTGGGACGTGATGCAGTCATGCGTGTCGCGAGGCTGCGGCATCAACAATCCGGACGCGGACGGCAACCTGCCCGGCCCGTTTCAGGTGAAGCGCCGCGCGCCGCAGCTGTATCGAGCGCTATCGGGCAACCCTGAGCTTGCGCTGCGCGATCCGCTGTCGATGATCGACTGGATCAATCTCTACGCAATCGCGGTCAACGAAGAAAACGCGGCCGGCGGCCGCGTCGTCACCGCGCCCACCAACGGCGCCGCCGGCATCATTCCCGCGGTGCTCCATTACTACACGCGGTTCATGCCCGGCTCGAACCAGCAAGGCGTGATCGACTTCCTGATGACGGCGGCTGCGATCGGCATTCTGTACAAGTTGAACGCGTCGATTTCCGGCGCCGAAGTCGGCTGCCAGGGCGAGGTCGGCGTCGCCTGCTCGATGGCTGCCGGCGCACTCGCCGCCGTGATGGGCGGCACGCCGAAGCAGGTCGAAAACGCGGCGGAAATCGGCATGGAGCACAACCTGGGCTGACGTGCGATCCGGTCGGCGGCATGGTGCAGATTCCGTGCATCGAGCGCAATGCAATGGCGTCGGTGAAAGCCGTCAACGCGGCGCGCATGGCACTGCGCGGCGACGGCAGTCATTACGTGTCGCTCGATTCGGTCATCAAGACCATGCGCGAAACCGGCGCGGATATGAAGACGAAGTACAAGGAAACGTCGCGCGGCGGTCTGGCGGTGAATATCGTCGAATGTTGATGCTTGACTGCGGGATGTCCGTTGCCGATCGTTGGTCGGCAACGCGGCGTGTTGCGAAGTGAACGAGACGCGGGCCCCAGGGTCCGCGTTTTTTGTTTGCACGTTTGCATGTTTGCTAGCCGCGCCCGTTGTGTGAGCGCCCGTTGCGCTGCGCCGTGACACCGGGTGCGCTCCCAGCGTAAGCTGTCGGGGCGCCGGTCGGCCGATCATGCAGTCGATACCGACGCAACCGCACTCATGCACTGTCTGGAGGCCTCATCGCAATGTCGCAGCCGAATGCTCCCGTTTCCGATACTGCCGCCGCTCGAACCACTGGCGCGCGCCTTGTTGTCGACGCTTTGCTCACCCACGGTGTCGAACGTGTCTTCTGCGTGCCCGGTGAGAGTTTTCTCGCGGTGCTCGATTCATTGCACGACGAAACGGAGCGCATCCAGACCATTGTCTGCCGTCACGAAGCGGCGGCCGCGAACATGGCGGAAGCGATCGGAAAGCTGACCGGGCGCCCGGGCGTCGCGCTCGTCACGCGAGGACCGGGTGCGACGCACGCATCGATTGGCGTGCACACCGCGTTTCAGGACTCCACGCCGATGATCCTGCTGATTGGTCAGTGCGCGCGCGAGCATCTCGATCGCGAGGCTTTCCAGGAGATCGACTATCGGCGCATGTTCGGTCAGATGGCGAAGTGGGTCGCGCAGATCGACGATCCGAAGCGCATTCCCGAATATCTGAGTCATGCGTTCTACACGGCGACTTCCGGTCGGCCGGGCCCTGTGGTGCTGTCTTTGCCCGAAGACGTGTTGAGCGATGCATGCGACGCCGTACCGGGCGCGCCGCGATATCAGCGCGTGGCTGCGTCGCCCTCAACCGCGCAGATCGGCAAGCTGCGCGAATTGCTGGAGAGCGCGCAACGGCCAATGGTGATAGCAGGCGGAAGCGGTTGGACGCCCGCGGCCTGCGCGGACTTGCAACGCTTCGTCGAGAACTGGCAATTGCCTGTCGGCCTTGCGTTCCGCTTCCAGGACACGCTCGATAACGAGCATCCGAACTATGCCGGCGATGTGGGACTGGGCATCAATCCGGCGCTGGCCCAGCGTATCCGCGATGCCGACCTGCTGCTCGCGCTGGGTCCTCGCCTCGGCGAAGCCACGACGAACGGTTATACGTTGCTCGACATTCCCAAGACGAAGCAGACACTGGTTCACGTGCACCAAGGCGCGGAAGAGCTGGGGCGGGTGTATGCCGCCGATCTGCCCATCGTCTCCGGCATGCCTGAACTTGCGACAGCGCTCGCGGCGTTGGAACCCTCCGCCCGCACGCTGACGTGGGCGGGCGCGGCGGAAGAAGCGCATCGCGCGTATCTCCAGTGGCGCAAACCTCGGCCGATTCCCGGCGACGTACAAATGGGCGAAGTGATCCAGCAACTTCGCGCGCATCTTCCCGATGACGCAATACTGACCAACGGCGCCGGCAATTACGCGACGTGGTTGCATCGGCACTTTTCGTATCGTCAATACCGCTCTCAACTTGCGCCTACGAGTGGCGCGATGGGCTACGGCGTACCGGCGGCGATCGCGGCGAAGTCGCTCTATCCGCAACGCGCGGTGGTCGCGCTGGCGGGCGACGGCTGCTTCATGATGGCCGCGCAGGAACTCGCGACGGCGATGCAATACGACCTGCATGTGCTGTTCATCGTCGTGAACAACGGTCACTTCGGCACGATCCGCATGCATCAGGAGCGGCACTATCCGAATCGCGTACACGGCACCGGGCTCACGAATCCGGACTTCGCGGCATTCGCGCGATCGTTCGGCGCGCACGGCGAAACCGTTGAACGCACCGAAGATTTTCTGCCGGCGTTACAGCGTTCATTGGAGGCGAAATGCGCGGCGGTGATAGAGATCCGTATGCCGCAGGAGGCGAGCACGCCCGGCGCGACTTTGGAGCAGATTCGGGAGCAGGGAAGGAAGTTGCGCGGGGAGTAAGCGCAACGGTGCGGGGGAAAAGCACCTTCCACGACAATCCATAAAAAAACCCCGCCGAAGCGGGGTCTTCAAGATCGGATCGATCTGCAAAGAAAGGCTTACTTGCCGCCAACGCTTTGCAGGGTCGTCCACTTGCCGTCGACAACCTTGTACAGCGTGATGCCGCCGTTCTTCAGATCGCCCTTGGCGTCGTACGAGAGGTTCGACGACGTCACAGCCGGCATCGACGTCTTGGCGAGCACCGGCAGGTACTTGGCCGGGTCCGTCGAGTTCGCCTTCTTCATTGCCGCGAACATGGCCATTGCGCCGTCGTAAGCGTACGGCGAGTACGTTTGCACGTCTTCGTTGAAGCGCTTCTTGTACTTGGCGACGTAGTCCTTGCCGCCCGGCATTTCTTCCAGCGGCAGGCCGGCGAGCGATGCCACCGTGCCGTTCGCTGCGTCACCCGCGATCTGGATGAACGTCGGCGTGTGAACCATTTCGCCGCCCATCAGCGGCGCCTTGATGCCGAGCGCCTTCATCTGCTTGACCATGGGTGCTGCTTGCGAATCCGCGCCGCCGTAATAGATCAGGTCCGGATTGGCTGCCTTCAGCTTGGTCAGGATCGACTTGAAGTCCACGGCCTTGTCGTTCGTGTATTCACGATCGACGATCGTGCCGCCCGCTGCCTTCGCCGCCTTCTCGAACTGATCCGCCAGACCCTGGCCATAAGCCGTGCGGTCGTCGACGATCACGATCTTCTTCACGCCAAGCGTCTTGACCGCGAACGTGCCCGCGACCGAACCTTGCTGCGTGTCGGACGTCATCATGCGGAACGTGGTCTTGAAACCTTGTTGCGTGTATTCAGGCGCCGTTGCCATTGCGATTTCGGGAATGCCAGCGTTCGCGTAGATGCGCGAAGCCGGGATCGTGGTGCCCGAGTTGAAGTGGCCGAGCATGCCCTTGATGCCGTCGTCCACCAGCTTCTGCGCGACGGTGGTGCCGGTGCGCGGGTCAGCCTGGTCGTCTGCCGAGTCGAGCACGAAGCGAACCGGCTTGCCGCCGATCACAGGCTTCGTTGCGTTCATGTCTTCCACAGCCAGCGTGATGCCGTTCTGGAAATCTTTGCCGTAGTGCGCCTGCGCGCCCGTCATCGGACCGGCGAAACCGATCTTCACGTCGTCCGTAGATTGAGCGTTGGCCGTCCCCGCCAGCGACATCGCCGCAACCAGTGCTGCGCCTGCCAGCTGTGTCATCTTGTGTTGCATATCTTCTCCTTGGTACCAGGTGTGGATGGAGCGGCTTTCGGGATCGCCGTTACCGCTTCCGTTCTAATGACCGCCCCCAAATCCTGGCGCATCGCGCCAGGCCCCCCGAGGGGGCGCAAGAAAACTTGGGGCGGCCCGGCGTTTTCTTGCCAGTAATCGATGAGGTTCGCTCAACCGATCGTCATCAAATTCGCATTACCACCGGCAGCTGCCGTATTCACGCTGACCGAGCGCTCCGTCAACAGACGCTCGAGCGCATAGTCTTCGTCGCCGCTCTCCAGCGCACGCGACGCGACGCCTTGCACCGACACAATCGGTCCGGGACGCTTCGCGACTTCCTTCACGAGCGTCAGCAATTCGTCGCTGTCGCCTTCGAACAAAACGGCGTCGAACGGCGTCTCCGCGTTCTTGCGCACGCTCGCATAAGACTTCAGCGATGCGGGCAACTGCGTCACCAATTGTTCCCCAGCCGCGCCTTCGAACAACGCTCGATTTCCCGTAGCCAGCACGGCGGCAAACTGCGCGCGCGCACCGCTCGCGGTCGATGCGATACACAACACCGTGCCGCGCGCACCCAGCGTGTAAGTGTTGCGCTCGCCAGTCGGCCCCGACAACACCGCAGTCGCGCCAGCCGGCATGTGCGACAGATAACCGTCGCAACGCGCAGCAAGTTGAGGCTCGCGCTCGGCAATCAGCCAGTCGCGCAACGCCGTCAGCGCGGCGGACGGATTGTCGCCTTTTTCGGCTGCTTGCGGTACATCTACGATCAGCGCCTGCGCGAGCGACTTCGGCAAGCCCGCCGGACGCGTCGCGAGCAAACGCTGCAGATACAACGCGCCGCCGGCCTTCGGCCCCGTNCCCGACAANCCTTCGCCGCCGAACGGCTGCACGCCGACCACCGCGCCGATCACGTTGCGATTCACGTAGATGTTNCCGACATGCGCGCGGCTGATCACGTGAGCAATGGTTTCGTCGATGCGCGTATGGATACCGAGCGTCAGGCCATAACCCGTCGTGCGGATCTGCTCGAGCAGCGTGTCGAGCTGGCTGCGGCGGTAACGCACCACATGCAGCACGGGCCCGAACACTTCGCGCTTCAATTCGTCGATGCTGTCGAGCTCGATCAGCGTCGGCGGCACGAACGTGCCTTGCGCGCAACCCTCCGGCATCGGCAGTTGCTCGACCTTGCGGCCCTTCTCACGCATTGCCGCGATATGCGCGTCGATGCCGCGCTTCGCGTCAACGTCGATCACCGGGCCGACGTCGGTCGACAGGCGATCCGGATTGCCCACCGTCAGTTCGCGCATCGCCCCCGTCAGCATTTCGAGCGTGCGGTCCGCAACGTCGTCCTGCAAACAGAGAACGCGCAGCGCCGAACAACGTTGACCGGCCGAATCGAACGACGACTGCATCACGTCCGCCACGACCTGTTCTGCGAGCGCCGACGAATCGACGATCATCGCGTTCTGACCACCTGTTTCGGCGATCAGCGGAATCGGTTTGCCTTCCGGGTCGAGACGGCCCGACAGCGTCTTGTTGATGAGACGCGCGACTTCGGTCGAACCGGTGAACATCACCGCACGCGTGCGCGGGTCGGCGACGAGCGCGGCACCCACCGTTTCGCCATCGCCCGGCAGCAATTGCACGGCACCGGCAGGCACGCCGGCTTCGCGCAGAATGCGCACGGCCTGGGCGGCGATCAGCGGCGTTTGCTCAGCCGGCTTCGCGAGCACGGTGTTGCCGGCTGCGAGCGCGGCGGCCACCTGGCCCATGAAAATCGCGAGCGGGAAATTCCACGGGCTGATACACACGACAGGTCCAAGCGGACGATGCGTGTCGTTCGAATTCGCTGCGAATCTGAGTCGAGTAGTAGCGCAGGAAGTCGATCGCTTCGCGAATTTCCGACACCGCGTTCGCGAGCGATTTGCCCGCTTCGCGCACCAC
>Ga0058694_1001088_pt1 | contig 11143 bp, 11 predicted proteins | sample AgamicOrSfrz_FD_55041 | JGI IMG/M metagenome (GOLD analysis project Ga0058694, IMG submission 55041) | Agave microbial communities from Guanajuato, Mexico - Or.Sf.rz | ecosystem: Host-associated > Plants > Phyllosphere > Phylloplane/Leaf | place: Guanajuato, Mexico | collected 2012-05-30 | reverse complement strand
TCGTGCGCCCATCGAACTGTCAAAAGACGCGGCAGCGCGAATGGTCGCGGCGGGCTGGGGACGCATTATCAACGTGGGCTCGGCCTTTGGCGAAGCCGCGCCACTGCCTGGCGTGACACTCTACATCGCATCGAAGTTCGCCCTCAGAGGCTTCACTCGCGGGCTCTCGCGCGAACTCGGCAAATACGGCGTAACCGTGAATGCCGTCCAACCCGGCCCGATCGATACAGAACTTGCTCCGCAGCCCGGCACGGAAGACCACGCCACGATGACAAGACTCGCAAGCGTGGGGCGTTTCGGCAAACCGGCGGAAATCGCGGCTGCCGTAGCTTATCTCGCCAGCCCCGAAGCAGGCTACACAACTGGCGAGAGCCTGACGGTTGACGGTGGATGGATTGCCTGACGCAGGCCCGGATTGAGCGCTATTCGAATGCCGTGTGCATTTCGGATAGCGCTGCTGAGCGCCGCCATCTCGCCGTCGAACTGCTCAGGAAGCGATTTGCGGAGGTCGTGGAGTCGGGGCTGGGGCTGATTGTCAAGTTGCCTGATGGCGTCGATGACCTAAAAATCGTTCATGCCGCGCGCGAACAAAATCTTGCACCGTCAGCGCTGTCTGCGTGGTACCTGCAGACAAAGCTCGCGAGGAACGGCCTACTTTTAAGCGTAACGAATCTTCGACCCGACAACATCCGTGCGGCCTGTGCCGCGCTCGAAGATGTCGTTTCAGCACGCATCTCGCAACGTCGAGGCGTTGATACTAGTCATCGCTTCTTTTGATCGGCCTGGAGTGACCGGCTCAGTAGCCAATTTTTAGTCGTGCCGGCGAATCGCTGTCCGAGCCGCCCTGGGAGGCACGGTTCCGTTCCGTGAGAGCAGACCTGCCACGCGGACCCGATGCGGACCCGATGCGGTCGTGTACGGGCTTTCAGGAGGCGCCGCGCAGGGCGTTTGCCGAATAGGGTGGTCGTCGACAGGACGCGCGGCGGCAGCGGGGCAGCCTCTGCGGACAGGATCGCAGGAGTGCCTTGTCNAAGCCGGAAAAAACATGCCGCCTGCTACTGTTCACTTCGCCGACGAGTTCAGCACGTCGACTGCCGCTTTGCACGCCGCCTGCAGTTGCTCGCGCATCAATTGCTGCACGCGCGGATCACCGTTGACGATTGCGTCGCGGATGAGAACCGCCTGTTCGAACGAGGCCTGCATCCGGCCGCCTCGCGACATTGCAATGCGACGCAGCCGCCGCACCGGTCCGATCAGTGCCGCATGGTTGTCCCGAAGTGTGCGGTTGTCGGCGATCGCCATGACGATCGTATAGAAGCCGTCCAGGGCGTCGACATAACTTGCGGGATTCTGCGCGGCGACGCTCGCTCGCATCGCTTCGATCACATCGTCGAGTTGCGCACGGCCGAGCGCCGTGGTGCGCTGGGCCGCAAGTTCCACTGCGAGACATTCGAGCGCTGCGCGAACCGTGTAGATCTCTTCGACATCTCGCAACGTGACCGAACGCACGAAAGCCCCCACGCGCGGCACCACCGTGACGAGCCCTTCGCGCTCCAACTGCGCAAACGCCTCGCGCATCGGCGTGCGGCTCACGTTCAGCAGCCTGGCAACCTGAACCTCAGACAGGCGGCTGCCCGGCGCAAGCACGCCTTCCACGATGGCCTCGCGCAAGGCAGGCACCACCACCCCCTCGCTTAGCGAATCGCTCGATGCGTCCGCACCGCGCATGCGCAAATGGTACTTACGCCCAATCCTGTCCAGCGGATGTTCGGCCGATTGATCGGCCGGATGCGATTTGATTTTTGCTGAAGCTGCCATTGACACTCCGGAGTTTGCTGAATACGCTGTATACAGATTATACAAGGAGGCGACGTGGAACATCTGTCTTTACCACAGCCGGTGCGGATCGACCGTGCGGACGGCGTACTGACCTTCACTCTGCACAATCCCGCACAGCGCAACGAGGTCACCGGGCCGATGTTCGACGCGATGCTTGCGGCCTTGCGCGCGGAGGCCGTCCAGCCGGCTGCGCGGGTGCTGCGGATTCGCGCGACAGGCGACGTTTTCTGCACCGGTCGCGAGCGAGCCGGGCGCGATGCCTCGGGCATTCATGCGGAAGTGTCGCGCCTGATTGAACTCAAAAGACTGCTGCGCGCCTCGCCCCTCATCACGATCGCGGAGGTGCAGGGCGATGCGCATGGGTTCGGTTTCGGACTTGCGATCCTGTGCGACTTCACGCTCGTCTCGGCGCGCGCCGGCCTCGCTTTTCCAGAGATGCGCAACGGCTTGCCGCCCGCCGCCATCATGGCCTATCTCGGCCGCTACGCGCTTCCCAAGCAGGTCTTCCCGATGGTGCTGTTCGGCGACACGATCACGCCTGGCGTTGCACTGCAGGCCGGGCTGATTACGGCGATCTGTGAGCCGCACACATTGCAGTCGGAGGCGGACGCACTCGTCGAACGCATTCTCGCTCTCGACGAAGCGGGCGCGCGGCAATGCAAGGCGTTCTTCCAGGCGGCCGAGGAGAGCACGATCGAGCAGAACTTTCGTTGCGCAACGGAGATGCTGACCGTGACCAGCATGCGGCTCAGGCAGCGCAACGCGAGTTGAGCGCTTCGCACTGGTCGACCACAACAACAGGCCAGGAACTGGCTGGAGACAGAACATGAACGTGAATGCAGGTGCAAGGCTGGACCGGTTGCCCATGTCGGCGTTCCATCGACGGATCATGTGGCTGATCGGGATCGGGATGTTCTTCGACGGTTTTGACATCTACGTCGCGTCGACAGTGCTGGGCGCGACGCTGCGAAGCGGCTTTTCGACGCTGGGACAGAATGCCCTTTTCGTATCGCTGACCTTCCTCGGCATGATGCTGGGCTCCCTCGGCACCGGCTTTCTGGGCGATCGTTTCGGCCGCCGCTTCACGTATCAGGTCAATCTCGCGATCTTCGGGCTTGCGTCGCTCGGCGCGGCTCTCGCGCCGAACATGAGCGTGCTGATCGCGTGCCGGTTTCTGATGGGCATCGGTCTTGGGGCCGAGAATGTCGTGGGCTATTCGACATTGACGGAGTTCGTGCCGCCGCGCTCACGGGGGCGCCTGCAGGGCTTGATGGCCGTGTTCGTCGTATCCGGCCTGCCCGTCGCCGGGCTGATTGGACTGCTCGTCATTCCGTGGCTTGGCTGGCGCATGATGTTCGTGCTCGGCGGTATCGGCGCGCTCGGGGTCTGGTATGCGCGCAAGTCGCTGCCCGAGTCGCCGCGCTGGCTCGAAGCCGTAGGCCGTCACGATGATGCTGAAGCGATCCTGCAGCGCATCGAAAAGGAGGTTGCCGCGCAGCGACCCGGTGTTCCGCTTGCGCCGCCCCCCGTCAATAAGCCGGCCCCGGCGCCTTCGAACGCGCTCGGCTCGCTGTTCGTCGGCGCCATGTTGCAGCGGATGATCGTGGGTTGTGTGACGCTCATCGTCATCAACACGCTGCTGTACGGTTTCATTACCTGGCTGCCTACGTTCTTCGTGCACCAAGGCCTGAGCATCGCCCGCTCGTTCGGCTATGCGCTCGTGATGTCGCTCGGCGCGCCTATAGGTTCCGCGATCGGCGCATTCACAGCGGACGTGTGGGGCCGCAAGCCGACTATCGTCGGCGCGTCGCTCTTCGCGATCCTGTTCGGGGCGATCTATCCGTTTGTCAGCAACCCCGTGCTGCTGCCGGCCGTGGGCCTGCTGCTGACGATTCCGATTTACGTGCTGGTCGCGCTGCTGTTCGCCATCTACGTGCCGGAACTCTTTCCGACGGAAGTGCGGCTGCGTGCGTCCGGCATCTGCAACACACTGGGCCGCGGCGCGACGATCGTTACACCGTTTGTCGTGGTCGCCCTGTTCGGGCAGTACGGCATTGTCGGCGTGCTGGCGCTGATGATCGGCCTGCTCGCGATTCAGATTGTCGTCGTCGCGTGGCTCGGTGTGGAGCCGACCGGCCGGCGTCTCGAAGACCTTCAGCCCGGCGGCACACTTCGCGAGGGCGGCGTGCGCGCCGATGCTCGCGTGTCGCCTCTCAAGTAACCGCAGGAGCAACGGATATGGATGCAGTCAACAAACAGCACCTGAACGCACAACTGTTTATCGACGGCGAGTGGGTCGACGCCGACACCGGCCGCACAATGGATATCGTGAACCNCGCCACGGGCGCCGTGATCGGCAGCCTGGCGGCGGCCTCCGAGTCGGATGTGGACCGCGCGGTGCGGGCGGGGCATGCCGCCTTCGAAGGAGGCGCATGGCGCGACATGCCGATCCAGCAGCGCGCGCGTGTAATGAACCGGTTTGCCGACCTGTTCGAAGAGGATCTTGAAAACTTTTACCGGCTAGAGACGTTGAATAATGGCCGGCCAATCGCCGAGACGCGCGCGCAGATTTCGCGTCTTCCCCAGTTCTATCGATATTTCGCGGCGCTTGCGCTAACCCGCCGCAGCGACGTGATCCCGATAGAAGGTCCTTACCTTTGCTACACGCAACGCGTGCCGCTTGGCGTCGTGGCGCTCATGACGTCGTTCAATCATCCGTTGATGATTCTGTCGAAGAGCCTCGCGCCTGCGCTCGCAACCGGCAACAGCGTGGTGATCAAGGCTTCCGAACAGACGCCGCTCACAACTGTCCGTCTCATGCGCCTGCTGCAGCAAGCCGGCGTGCCGAAGGGCGTGGTCAACGTCGTGAACGGCGAAGGCCGCGAGGCGGGCGCGGCGCTCGCGCGCCATTCGCTGATCCGGAAGGTCGTTTTCACCGGCGGCACGGAAGTCGGCCGATCGATCGGCGAAGCGGCGGCGCGCAGCTTCGCACTGACGACGCTCGAACTCGGCGGCAAGGGCGCCGTGATCATGTTCGACGACATGGACATGGACCGCGCGGTCAACGGCGCCGCGTTTGCGTCGTTTATCGGCGCGGGCCAGACCTGCGTGTGCGGCGCGCGCATTCTCGTGCAGGCATCCATGTACGACGCGTTCCTCGAGCGCTTCAAGGCGAAGGCCAGCCGTATTCGCGTGGGAGATCCGGAAGACCCGAAGACCCAGCTTGGGCCGGTAATTTCCGAGCGCTCGCGCCAGCGTATTTTTGGCATGCTCGAACGGGCACAGGCGGCGGGCGCAAAAGTGTTGACGGGTGGCGGCGTGCCGCAAGGGCTGAAGCAGGGCTTCTTCATTGAGCCGACCGTGCTCTACAACGTGGACCCGCACTCCGAGATCGGGCAGGACGAAGTGTTCGGCCCGGTTACCGTGGTGATGCCTTTCAAGGACGAAGCCGACGCCGTGCGCATCGCCAACGATTCGCAATTCGGCCTGGCCGCCTCGGTGTGGACGCTCGACGTCGCGCGCGCCCATCGTGTCGCGAGCAAACTCGAGTTCGGCATGGTCTGGGTCAATGACCATCATCGGCTCGATCCTGCTTCGCCGTGGGGCGGCTTCAAGAACAGCGGCGTAGGGCGCGAGACCGGCATCGAATCGTTCGATCAGTTCACCGAGCCGCGTGCGGTCACCGTCAACACCAGCGGCAGTACGGTGGACTGGTATGACGACGACGGTCAGCTCAAGCGGTTGAACTAGGGCGGGGCGGCATCGTCTGGCGGCTCGCTGTTCGGTCCGCCCCGACCATGACTGCACCGACGTGCCGTTCCTGCCGGCGGGCCACGGTGCTGCGACCGCCGCCGCGATATGGGTCAACTCGTCACCGTCAAATCGACGAGACAACCGGTCCGGACAAGCACGATCAAAGCCGCCAAGGCAAACGCAGATACATCGCGCATAGCGTTGCCCTGGTACAGGGAAGCCTCATGGCCTCGGTGGCGCGTGTGATCGCGGTAAGGAGTGTTTGGGTAACGGGCGCCGTCGATTTTTCTCGTGATCCGTTCGGGTTTGCGCTTGCGTTGTTCAGGGTGGGCGCCACGATTGTGGCGGAGTCCTCCTCGCTGGTTCGGATCGGCATTTCATCGCCACGGCGGGGACGGCGGGATTAGCTGGTCCGGGCCAGGTTGCGACCGAGGACCACGAGGTACCGCCAGATTTCCCATTTCCCCGCGTCTCGGAGCAGACGTCACTATCACTGGGGGGGCGTGCGCGCCTCGGTGGTGCGGCTTCCGCAAGTTCACAACACAATGCGGCAAGGGCTTCTGACTTACGCTGTTGCCGCGGCGCGGGAGAAAGGCGTGTCAGCCTATGTGGGGGACGGACGCAACCGCTGGGCGGCGGCACACATCTCCGATGTCGCCCGTCTTTACCGGTTGGCGCTGGAAAAGAACGAAGAGGGCGCGAAATATCAAGCGGTGGCCGAAGAGGGCGTGCCGATGCTGGATATTGCCGAAGCCATCGGCCGCGGCCTGAGCGTGCCCACACGATCCATCTCCGCGGAAGAAGCTTCGGCGCATTTCGGTTGGCTGGCAACGTTCGCTAGACATGACCTTTTGGCGTCGAGCGAGAAGACGCGGAAGATGCTGGGCTGGGACCCGAGCGGGCCCGGTCTGATAGCCGATCTAGAACGGCTTGAGCTCGAATAGCTGAAGCGTGCAGTACGGTACGCCGCGTCACCATCGCAGCCATCGTCGGGACAGGCACTCGGCCTGTTAATCAAGTGTTTGATGGACTGCTTCTTTGACATTGACGGCGAGGCACTCATCGAACGTCTGCGCGGATTGGCGAACCTTAACCTTAGCTCGAATGGAATCTGCCAATCCTCTTCCAATAGATCGGGACTGCGGTGCTGAGATGTCCGCGCCGCAGGTTTTTTTGAAGGACCGTTTTCGGCGAGCCCGGATGTCTCTTGTGGGTCGACTCATGTCTCCCGCATACGACTCGCGGTTCGAGACTATCACTTCGCGAGATCTGCAGGAGGCTTCGGCCTTCACGCTGAAGAGGGGCGTTCCGTTTTCTCGAGATCTGATTGTTTGACGCGAAGCATCCGAATCCTCGCCGCGCCGACACAGACGCTGATCGAACGCTATCCATCTGGAAACTATGAAGCCTTTCTTCCACGCAATGCTTAGTTCATCAGAGGAAGCGTGCGTGGTTGGAGCGTTCATTGTCCTTGCGATTGCGATCTTCGTTTTGTGGGCGGGCGTCTTGCGAAAAGCTGACGCAGACGCTGGGCAGGTGCTTGCGCAAGCGCGTGCTATCGCGTCGCTTGGCGGGCCAATCTTCCGCATGGGCGGAGGGTTTTATCGGGTGACCGCCTATGAGACACGCCTGGTGGTGTGCCTCCTCGTGGCCCGATCGTAGGTGTTCGCGCGGAACTTCAGGGCAACGCACAAAGCATTCATCGCCTGTCACAAGTACTCGTCACTGAGCTGAAATCCGGCCAAGCGATACTGGATTGCAAGACGTGGTTATGGCCGACCGCATCGGGCAATGGTCGGCCAGGAGCTGCCGTTCGTTATCTCCGTGACGCGGTCATTCTAGCGGCGGCTACGCTCAAAGAGCGGACTTCGCGGTCGGGCGCTACCAGTGTCGCGACANGAGGGAACTGTGAAGACTGCTTTGGTGAGGTATTGGGGAAGCGGTCGGCAATGCATGTCCAGCGTTTGCCGCACTCTTTTGCCTGCCAACGTTGATAGGTTGCGGCTGCTTGAGGCCGGGACAATACTTTCAATGCAAGCCTCCTGGTGCACACGTCCGAATGCAAACTTCTCTTATGATAAACGTGAAATAGCTCCAAAGCGTGCCTTTTCAGCTAAACCGCAGGAAGCCGTATCGTTGAATCGGAGACTGTTCCGTTGCGATCAATATACTAGCTAAGTGAGGAGCGAAATGAATCTGAAAGAAGGTTGGGCGACTATACTTAGTCACGACAAGACGCTGCAATTCACAATAGATCGCCAAATAGTAGGCCAGCAAACTAAAACATCGCCGCTAATATCATATCCCACGAGCAACGGAAATCCTGCTGAATTATTCCACATAGTTCCGGATTTCGAAAACGGTGCTCTTCATAATATTCTATCCGATGATAATGCATACTTTGGAATCGTGGGCGATATTTGGCCAATCAACGGAAACAATAGGGAAGGAATCTTGATCGCTTGCGGCGTTGGTTCTGCACAGAGAGCAGTCTTTATGCTGCGAGATGACAATACCCTGGTGATTACGCCAGGGCCAGGTCTATCACTTGGTGCGACGGCCTGGGCCGATTTTGTCACTACGACGTGGGCGCATAACGCGGGTGACACAATTGAATTCAACTTCAATTACACAAGCTGATTGTCGGCAATCTGGTGATGCGAGCCTGACACCAGCGGATTGCTTCCAAATATTCGCAGGTACTTTTACCGGAGAACGTAACCATGACGACAAGAGCTATTGGTTACTACTTTGTGACTTACAGCGGCGGAATGGATGGATCGAATGGAACGGGCATAGGCTACTGGAGGGGTGGTGACTGGTGCTTTTTTATGGGCGGCAGTAATGGTTTTGAAGAAGTCGGTCACGTAAACGACGACGAGCTTACCTGGGTTTCTTCACAAATCCCGAATTTCGAACCCCCGCCCACATTCTACCGGTGGGTGAAACCGCCCTCTGGAGACTGGCTAATCGGAGTGACGCATGACGGTGGTGCCACATTCGACGTTCCGGATCTGAGCGGGGCTTCTCCCGGGGGCTCATACTCAAAGCAGGATTTAGAGATAGGGGCATGGGTTCCTGTGCAAACAGGAAGTTAGCTACACGTTATAAAATCCTACTCTCTGTTTCCGGGGCGGCTCCATGCGTCGCAGCATCTCGCCACGCGGCAGTGCTTGCGACTCGTGCATGACGGGCCAGGTTTGAAAACCACTTAATAGCGTTCACGCGCTTTTTGCTAGAAAGAATGTGCGGGGGACGGTTCTCGAAAGCCGCCGATGGGCCGCTGGGAGAAGGGTTGCGAGGAATTCCCTACCTTGGCTGTGCGAAGGGCCACGAGTGTCAGGCGAGCTGGTTGTGTGAATTCCTCGATCCACCATGCGAGTCAGGAAAGGTGCGATCTTCCCATTGACAGGTGCGCAACGAGAGTACGCGCGGGCGGAGAGTGTTCGGAAGCCGCCTTTCCCGCCGCCCGACGGCCAGCAGCAGGTGGGTCGACTTGTGGCTGACACAGATTGACCGCGCCGCAATGCCTTGTCCAGTTCGCATCAGACCGGGTTCCTTAAGGTTTATTCGATGCCTGCCATCGACGGGACGTTCTGGCGACCGCTTCGCTTGAACAACGGACCTTTGCATGTGTATGCCGGGAATGCTTGAGCCTGATGGCCAATCCACGGAACCCCGAAAGGCAGGATTGTTGAGACTGCCGGGATTGTCGTCCCGCGAGACCATGACAGGCCGACGGCACCTGCCAACATTGACAGGTTGTTCCTATGTACTGCTCGCGACATTATTTGTTTGATCATTGCGAGCCTGCACCTCTTGCTTTCCGTGCAATCAAAGCGTCGCCGCCAGGCGCCAATTCCAACCGGCAGCGGCGTAAAAGGCCAGGATTCAGCTTTTTCGCAATGCCTACCTTCCGAAGGGCGACATAGAGGCGACGAACCATGACATCCAGCAGACTCGAGCAAATGCAGGTCAATCTCACGTTGGCCTATATCATCAACAACGCAGCAACCGACAGATTCGGGCATCAAATCCCGCATCCAACTGCCGGGCAGGTCAGGGAGATCATCGTGGATCGCCTGAACGGATCAAAAAAGACCCAGAACAATCGGTTCGAAATTGTTTGGGGGCCTGCCATCGTATCGGATCCGAATGGTTTTGCTGCCAATGTCACCGCCGTCTTGCAATTGGCCGGCACCAATGAGTATTCAGTGGTGACCAGCGGCACCGATTTCCAATCCGGGCTTGATCTTCTAGGCGATTTTTCGTATAGCTCCCTTGAGCCGTTCAGCGCGTATGTGCCGAACTGCCCGTCGGACGCACGCATCTCGGCGGGTACAAACGGAGCGCTGTTCCACGTATTGGAGAAAGCTGATTCAAGCGAGACGAAGCTCGTCGACTTCCTGAAGACTCTGCAACCGTCATCGGTAATCAACGTTGTTGGACACAGCCTCGGAGGAGCGTTGGCATCCGCAATCGTGTTGTACCTGAAGAATCAGAGCGGCCTGCAGGCGCACACGTACCACTGCCAGACGTTTGCCGGCCCGACGGCAGGCAACGCTGCGTTCGCCGACTATTTCAATGAGCAAATGCGAGGCAATGCGGTACGCATATTCAACTCGCGGGATATCGTGCCGATGGCATGGAATGCGGACAGCATTCTGAGTGTGAAAACCGTCTACAGTGATGCCGACATTCCGACCCCGGTGGATTTGAAGCTTAAGGTCGATGCAGTTAGCTTTGCTACAAAGCCTCTGAATTACACCCAATGGGGAACGTCCGATCCTTCAGGGCCGGTTACGCCAGTGATGCAGTATCAGCTTGACGGGAAGGTGAATAAGGATATCGGAAAGACTGATAACGATGATTCGAAATTCCAGGCGCAGGTTGGCTACCAGCATATCTTCGAATACATGACCTGCCTGGATATGGCTCTTACCGACATAGACATCCCCGGGCCTGGCGCCGGGGATGCGAAGTGAGTTTCCAATGAATCGGTGAGGCTGCGTAACGCGATCGATATGTCATGGATCGACGGTCCAGTTCGGGGTCGATCTGCGCGGCTCGCGCGTCACAGGGGGGGCGGCCGCCCGCGGTCGGCCCAAGGGCGTCGTTCGTTCCAGGCACCCGCATCCTTCTGGATGACCAGACGCCGGCCTTTAGCAGCGAGTCCGTGGTATGTCTTACCCACCCTATGATCGCGCAACAGTGGAGATCCGCCATGACCGAAGTTCCTCGTCCGCAACCTAGTGAGGGCAGCGCTTCTGTCCAGAATGCAAGGCCGGGCAATCCGACCGACGTCGCTTCGTCAGGCGCACCCAAGACAGTGTCTCAAGAGGGTCTTCGCGGCGGCCAGCTTAAATGGAATGAACAGCGTGCCGGCGACACTGGAACCGCTCCTCCTTCTGGCTCGAATGCGGTCACTCCGGCTCACTCGTCTAGTCTCAGCGAGGCTACCATGCGATACAACCCCCGTTACAACGCAGCGGATGAGATTGAGGAAGATCCCTCGGTTGCAGCAGGTGATCCGATTAATCGAGAAGACCCC
>Ga0058694_1001083_pt1 | contig 11172 bp, 8 predicted proteins | sample AgamicOrSfrz_FD_55041 | JGI IMG/M metagenome (GOLD analysis project Ga0058694, IMG submission 55041) | Agave microbial communities from Guanajuato, Mexico - Or.Sf.rz | ecosystem: Host-associated > Plants > Phyllosphere > Phylloplane/Leaf | place: Guanajuato, Mexico | collected 2012-05-30 | reverse complement strand
GAACCGCCTGTTCCATACAGTTTTTCACATCGGCTAAGTTACCAACATTGATATACGTAGCAAGCCATTTATCTTCTGATGTGCCTGATTCTTGGGCCATTTGTTGCGCTGATTCTATATTAATATCGGCAAATATAACCTTTGCACCTTCTTTAAGATATCCTTGTGCGATTGCGGCACCCATGCCAGAACCAGCTCCTGTCACTAATGCCACTTTATCTTTAAGCCTCATTTTCACCACTCCTAAAAGATATATTTTTTAATATCCTTAATTAACTAGATATTAAATTACTAAATGTCTCCTAAACTCCTAATCGAGAAAACAAAATTGTTAATAATTAAAACAAAAACCTTGACAGTAGAAATAAAAAACTTAATATTATGAATTTTAAGGTGATGCTTCTTTTTTTAATATTTATTTTTATTGTCTCTGATAACAACTTCTTCAACTAATACATTTTTTCGCGGTTTTATGCTTTCCATGATGATATCTGCAACGTCATTCGGATCCATATAGGTTTCTTCTGTATAAGCACCATCCCATAGTTCAGTTTTCATATTCCCCATATAAGCTCCTAATACCCTAATGGCACTATCTTCAAGTTCAAGTGCCAAATTTTCGGTGAATCCTCTTGCACCAAATTTACTGGCACTATAAACTGATTCGGTAATTTTTGCTCTCTTACCCGATAAAGATACAATATTGATAATATAACCCCGGTTTCTCTTTTTCATATCGCTTAATACTTCTTGAGTACAGAAAATGGTGCCTTTTAAGTTAGTATCAATCATCTGATGGATAGAAGCTTCATCCAAATTTTCGGTTAAATCAAAGACGCCAACTCCTGCATTATTAATTAATAGGTCAATTTGTCCATCTTCTTCTTTAATTGATTGCATAACTTTTGCTACGTCATTTTTAGATGAAATATCTACTTCATAAATAGAATGCCTGTGGTTTAATGTTTCAGCCGTTCGAACAAGTTTCGTTTTCGTCCGACCAAGCAAACATACGTGGCAGCCTAAATCTGAATACTTTTTTGCCAACGAGGCTCCCAATCCACTTCCCGCACCTGTAATAACTACGACATTAATATCCATATAGGGTTTCCTCCGTTTTCTCTGTAAAAGGATATTTTTCTTGCCTTATGCTTCCCATCGTAGTACTTCCTTAATTCTTTTGGTACCTTCATTTGTTGGTTTTAAAGATGAATGTTAGTAATTTCTAACTCCCGTTTATAAATATAATCTATATTACAAACATCCACATTAGACAGGGTGTTAAAAAATTACAGCTATTAACTTTACATTAGAGTTGGAATAATTACAGTATAATATCTAGTATTTTTTTATATAAAAAAACTGTTGCGCTTGGGTAAAAATAGATTCTTTGAGCAGATTCTTCATTACTTATCAGTCACAGTGTAGAAAAAGTTTAAAAATTTCTTTACACACCGTCCAATGTCAGTATTTTTTATTAAAAATATAATTAACTTGTCAAACAGTGAAATCCCCTAAAGGACATAAGAACCTTCAACACTTTTTAACATGAAATAATTCTTTAGATAATTTTATGTTCCTCTTTTTAACTTTTAATTGGTGCACAATAACAGTGCCTCTATTATGCGGGATGTGGATTAGAAAGGAGATAAATATAATGATTTTAAAGGAATTAACAAAAAACCGTCCAATCACTATTAGTTATTATAAAGACGGATTGTTGAACACCTGTAAGGGCCGTATTTATAATCTCGATTTACAGCAACAAAGTCTTTCCGTAAAAGATGGACATCAGCAGATTTGCTCTATTCGGTTAGCTAGTATTAAGGAAATTTGTTGACTATCTTTAACAGCAACTAATATGAATACCGCATGATTTAGTGAAGGCAGGAGATTAATCAAATGTTTAATAGACGGTGCAACTATAAAAATCTTGAAGATTTAATAAAAGAAAATAAAGAAGAATTACTTAAAGATAAAAAGGCGTTAGAAGTTATTGAAAGACGTATCGAAAAACGTTATGATTTATCAAATAAATTATTAAGTGGGTAATTATATTATTAGTCGATTTACCTGTCCAAACAAGAATAGAGGATGATTCTGTTTTAAAAGATATGGAAAACCTTAGAAAATTAAAGATCAAGGTAGCCTTTGAAGAAGGATTTATAAATATTAATACTATTAAATTAAGCTGTTTCTGATTTGCTTCTAAGTAAATTAGAAACAGCTAGGCAAAGATGAAACTTGAATGGATTTAAAAATGCATTCAGGTTCCTTACTACTTTGAGTGTTAGTAGCATATAAATTTATATAGAGCATATTAGGATTTTAATTTTATAAAGCTAAACATCTAGTAAATTATGTTCCTTTAACCATGATTGAGCATAATCAATAAATTTCCTCGTTGCTGGAGAAACATTAGTTTTTGTTGCAATGCCAATAAGACGAAAACAATCCTTTTCCAAGTTAACCTTACGAACATGGTCAGGGATATAAGATAAAGTCATTTCCGGACGAATACTAATACCCAAATTATTTTGTACCATAGCCATAATTGTTTGGTCATCTGAAACCTCAAATTTTACATTTGGTTTTATATTATTTTCTCGAAATATTTGACTTATTTCATTATCCCANCCTTCTCTAGGCATAATTAGGGGTTCTGATTCTATTTGCTTAAAAGAGATTTTATCTAGTTTATGAAAAGGATGTTGTTCTGATAAAATACAAACCATTCTATCCCTTTTTAAAGGTAAAAATTTAAAAGATTTTGATGAAGGTAATACGAGAAAACTGCAATCAATTACTCCGCCTGAAACCCACTGTTCTAAGGTAGAATAATCACCTTCAAACAGTTTGATCTTAATGCCTGAATAATGGTCTTGGAATTGCTTTATAATATAAGGCAACCATTGAGTAGCGACACTTGTAAATGCACCTATTCTTACAACTCCCACTTCTAATCCATTAATTGCGGCAGCTTCTTGTTTCATTCCTTCATTTAAGATTAAGATATCACGTATATATGTAAGCATACGCTCACCATTGTTGGTTAAATGAATACCTGATCGATTTCTCGTTAGTAAAGAAAAACCTAATTCATTTTCAAGGCTAGTAATAGCATGGCTTATACCAGATTGTGTTAATTTTAACATTTCTCCAGCTTTGGTTAGACTCCCGCATTGCACTATAGTGTAAAAGACTTCAAATCTGCTAAGTGTCATTTTCTCCCTCCTCATTACATGAGATAACTTCATGTTTTATATGATAAACATTCATTTTACTAATGTAAAGCAGTTAAGCTATACTAGAAATAATTCTTCGGCTTCACAATATGAGCTTGAAATTAAACAAAACAATAAAATGGTATGTAATAGGAAATGTGCATATCATCAATATTGTTTATTTTGGGAAAGATGAAAATGTTTTTTTAGAATATTTGTAAGCGCTTTAAAAATAAGTGGTACGAACTGTATATTTGGTTATTTTCACTTGATTAATTTAGTAAAAACCTTGATTTTAAAGGTTTTAAAAAATGTATGTAAGGGTTTGTGACCTAATGGTTGAATCTATATTTGATTTTATTAATATATTATATATTGAATGAAATAATTAAAGCTAGTTATTAAAATCCCGATTATTTAATAAAGATTAAGCGAAAAAAATTTCAACGTACTCTGACTATGCACCTTAGATATTAAGCTTACTTGAGGTAGAAAGTGAATCAAAGCTGTAATGCAGATTCCTAAAATTATCTAGTGTTTTTATATTCTAACCAGGGGGAAATAGCTAATGAATTTCGAAGTTAAATTATCGGTCAAAGAAATTTTAGAGAATAAACAATTTAAACATGCAAGGGTAATAGCCGGAAAATCTGGCCTCTACAGATTGGTTAGATGGGTGCATGTACTGGAAATAACCTCTATTGAAAATCTTTTAAATGGAAATGAGCTTATTCTCTCTACAGGGGTCGGNTGGAAAGGGGATATANATTCGTTTAGCTCGTTGGTTCAACAGTCTATTGACTCTAATGCTGCTGGACTCTGTATAGAATTAGGAACTTATATATCTCAGATTCCTCAACATATTATAGATTTGGCGGATTCTTGTAATTTCCCTATAATCGTTTTCTTTAAAAAAGTAAAATTTATTGATATTACACAAGAAATTCATAGTTTACTAATTCAAAAACATTATAAAGTACTTTCAGATTTAGAGGAATATTCGAGTAGATTAAATCAATTACTTCTCTCTTCCAATCCACATAAAAAAATTTTACAGCTTCTACATGACTATTTAAAAGTAACAGTGTTCTATGTTTCTAGTCGAGGCGAAACTCAAGTTGTTTCAAAAAAAACAACGACAGAACAAGAACAAATAATCCACCTTCTAAGGGAAGGTAAGGTGCCGGATCATATAAATATTGCCCATCAATCTGTACAGGCTTTAAATCAGACTTTTGCAGATTTGTTTATTATTTCAGAATGGGAAGAAATTACTGAATTTGAGTCTTTAATTCTAGATCGTAGTTCAACAGCCTTAGCCCAAAGTCTGTTACGAGAACTATATATTGAAGAACAAAAAAAGACTCATGAAGCAGAGTGGGTTCGGAATTGGCTTCACGGAGACAATAGCGATGAACAAATCTATAGATACCTTTCAGAGCTAGAACCTAACTTAGAGCCGAATAAATGCACAGTATTACTTTGTACAGCTAATAACTTAGAGAAAATAAGTTCGGAACATACTTATTTAAAGTTGTATATTCGCTCTATTTTTGAAAAAAAAGGTATTTTTCTTTTATCTCATCACGAAAAGAATAAAATGGTTTTTATCCTCCTTAACATGCGTGAAGGTACTAGTTTTAAAAATAGGGTACAAGAAGGAATAGAGTGTTTAGATAAATCTGAATTTATAAAAAATAAAAAACTTTCTAATTTATCTTTTAGTGTGGGTAAACTTGTAAATAACTTAAGTGAAGTTAAAAATAGTTATTATACTGCAAAGGAAACAATGAATATTAGAGAAAAAATGTCAAATTTACACAGTTATTTCTATGAAGATTTATATATTTTTCGACTAGTTTTAGCAGCTAACGACCAAGGTGTCCTGCATGAATTTATTTACGACTATATAGGACCTGTACTATTGCATGATCAGCAAAATAATGGAGAGTTACTAAAGACCTTAAAAATATATTTACAATGTAAAGGGGCAAAAAAAGAAACAGCTGAACAACTCCATATAGTTCGTCAAACACTTTATCATCGACTTGATAGATTATATGAGCTAATTGGCAGAGACTTTATGGAATCTTATAAACGTCAAGCAATTGAAGTTTCTATTTCTGCATATGAATATGCTTCTACATCCAAATTTCCTTATGAATATGTACCCGTAGTTAAGTCATCTTGATTTATAAAGAAACCCCGAATAGGGGTTTCTTGTTGTTTAACAATGTGTAAAAAAATCAGGGATATAATACACGTTGTAGAAAAAAACTCATTTAACATTTTACATAGTGTCCAATGATAGGTATTTTTATAAGAAATATAATTAACTCATAGAATTTTAATAGTCTTAAAACAGGAGGATTCACAATGGCGATAATACAAACAATACAAAAGCTAAAGAACTATATAGGAGGACAATGGATAGAGTCTGAAACTAAACATATTGAGGATGTTCCTAACCCGGCTACAGGAGAGGTAATAGCTCGTGTACCATTCTCTACTCAAAAAGAATTAGATCAGGCTGTTTCTGTTGCTAAAGAAGCATTCAAAAAGTGGAAGAAGGTTCCTGTTCCCAAACGTGCTCGTATCTTATTTCGCTATCAACAACTTTTGGTCGAAAACTGGGAAGAATTAGCTAAATTAGTCACTTTAGAAAATGGGAAAAGTTATGACGAAGCTTATGGAGAAGTTCTACGTGGAATTGAATGTGTTGAATTTGCAGCAGGTGCACCAACTTTAATGATGGGGGAGCAACTTCCTGATATTGCTACGGGTGTTGAATCAGGTATGTATCGTTATCCTATTGGAGTAATTGGAGGGATAACACCATTTAACTTTCCTATGATGGTANCATGCTGGATGTTCCCACTCGCAATTGCATGTGGAAATACCTTTGTATTAAAGCCATCTGAAAGAACACCATTATTGGCGAATCGCTTAGCAGAATTGTTTAAAGAAGCAGGGCTCCCAGACGGTGTATTAAATATCGTACACGGTGCGCATGATGTTGTTAACGGCATATTAGACAATGAGGATATAAAGGCTGTATCTTTTGTTGGTTCACAGCCTGTAGCTGAGTATATCTATAAAAGAGCTGCAGCTAACGGTAAACGTGTACAAGCACTTGCAGGGGCAAAAAATCATTCGATTGTCATGCCAGATGCTGATTTAGATATTACGGTGAATAATATTATTGGTGCTGCTTTTGGATCTGCAGGAGAACGTTGTATGGCGGCTTCAGTAGTGGTGGCAGTTGGAAACGTTGCGGATGAATTAGTAAGTCGCCTTCAAAAAGCTGCAGATGAAATCATAATTGGAAATGGAATGGATAAAGGTGTATTCCTTGGACCAGTTATTCGGGAATCACACAAAAATCGTACGATTAGCTATATTGAAGTTGGTGAAGAACAGGGTGCTTCTCTAATTAGGGATGGAAGGAAAGACGCAGAAGGTGGGCAAGGCTACTTTGTTGGCCCTACAATTTTTGACCATGTAAAGTCTGATATGAAAATTTGGCAAGATGAAATCTTTGCACCTGTATTATCAATTGTTCGAGTAGATACCTTAGAGGAAGCTATTGAGCTTACAAATAAATCGGAATTTGCTAATGGCGCATGCTTATATAGTGATAGTGCTAAAGCAATCCGCGAATTTCGTGAAGAAATTGATGCAGGTATGCTTGGTGTCAATCTTGGAGTCCCGGCCCCAATGGCATTCTTCCCGTTCTCAGGTTATAAGAAATCTTTCTACGGCGATCTTCATGCCAATGGAAAAGATGGTGTGGAATTCTATACTCGTAAAAAAATGCTTACTGCTCGCTATTAAGATAGAAGTATAAAGTCACAAAAAAGTAGAAGGGGGTTATTTATTATGCAAACAACAGAAAAAACTAGAAACTTACAAGTAATAGATGAAAAGTACCTTTGGCATGCAATGAAAGGATCAAATGCAAATCCTTCGAACCTAATTATCACAAAAGCAGAAGGTGCTTGGGTGACTGATATTGATGGAAATCGTTATTTAGATGGCATGTCTGGCCTTTGGTGTGTTAACGTTGGGTATGGTCGAAAAGAGCTTGCAAAAGCAGCTTCAGAACAACTTGAAGAAATGCCATATTTCCCTCTAACACAAAGTCACATTCCGGCTATTAAACTAGCTGAAAAATTGAATGAATGGCTTGGTGACGATTATGTCATTTTCTTTTCTAATAGTGGTTCAGAAGCGAATGAGACTGCTTTTAAAATTGCTCGTCAATATCACCAACAAAAAGGAGATCATGGGCGTTATAAGTTTATTTCAAGATATCGTGCTTATCATGGAAATTCAATGGGTGCACTTGCTGCAACAGGTCAAGCACAGCGTAAGTACAAATATGAGCCACTAGGACAGGGTTTTTTACATGTAGCCCCTCCTGATACGTATCGAAATCCTGATGATATTCATACACTTTCAAGTGCAGAAGAAATCGATCGTGTTATGACATGGGAATTAAGTCAGACAGTAGCTGGNGTGATAATGGAGCCAATTATTACAGGTGGTGGTATTTTGATGCCTCCTGATGGATACATGGCTAAAGTAAAAGAAATTTGNGAGAAGCATGGCGCATTACTTATTTGTGATGAAGTTATATGCGGGTTTGGCCGAACGGGAAAACCATTCGGATTTATGAACTATAATGTTAAGCCAGATATTATTACCATGGCAAAAGGTATTACAAGTGCGTACCTTCCTTTATCAGCAACTGCAGTCAAGAGAGAGATTTATGAGGCTTATACAGGTAGTGAAGATTATGATCGCTTTCGTCATGTAAATACGTTTGGAGGAAATCCTGCTGCTTGTGCTCTAGCGCTGAAGAACTTGGAAATTATGGAGAATGAAAAGCTTGTAGAACGTTCCAGAGAACTAGGGGAACGATTGTTACTAGGGCTAGAGGATATAAAAGATCACCCAAATGTAGGAGATGTTCGCGGAAAAGGTCTTCTTTTAGGTATTGAATTAGTAGAAGATAAGCAAACAAAAGAACCAGCTACCATCGAAAAAATGAACAAAGTTATCAGCGCTTGTAAAGAAAAAGGCTTAATTATTGGTAAAAATGGGGATACCGTTGCAGGATACAATAATATTTTACAACTTTCTCCTCCATTAAGTATTACAGAAGATGACTTTACTTTCATTGTTAATACATTAAAAGAAAGTATATTTCAACTGTAATTAATTAGCTGTGAAAAAATAAGTACGAAAACTGAAAGGATGTTGAAGGGAAGCGTAGTTCCTTTTAAAGCAAAATGATAGGGCTTGTCCTATCGTTTTGCTTATTATACATATTCTAGTGCTTAATGATATTCGCACAAGCGCTCTTTATTCTTGAGAAGGTGCAGGCTCATTTTAACTTTTAAAAATAGATTGGGCTTATTTAGTATGTGGGGGAAGAGTGTTGACGTATGCTTAAATGATAGAGAAAATATTGAGTCATAGTGATTTTAAATCCAACATTATTCTCCCTAGTTATATATTATTCTTATTCTTAAGTCTACCCGTTTTTTGCAGATATTAATTTTGTCTTCCTGTAAGAGGAAGGCATTTTTTTATTGTAATAGATCTTTTTATTTATTCATTTACACCAGATATATTACGCTCTCTAAAATGTGCCTAATGGTCTAAAATTTATAAACAATATAACAATAATTATTATATACTGATAGTAAATGACTTCTCAAAATACTAATTTACATAACATTAATGTAAAAATAACAAACTGTAATGTTTAACACTGTGTCTAATGTGAGTTTTTTAAATATACATTACATTTAGATAAATAAAGGTAAACACTCATCTACTGTATATGGCTCTACTGAAAAAATGATACATATTGTTTTGAAATTGAATATAGATGTTTTTTAATTCAATATTTTGGTTGAAAAGTTTGATTACCAACGATATGTAGAACCAACTTCAGAGTTTTGAATGAAATGCTTTAATATGTAGATGAGTAGTTACGATGAAATATTTTTCTACTCTATTCTAAGATTTAAGAAGTAATACAATTAGATTAGAGAGCGCTTACAAAAAGAGGGATTTAAATTTCTACATAAAATTGAAAGGAGGGAATCCTAATTTTTAAATAGACTGCATATGAAAGATAAGTTAATTACGATCGCTTTATTAAATTACGGGATTGTAGACTTTATTTTTAAAATATTTTGAATTTTTAAACGCTATTTAGTTTTGGATATAAATATCTATTGAAAATCTATCTTTATACAGGGGGATTTCGATGAATGACATTATAAGTTGGTTAAATGGTTATGTCTGGAGTCCAATATTAGTTTATTTGCTTCTAGGAATTGGTTTGATATATACAGTTCTCACACGCTTTGTACAAGTAAGGTTTTTTAAAGAAATGGTGAAGCTGGTTTTTGAGGGTGGAGGTTCTAAGGCTGGGATAAATTCTTTTCAATCATTAACTATGTCACTAGGGGGTAGGATTGGTACAGGGAATGTAGCAGGTGTAGCTACTGCTATCTCGTTAGGGGGACCGGGTGCTGTTTTTTGGATGTGGCTTGCAGCATTCTTTGGAAGTGCTACGTCGTTTGTTGAAATCGCTCTCACTCAAGTATACAAAAGCAAAATTGATGGCGAATACAGAGGGGGAACTCCTTTTTATATTGATAAAGGAGTAAAACTTAAGTGGTTTGCTGTTATATCTGCAATCTTAACATTANTTGTGATGGGTTTTTTATGGCCGGGAGTACAAGCTAATACAGTAGCATTATCAATACAGGAAGCTTTTGGAGTATCGCCAATGCTAACCGGGATTCTCGTTGTTATTGTACTAGGTGCTATTATTTTTGGCGGTACTAAGCGAATAGCAAAATATACTGAGATAGTTGTTCCGTTTATGTCTGTTGCTTACATCCTCGTTTGTTTAATCACTCTTACTTTGAATTTTTCTAGCATACCAAGTGTTATTTCCTTGATTTTTACGAGTGCTTTTAATTTAAGCTCGACTTTTGGAGGGTTAATGGGTGCTGCCATTGCTTGGGGTGTACAAAGAGGAGTTTATGCAAATGGAGCTGGTTTAGGTAGTGAAACGTTTGAATCCGGGTGCGTAGAGGTGTCTCATCCAGCTAAACAAGGTTTAGTTCAGGCATTCTCTGTCTACATTGATACTTTTTTGATCTGTACCTCAACGGCATTTATGATTCTTATTACGGGAATGTATGATGTGAAGCCAGTAGGGATGGAGCCAGTTACTAATAAACTTGGAGACGTAGCACCATCTCTTTACACACAACTTGCCCTTGAATCCGTGATCCCTAAATTTGGTGCGGCATTTCTCGCCATTGCTCTGTTATTCTTCTGCTTTACAACAATTTTGTCTTATTATTATAAAGCAGAAACAAACCTTGCCTTTCTTAAATATAAATTAAGAATGAAATCAGTTTGGCCCAATCATATATTGAAAGTTATCTTAATGGCCACTGTACTGTATGGTAGTCTTAAATCGGCAGAAACAGTATGGGCAATGGGGGATCTAGGCACAGGAGCCATGGCTTGGGTAAATCTTACTGTTGTTCTTCTCCTTTCAAAAACAGCATTAAAGGTATTCAAGGATTATGAAAGGCAGAAAAAAGAAGGGAAAGATCCTATATTTGAACCTGCAAAATTAGGAATTAAAGGGGCAGACTTTTGGGAAGAGGAATATAGAGGAATTGAGGAAGATATACCGACAGAAAAAAAAACATTATCAATGTAGAAATAATGTAGTAATCCATAGATAATGAAGGACCAATAGAATTAGATTTCAGATGTTTCCGAACAGACTTTCTTTAAAGGGAGTCTGTTTTTTTTTGTACAGCATAGTACAACTGAAAGGACATAGTGCCTATTACAGACGGAGTTATTTAATGCGATGTTAAAAAAATTAGTAGATATATTT